>Ga0207855_1000001_pt1 | contig 43924 bp, 42 predicted proteins | sample LuqExpMetageno14_FD_187772 | JGI IMG/M metagenome (GOLD analysis project Ga0207855, IMG submission 187772) | Tropical forest soil microbial communities from Luquillo Experimental Forest, Puerto Rico - Sample 14 (SPAdes) | ecosystem: Environmental > Terrestrial > Soil > Tropical forest ...
ACCGCCAAGTTCAATCGCAATCTACTGGTGCGGATGAACCGCGAGTTACGTGGCAACTTCAAGCTCGAATGTTTCGAGCACCACGCCTTCTACAACCGCGAGTGCAACCGCATCGAAATGCACCTCGCTGCCGTGAAACGGCAGAAGGTGAAGGTGGCGGGAGAGACCTTCGACTTCCGCGCCGGTGAAACCATCCACACCGAGAATAGCTACAAGTACAGCATCGACTCGCTCGGTGCGCTGGCGCGCGGCGCCGGCTGGCGACCCGTGGCGCTCTGGACCGACGAGTGGAATTATTTCTCCATCCAGGCTTTCGAGTTGGGAGAGTGACCTTCCTGGATTCGCCGGTCTGCGCTTAAGCTTTGCGCCGCCTCGCCTGGCATGGGGGCGTCTACCGAATGGCAAGGCAGGAACCAGAGTAGAGTTATGAAGGTCGTCGGCTTTGAGTTCAACAATCATCTGCGGCTCGGCATGGTTGAAGGCGACAACGTCGTCGATCTGCAAGAAGCCGATCCAAAATCGCCGACCGAACTTTGCGAGGTGCTGCGCCAGAACAATGGAAACCTGTCTTCGCTCGCCCATCTCGCCAAGCGGGCGCCCGCATCGGCACACCGTCCGCTCTCGGCCGTGAAATATGCGCTACCGGTCATGACGCCCGGCAAGATCATCTGCCTCGGCCTCAACTACCTCGACCACGTCAAGGAAGGACCGCAGCGCGACAACATCCCGAAATTCCCTTCGATCTTCTTTCGCGTGCTGACCTCCTTCGTGCCGCATCTCACGCCGCTAGTGCGACCGCGTGAATCGATTCAGCTCGACTACGAGGCCGAAATGGTTGCTATCGTCGGCAAGCGTGCCAAACATTTGACCATGGACAACGCGCTCGACTGCGTCGTCGGATATACCTGCGCGAACGAGGGTTCTGTACGCGAATTCCAGCGCCACACCACGCAATGGGGCATGGGCAAGAATTTCGATCGTACCGGCAGCATCGGACCCTGGATGGTCAGCGCCGACGAACTGCCGAAGGGTGGCAGGGGGCTCAAGATCATGAGCCGGCTTAACGGCAAGACTATGCAGTCGGACAACACCGACAACATGATGTTTACGCTCGCCGAGACTCTGGTTTATTTGACCAAGGGCATGACGCTGAATCCGGGCGATATCATCCTGACCGGCACGCCCTCAGGTGTCGGTCATGCGCGCAAGCCAGACCCGGTTTGGATGAAGGCTGGAGACGTTGTCGAGGTCGAGGTCGAGGGCATCGGCATCCTGCGCAATCCAATCGAGGACGAGAAATAACGCCTCCGGTTGACACGACGGCGTGGGGGCGTGTTCCTTTGGCGCCACGACGAGAACAGCGCGCCAAAAGCGGGGGGACGATCATGAAGCGCACAATTACCGCAGCGGCGCTGGCGGCGAGCTTTTTGGCGGTTGCGGTCGCTCCCGTGTCGGCCGAATGGCCCAACGACCGACCGATCCGCGTGTTGGTCGGCTTCGGCGCCGGCGGTGGTACCGATATCGTCTCGCGCATCATTGCGCAACCGCTGGGCGAATTGCTGCACCAGTCGGTGATCGTGGAGAACAAAGTGGGCGCCGGCGGCACTATCGCCGCCGAGACCGTCATGCGCGCCAGCAAGGACGGCTATACGGCGCTGATGACCAGTCCCGCGCATACCGTGTCGGCGGCGATGCTGAAAGCGGTGCCCTATGAGCCGGTGAAGAGTTTTGTGCCGGTTTCGTGGGTGGCCGACTCGGCCTTCGTCTTCGTTGCACGCAAGGACTTCCCCGCCGAAGACATCAAAGGGCTGATCGCGCTTGCCAAGAAGGATCCGGGCAAGCTCAACTTTGCCGATGTCGGCGTCGGCTCGACGCAGAATTTCGCCGGCGAACTGCTGAAGCAGATGGCCGGTATCGACGTGAAACATATTCCCTATAGCAATACGCCGGGTGTGGTCACCGCTTTGATCTCGGGTCAGGTCGACTACGGAGTCGAGCTTGCGCACGCCGTGCGGGGGCAGGTGGAGGCGGGGCAGCTAAAGCTACTCGCCGTTGGCGCGCCGTCGCGCTGGCCGACCATCCCAAATACACCGACCGTTGCGGAATCTGGCTTGCCTGGCTATTCGGTGATCGGGTGGTACGGCTGGCTCTATCCGGCCGGCACTCCCCTGGAGATCGTCGATAAGACGAATGCTGCTCTGAAAGTTGTGCTCGGGCGGCCCCAGATCCGCGAGCAATTGGCTAAGGTCGGTGCGGTGGTACACGTCTCGACGCCGGCCGAATTCGCCAAACATATCGACGACGAAACTGCGAAATGGAAATCGGTGCGCGAGAGGGCCGGCATCGAACAAAGATGACGGTGGGATGTTGTTGCCGGAGCAAGCGAAGAGGTCGACATGGCTGACGAAGTGAAGGTCTTGGTGATTTGCGGCTCACTCCGCAAGAGATCATACAATGCGGCGCTAACCCGCGCTTTGCCGGAGCTGGCGCCGCCGGAAATGAAGCTGACCAGCGCTCCGCCGATCGAGACCCTGCCGCTCTATAACGAAGACCTGCAGAACGCGTCCGGCTTTCCCGGTCCGGCGAACGACCTTGCGGCGGCGATCCGCTCCGCCGACGGCGTTTTGTTCGTCACGCCGGAATACAATTGGTCGATGCCCGGCGGCCTGAAAAACGCGATCGACTGGGTCTCACGCATGAAGGAGCAGCCTTTCGAGGGCAAGCCGGTAGCCATCCAATCCTGCTCACAAGGCCCGCTCGGCGGCGCGCGCATGCAGTACCACTGGCGCATGTCGATGACGTTCCTGAAGGCCTATATCTTCGGCACGCCAGAGGTCTTCGTCGGCAGCGCGGCGGGTAAATTCGACAAGGAAACGCTTGAACTGAAGGATCAGCCGACCAAGGACAGCGTTAAGATGCAGCTTGCGGCCTTCGCCAAGTTCATCGCCAAAATGAAACGCTGATCGTCTCCATGCGACCTGGTGATATCGAGCGGCTCAAGGCACGCCTACGCGCGCCTGCCACCCGATGCTTTGGGACACATCGCTTGTGGCGCGCGCCGACGCCAATAAATGGGCGAGTACCGGCGTAACGCTAGTTCGTCACCTGCGCGCGCTTCGGGAAGAGCTGCGGCCGCAGCTTAGGATGGCAGGCCATCATCTTCGGCGCGTAGGCGGTCTCGGCGCCGAGTTCTTCGGCGGCATGCCAGGCCCAGCGTGGGTCCCACATCGCGCCGCGGGCGATGCAGATCAGGTCGGCCTTGCCTTGCTGCAGGATGTCCTCGGCCTGCTGGTAGCCGGCGATCAGCCCGACGCTCATAGTGACGATGCCGGATTCCTTCTTCACCTTCTCCGCGAACGGCACCTGGTAGCCAGCGGCGAGCGGAATTTTCTGCGCCGGCGAGAGTCCGCCACTCGACACGTCCATGTAGTCAAGGCCGCGCTTCTTGAGCTCCTTGGCGAGCACGACGGTTTCCTCTGGCATCCAGCCGCCCTCGACCCAGTCGGTCGCCGAGACGCGGATGCCGATCGGCTTGTTTTCCGGCCAGGCGTTGCGCACCGCCTCGTACATCTCGATGACGAAGCGCATGCGGTTCTCGAGCGACCCGCCATATTCGTCGGTGCGCTTGTTGGAGATAGGCGACAGGAACTGATGGCCGAGATAGCCGTGTGCGCCGTGCAGCTCGATCACGTCATAGCCGATACGATCGACGCGTTTGGCCGCGGCGGCGAATTCTCCGATGCAGCGCTTGATGTCCTCCTTGGTCATGGCCTTCGGCACCGGCCAATTGGTGTCGTATGGGATAGCCGACGGTGCTTCCGGCGTCCAAGCGTCGGGGCCTTCGAGGATCGGCTTTCCGCCGGCGGCAGGCGGCGTGGTCGGGCCCTTGCGGCCGGCATGCGCAAGCTGCACGCCCAGCTTGGCGACGCCGTACTGCCGGCAGAAATCATGCACGCGCTTAAGCGCGGCTTCGTTCTCGTCCGACCACATGCCCGCGCACTTCGGCGAGATGCGCCCTTGCGGATTGACGTCGGTCATCTCGGTCATCACCAACCCGGCGGCGCCGAGCGAGAACGAGCCGAGGTGCATCAGGTGCCAGTCATTGGCCGAGCCGTTGTTGGAATTGTACTGGCACATTGGCGACACCGCGATGCGGTTGGGCAGAGTGAGCCCGCGCAGGATGATCGGAGAAAACAGAACGCTAGCCATCGCTTCGCCTTTCCTTTCGACAGATTTCGGATTCGTTTCAGCCCCAGATGCCGCCGCTCTTGTAGGCGTGCATCGCCACCACCAGGCAGGCAAGGGCCCAGAACAAGCAGTATTCGTAGCCACCGATATTCCACAGCCACTTGCCGGTCACTTTGTATACGCCAGCGGCGGCGACCAAGAGATGGATGCATGCGATCGCGCCAGCGAGCGCGGTGAAGATGCCGAAGATCAGGCAGATGGCGAGCACGACCTCGATGACACAGGCAAGATACATCCAGAACTTGGGCGGGTGGAATTTGCAAGCGACGAAGAAACCGAGCGCAGCCGGCTCAGTAAACTTGCCGTAGATGTGCGGGATCAGGAATAGACCGCAGATCAGGCGCAGAATATTGAATTCATTGAGCAGGTTGAATTTTTCGGCGAATGACATGGTGACCCCCCGGCCTTTCCACCCGCGACCGGAGGCCTTTTCGCACTTCTCTTTCCGCGAGCCAAGCCCTGCGGAGGCCGTTCAGGTCTTCAACGGCGGATAGTCGCGCGAGAAAACCGGCTCCTTCAGGAACGCCTTCGGATCCATGGTCCAGAACTGGCTCACTTTGCGATAGGTCTTGATGGTCTTGTTGACCATCTTGCCGCCGTCCTTCTCCGCGCGCCGCACATAGACGTCAACTACGGCGTTACCGTAGGCATCGAAGTTGATCGGCCCGCGCGGCGTGTCAGCGAGCGAAACCGATCGCACCGCTTTCGCCAAGGTTTCCGCGTTGTCGGATTTGCCGCCGGTCTTGGCGAGGGCCGCCTCGATGATCTGGCCATTGGCGAAGAAGCAGGCGGCATAATGGCCGATGCGCACGTCGTTGCCATGATGCGTCTTCATTGCGGCGATGAAGCGCTTGTTGGCTTCGCTGTCGCGATCGAGCGAGTATGGGTTGGTGTTGATCAAGCCGGCCGCGCTCTCGTCGTGTGCGCCGATGATGGTATCGTCGGCGACGGTAGCACCGCCGACCAGCGGCTGTTTTACGCCAAGCCCGCGCGCCTGCTTAGTAAACTTGAGCGGGTTTGAGCCTGCCAACACTTCGCACAGCACGTCGCACTCGGGGATCTGCGCCACGTAGGGCGCATAATCGGCGGTGTTGAGCGGCGACCACAGTTTCTTTACCACCTGGCCGCCTTGCTCCTCCAGCACGCGTTGGAAGCCGCCGACCTGCTCATAGCCGAAGGCGAAATCATCGCCCATGGTTACGGCGCGTTTGAGCTTCATTTCCCTGATCACGTAGTCGGCGAGCGGATAGAGACATTGCGCCGATGTGTACGACGTACGTGTGAGATAGGGGTTGCCCTTGCGCTGCGTCACGTCCTCGGCGCCCGCGAAGGCGAGAGTCGGCATTTTCGCCTGCGCCAGATAGTCCACGGTCGCCAGCAGTTCGAAGGCGGCGAATGGACCGAGTACGATGTCGACCTTGTCGCGCTCAACAACTTCCTGGGCCTTGGTCTTGGCGCCTGCCGGATTGCCGCCAGTATCGGCGACGATGAGTTCGATCTTGCGGCCGGACAGGGTGAAATTCTTGTCTTTAAGAAACGCGGTGATGCCTTCCTCGAAATGAATGCCGCCGGCGGCGAGCGGACCGGTCTTGACCGTCAACAGGCCGATCTTCATTGGCGCGTTCTGGGCGTTTGCAGGCATCGGCAGCGATGCGGCGCCGGCTGCGGCGGCGGTGCCAGCGAGGAATTTGCGTCGATTCATATACGGCATCGCTTTCTCCCCGATTAGTCATGGTTGCCGCAATTTTGCGCCCGACGAGCGGCCGCGCGCAACGGCCGGTCGCTTGTCCACGGTGGCCCAACCGGGCACGTTTGAGAGGAAGTTAGAGCGTCTTGCCCTTAAGCCAGGCCGCGCCCTTGGCATAGAGCGCATCGAGCTCCGGCCCATCATGGCCGGGCATGTCGGGCTTGACCTTGTAGCCGATGCGGCTCTGCAGATACGCGAGATGGCGATAGCCCTCTGGGAATTGTGCCAAGAGGTTTTGGTCGAGAGAGAGTTTGGCGGAAGGATCGACCGGATCGAGTCGGTCCTTTTCATATGCGAGGCGGCGCAGCACGATGCCCCATTTGCCTTCGCGTTTTTCCAGAAAATCGTAGAAGCGGCCGGTGCACACTACGTCGCATAGCACGTTCTCGACCTCGGCGCGTTGCGAGATCGTCATCTTGGTCTGCGCGATTGCGCGTTTGTCCTTGATGTCGATACTCATGCCGCCGAGCATGTGCATGATGCGCACGCCGCGATCGAAGCCTTCCTGGCTAACGCGGATAAAATCCTCGTAGGTGCCCTGAAACCACGTCGCCCACATCTGGCCGTCCTTGTGCCAGAGCGTCCGGAAACGATCCCACATGCGCGCGTCGCGCCAAATCACCCAGTTCTCGATCACGTCGCGGATGGCCAGCCGGTCGGCGGTGTCGCTCGGCATTTTGGCTTCCTCTCGGTTTTTCGCTTCATAACTGATAGGAACTCGCTCGTCACCAGTGGGACGGAGAAGTGTATGGCTAGGCTGGACGGAAAAACTGCGATCGTCACGGGCGGCGCCAAGGGAATCGGCCGGCATTATTCGCAGGCGCTTGCCGCCGAGGGCGCGCGTGTGATGATCGCCGACATTGCCGACGGTAAGGAACTCGCCGCCGAAATTGCTGCTCGTCAGGGCGTCAACGCGGTGGCAAGCCTGAAGTTCGATGTCGGCGATGAGAAGGCGGTCAAGAACCTAGTGAGGCAGACGATCGAACGCTTCGGCCAGATCGACATCCTGGTCAACAATGCCGCGCTTTATTCCACGCTCAGGCCGAGAAACTTCAACGAATGGAACAGCGAGCTGTGGGACCGCGTCATGGCGATCAATGTGCGTGGGCCCTGGCTGATGGTGCGGTATGTCGCGCCACACATGATCGAGCGCCGCACAGGCAAGATCATCAACATCGCCTCGGGCGCTGCCTACAAGGGCGTGCCGCGCATGTTGCCCTACGTCACCTCTAAGGGCGCCATGCTCGCATTCACCCGGGCGCTATCGCGCGAGCTCGGGCAGTACGGCATCGCGGTGAATTCGCTGTCGCCGGGGTATATCCTCAGCGACACCGGGCTTGAGAATGCAACGCACGTGGAAGAGGAGCGCATCCCGGTGCGCAATAGCCGCGCCTTCAAGCGCGACGCCTATCCGGAAGACCTGCTCGGCACGCTGGTGTTTCTTGCTTCCAGCGACAGCGATTTCATTACGGGTCAGTCCATCGTGGTGGACGGAGGCTCAGTGAACAACTAGCTTGGGTCCAGATTCGTCACCCCCATCGCCGCGCGCGTTGCGAAGCGCGACAAAACCGACAGCCAAAACGAGCCGCAATTCCGCAATCATTGAGCGAACATAGAGCCTGCTGCAATTTGTTCGCAGCTTCGCGGTAATTGCGACTCGTTTGACTTTCCTCAAGGAGGCGCGCGTGGCGCTTCACCTAATGTTTCACTAAACAAGACAGAGATCTGTCGGGCGGAAAATCTTTTTTTGGAGAAGCAACATGGTAAGTCTAATTACGCGACGTGAAACGCTGGCGATCGCAGGAACGGCGCTGGCGGCGATAGCTCTCCCTGCCGCAGCTCAATCGACAAATCCGATCAAGATCGGTTTCAGCATGGCGCTATCCGGCGGCCTGGCCGGCGGCGGCAAAGCCGCCTTGCTCGCCTATCAGATCTGGGCAGAAGAGCTAAACGCGAAGGGCGGCTTGCTTGGGCGCAAGGTCGAGCTGGTCTACTACGATGATCAATCCAATCCGGCCGGCGTACCGGCAATATACACCAAGCTGCTCGATGTCGACAAAGTCGACCTGCTGCTGTCAGGCTACGCGACGGTGCCGACCGCCGCGGCAATGCCGGTGGTGATCCAGCGCAAGAAGCTGATCCTTTCGCTATTCGCGCTCGCCGCAAATGACGAGTTTAAATACGATCGTTATTTCCAATTGCAGCCGAACGGCCCGCAAGCGAAATACGAACTGTCGAAGGGCTTTTTCGAGGTCGCTTCTTCGCTCGATCCGAAGCCACAGACCGTGGCAATGGTTGGCGCCGACGCCGAGTATTCGGTGCTCGCGCTGCAAGGAGCGCGCGAGAATGCCAAGAAGTACGGGTTCAAAGCCGTCTACGACCGCACCTATCCGCCCAACCAAGTGGATTTCGCGCCGATCGTCCGCTCGATCAAGGCGACGACCCCCGACCTTCTGTTCATCGCCTCCTATCCGCCCGACTCGGCCGGTATGATCTCGTCGCTCAACGAAATCGGGTTCTCCGCGCGTCTAGTCGGCGGCGGCATGATTGGACTGCAATTCGCGGCCATCAAGCAAAAGCTCGGGCCGATGCTTAATAACGTTATCTGTTATGATCTCTACGTCCCCGAACCGACAATGAAATTCCCCGGCACCGAGGAGCTACTAAAGCGCTATCGCGAACGCGCCACTCAAGCGGGCGTCGACCCGCTCGGGATTTACCTTCCGCCCTTTGCTTACGCGGAGTTGCAGATTCTTGAGGAGGCGATCAGGAATGTCGGCTCGCTTGATGACGGCAAGCTCGCCGATTACATCCGCGCGACTACCTTCAAGACAGTGGTGGGTGACGTCAAGTTTGGCGACCGCGGCGAATGGGCGGAGCCGCGTGTCCTCTATGTCCAGTATCAGAACGTTATCGGCAACGACATTGAGCAATTCAAGCAGCCGGGCAAGCAGGTGATCCTGTATCCGGCGCGCTTCAAATCGGGCACCGTGAAGACCCCGTTTGTCTCAATGAAGAACTGAGGCATCGACTGGGTCAGCCCGCTTGGTGCGAACCCGGTCCGGATCCCAGGCCATCCGTGCGCGTTTGCACGCTAACGCCCCCCAATCCGATGGGCGTGAGCATATTCCCTGTGGCCGCGGAGCTGCGCTATATAGTTGGAAAATCATGTTTGTTCCAAGGAGGAGACGCATCGTGGTCGCTTCCGCATCTCAACCGGGCTCCAAGCATAACGTACGGCAGGCCTATTACGACAAGATCTCCAAGTTCCACATGGCGCCGTTGTGGGAGGTGCTCAAGGATCTGGTAACGCCGGAGCCAAAAACCGAGTGCCAGCCGGCAATTTGGAGGTTCAACGACGTCAAGCGGCTGATGCTGGAGGCCGGCGACGTCATCAGTGCGGAAGAGGCCGAGCGCCGCGTGCTGGTCTTGGAAAATCCGGGCGAGACTGGCAAGGCGCGCATCACCAATTCACTGTTCGCCGGCATCCAACTGATCCTGCCGGGCGAGATCGCCGAGGTGCATCGCCACGTTGCATCCGCTATCCGTTTCGTACTGGAAGGCGAAGGCGCCTATACCGCGGTCGAAGGCGAGAAGACGATGATGTCGCATGGCGACTTCATCATCACCGCCAACTGGGCGCCGCACGACCACGGCAACCCGGGCACGCAGCCGGTGATGTGGCTCGATGTGCTCGACATGCCAACGATCAATCATTTCGAAACATCGTTTGGCGAACACTTCGACGAGAAGATGCAGAAGACTAACCACACGGATGGCGACTCGTTCGATCGGTATGCTTCCGGCGTGTTGCCGGATGGCGCGCTGGCCAACCTCAATCGTTCGCCGGTGATCAACTACCCCTACGCCAAGATGCGGCCGATCCTGGAGCGGCTGAAGAAGACCGGCGATATCGAAAAACGCCACGGCGCGCGAGTGCGCTACGCTAACCCGATCAACGGCGGTCCGGTGCTGCCGACCATGGGTGCGTATCTCGCGCTGCTGCCCAAGGGCTTCAAGGGCAAACCCTATCGCTCGACCGACGGTACAATCTTCGCGGTCGCCGAGGGACAGGGCACCACCATCATCGACGGTAAGCCGTTTGAATGGACCGTCAACGACGTGTTCGTAGTGCCGCCGTGGAAGCGCTATCTCCACAACGCGGCCACCGAAGCGGTGCTGTTTTCGATCTCCGACCGGCCGGCGCAGGAAGCGCTCGGCATTTGGCGGGAAGGCAACTAGCTTTTCTTTTCCCTCTCCCCGCTTGCGGGGGAGAGCATTGCGCGGAGCGAAATGCGGGCGGGCGAGGGGCGTTTCAACGAACTCAGACTCGGGGGAACGCCCCACACTCGATTTCCTCGCTCGGCTCGGAAGTCGACTCCCCCGCACGCGGGGAGAGGTAACCGAGACGCCAATTTGAGGCCGGGGTATATCGTCGTCCTCCGGCTCCAATGGGGAGCTCAATGCAATTTGAAAACCTGAGCGCTGGACGCGGCACCCTCACCGCGGTGCGTACCGGCGCTGGCCCGGATATCGTGCTGCTGCATTCGCTGCTCAGCGATCGCCACGCCTTCGACCAAGTGCTGCCGGCGCTTGCCTCCAGGCATCGTGTCACGCTGATCAACCTGCCCGGATTTCACGGTTCGGCGCCGACGCCATTGGCGCTAATGGATGCCTACGTCGCGGCGATCCAGGACGGATTCCAGGAATTCGGGGTCGGCAATGATTCAATTCTGATCGGCAATGGCTTCGGCGGCACGATCGCGCTTGCCTTCGCCATGGCGCATCCGGAAAGCCTCGCCAGGCTGGTTCTGAGCGATGCTGCAGCCTGTTTTCCACCGGAGGGTCGCCAACAGTTCGCCATCATGCAGGGCAAGGTCGCTGAGGCAGGGCTCGGCTCGATCGCCGAGATCGTCGCCAAGCGGGTCTTCTCGCCCGCCTACCTCACCGCGCATCCAGAGGCGATCGAGGAGCGTAAGGCAGTGCTATTGCAGATTCACCCGCAAGCGTTTCAGGCCGCCTGCAAGATCCTGCAGGAGATCGACCTGCAGCCACTGCTGCACCGGATGAAAGTAGCGACGCTGGTAGTGTGCGGCGAGTTTGATCAGGCGACGCCGCCGACGCTCAACAAAGTGGTGGCCGACAAGGTGGCCGGTGCGCGCTATTTGCAGCTACCAGGCTGCGGTCATTGTCCGGCGCTCGAGCAGCCGCAGGCGTTCATCAATGCGATCAAGGATTTCGTGGGGCTTTAGGTGAATACGGCCGACTTGGGGCTGGGATGCCGCGTTTTGCTGCCAATCTGGGCTACTTGTTCACCGACCGCTCGCTACTTGAACGCATCGACGCGGCGGCGGCCTGCGGCTTCAAGGCTATCGAGCTGCAATTCCCCTACGACGTGCCGCCATCCCAGGTGAAGGCGGCGGCCGAACGCAACAAACTCACCGTGCTCGGGATAAACACGCCGCCGGGCGACCGCGCCGGTGAGTTCGGGCTAGCCGCGGTGCCTGGGCGCGAAAAAGATTTTCAGGTGCTTTTTAAGCGCGCGCTCGACTATATTTCACTCATCGGTGGCGGTGCGGTGCATTGCCTGGCCGGCAAGGTCGAGCCCGAGCGGCGGCCGGCGGCCGAGCGCATGTTCGTCGACAACTTGCGGCTGGCGGCCGACCACGCGGCCACAAAAAACATCACGTTGCTGATCGAGCCGATCAACGGACGCGATCGGCCCAATTACTATCTCAACCATGTCGAGCATGCCGCCGACATCATCGGCAAGGTCGGCAGACCGAATGTCAAGATACAATTCGACTTCTATCACGTGCAGATCGTCGGCGGCGACCTGCTGCACCGCCTCGAGCAGTACTTGCCGCTGGTCGGCCATCTGCAATGCGCCGCGGTGCCGTCGCGGCACGAGCCGGACGAGGGCGAGGTGAATTATCCCGCCGTGTTCGAGGCGGTGGACGGACTCGGCTACCGGGGCTGGATCGGCGCCGAATACCGGCCGCGCGGGACGACCGAGGCAGGGCTGGGCTGGGGCAGGGAATATGGCCTGGGTTCCAGCCGTTAAACCCCGATTAACCATCAAACTTATTGAAAAGCCTAACTTTTTTGCTATGCGCCCGCTGGGTGGGTTGCTAGATTAACCTCATGTGGGGACGAGGGAAAAAGACCGAGACCGAAAAGCCTGAGCCGTCGAATGTGTTGAAGGACGCCGTGCGCGAGGCGCGCATCGAGGCGGCCGAACGCTCCGCCGTGGTGGTCGACCTGCGCGACGCCGACGTGGCGCGGCTGGAGCTGCTCAATGAGGCGCTTGACCCGCTGTTTGAGGATATCCTGAAGGAAGTCGAGCTGTTCGACCGCGGCGTCAGCAAAGGCGACGTACCGCGGCTGTGGGTCGACGTCATCGCGCATGTCGAGATGGGCCGCGACAAGCGGCAATACCGTTTCGTGCAGGACACGCGCTATGGTCGTGCGGTGCTCGCGGAATGCTACGAGATTCCAGAGATGGTGCAGGCGATCACACGCTACGTTGCGCGCCGGCTGGTCGAACGCGAGCGAGCGCTCGCCGACGACGTGCCCTTCGGCAAGGCCACCTCGTTGAAGATGATTGAGGACGAGCAACGCCGCAGCCGCCTGCGCGCCATCCGCACATTCATCTATGGGGTCATCTTCGGTGTGGCGGCGCTATTCGCGCTGGCGCTGCTCAACCCGTATCTTTAGCCGAAAAGCTTTAGACGCCGCTGTTGCATGATCGTGCCGGCGAAATTGGTGCCGCGCGAAATCATCTCGCAGCGCCACGCTTCGGGCACACCATCGATGGCATAAAGATTGTAGGCCGCGTCATTTTTGGTGGTGCCAAACGCGGCCGAGGCGGAGGGCACGCCGACCGCCGGCACACGCGAACCGTTCGGGCCGTGCAGCCAGTTGAGCATGTGTAGGTGATCATGGCCGTGCAACACCAGTTCGGCGCCGTGCGCGGCGATGATGCGCTTAAACTCTGCGGCGTCGGACAATAGCTTGTGGCGCTTGGCCCGGCTCACCGGCGGATGATGAATAAGCACGACGCGAAACCGTTTTTCCTGTTCCAGCGTCGTCAGTATTTCGCCGAGGCGCGCGCATTGCGCCTCGCCGAGGCGGCCAGTGGCCATGAACAGCGGCGTCGCTACTGCGGTCGAAAGGCCGATAAGCGCGAGCTTCCCGCGCCGACGCAGGTAGGGAAAACCGGCAGCGCCATCATCGCTGCTCATATAGGGCGCCCACTGCGGTGCGTAGCGAACCGCTTGGCGTACATAGGCATCGTGATTGCCAGGGACGAAGCTGACGTCGTGCAGCGAGCCGAGCTCTTGCAGCCATTTGCGCCCGCCCACAAATTCTTCTTCCAGCGCGATGTTGGCGATATCGCCGGTGACAGCGATGTGATCTGGCGCTTGCGCCTTCAGATCGGCAACGATTTTCCCCAGTGTCTCCGCGTCATGCACGAAGCGCCGCCAGTGCCGCCAGTTGATGTAGCCGGTTACCCGTTTGTTGATCAGCTCGCCGAGACGCGGGGGCGGCAGCGGCAGATGCGGATCGGACAGATGGGCGAGGGTGAACATCGCCGCCGGCGATCACGAACTGCCGATCAATATGCCGGCGATGAATACTAGAACGCCGCCAACCACCACCTGAAAGGCGGCCTGTAGGAATGGAGTGTCCATGTAGCGCGTGCGGATCCAGGAAATTGCGGCAAGTTCGATCGCTACCACGATGATCGAGACCACAGTGGCAGTGGTGAAGTACGGGATGAGATAGGGCAGGGTATGGCCAAGGCCACCGATCGCCGTCATGACGCCGCATACCGTGCCGCGCAACAAGGGCGCGCCGCGTCCGGTAAGCGAGCCGTCGTCGGACAGCGCCTCTGCAAAACCCATGGAAATGCCGGCGCCGACCGAAGCCGCGAGGCCGACCAGGAAGGTCGCCCAAGTATTGTGCGTGGCAAAGGCGGCAGCGAACAGCGGCGCCAGCGTCGACACTGAGCCGTCCATCAAACCAGCAAGGCCCGGCTGCACGTATTGCAGCACGAACATCCGCCGCGCAGTCTCGTCTTCCTTCTCGCGCACCTCGGGAGTGAGCAAGCGCTCGTCGAGTCGGTTGGCAATGCCTTCATGCTTGTCTTCCGCCTCGGCAAGGTCCACTAGGAGCTGACGGATCGAAGCGTCACGGCTGGTCTCCGCCGCTTTCCGGTAAAAGCGCGCGGTCTCGTATTCCATCTCGGCGGCATATTTGCGGGTCTCGTCAAGGCCGAGCGGGCGTACGAGCCAAAGTGGCTTGTGGCGGACGAAGCCCTTGACGTCCTGGCGGCGGATCAGCGGCAAGTAATCGCCGAATTTCTGCTTGTAGAGGTCGAACAGCCGGTTGCGGTGGCGCACCTCCTCTTCGGCCATCACGTCGAACATCTTGGCTGAGGCCGGAAATGGCGCACGCAGGCCCTCGGCGAAGCCTCGGTAAATCCGGCTGTCCTCTTCCTCGTTGGTGATGGCTAGTGCCAGAATCTCTTGTTCGGTCAGTTCGGAAAATTTTTTCACGAGGCCCCTCTGTCGTCGGCTCTGGCGGATGCATTTCATATATTAGGTCATTCCAGCCGCGAAAGGGCGCTGTCTGACATCGCCTTCAACGGCTGCTGCGCCTTCGAGGGCAAGAGACAAACATGCTTTTGCAACGCCTGCGCCGCGCGCTCGAGCCCCTGATCACCCGTGCAATGCATTTCTACTGGCGGTTTTCGCGTGGCGCCACGCTCGGCGCCCGCGCCATGGTGATCGACGGCTCCGGCCGCATCTTCCTGATCAGGCACTCCTATGTGGACGGCTGGTATCTACCGGGCGGCGGGGTTGAGACCGGCGAAACCTTTCTGGCCGCGTTAGCGCGCGAGTTGGCTGAGGAAGGCAATATCGTTATGACGGCGCCGCCGGTGCTGCACGGCATATTCCTCAACAAGCGGGTGTCACCGCGCGACCACGTGGCGCTGTTCATTGTGCGCGAATTCCGCCAGGAGCGTGGGCGGGTACCTAACCGTGAAATCGTCGAACACGGATTCTTCGCGCCCGATGCCTTGCCGGAAGGCGCGACGCGCGCAACCCGCGCCCGCATTGCGGAAGTCATCGGCGGCGCTTCGGTCAGCGAATTATGGTGAGCGCGCTATGCTGGAGCGACTCGATTAAGGAACGAACCATGCCGGTCAAGGATTGGCTGCCCGCAGCCGTACGCGATGAAGCTATCGAGCGGAAGCTCAAATCGGGCGAAGCACTGTTCCGGCTCGGTAACAAGGCGACCGGCCTCTACGAAGTAATTTCGGGCTGCGTACGGCTCGCACGCGTCGACCGATCCGGGCACGAGATCGTCCTGCACATTGCAGGGCCTGGTGAGACCTTGGCGGAAGCTTCTCTGTTTTCGCCGTCCTATCACTGCGACGCCATCGCCAGCACCGATGCGACGGTTCGCATCTATCCAAAGGCGGCGGTGCTTGCCGCCTTTTACGAGGACCGACAGGCAGCGCAAGCCTTCACCGCGACGTTGGCGCGGCAGGTGATGAATCTGCGCACCCGCATCGAGCAGCGCAATATCCGTTCCGCGCACGAGCGCGTGCGCCATTTTCTGAAACTCAATGTCGGCGTTGACGGGCGCACGGTGAATCTGCGCGGCAGCCTCAAGGATCTCGCCAACGAACTGGGCCTCACCCACGAAGCGCTTTACCGCACGCTCGCCGCACTCGAACGCGCCAGCAAGATCAAGCGGAGCAAAGGTAGGATCATCCTGCTGCGAGGAGGCTAGCCGAACCGTGCCCGGTCGTGCGGTGCGGCGAAATCGAGCTGCGGCCCGACGGGCACGATCCCGGTCGGGTTCACGTGCCTTTGGCTAAAATAATAGTGACGCTTGATCTGCGCGAGACTTACGGTGTCGGCGACGCCCGGCACCTGATAGAGATCGCGCGAGTAGTTCGACAGGTTCGGATATTCGTAGATGTGCCGCCAGTTACACTTAAAGTGCCCGTAATAGACGGCGTCAAAACGGACGAGTGTGGTGAACAGCCGCCAGTCTGCCTCGGTGAGGACGTCGCCAACGAGATAGCGCTGCCGTGACAGGATTTGCTCCACCTCCTCGAGCGCTTCGAATAGATTGCGGAAGGCCTGCTCGTAGGCCGTCTGAGAGGTGGCGAAGCCTGCCCGGTAAACGCCATTATTGATGTTGGTGTAGATGAAATCATTGAGACGGTCGATCTCCAGCCGCAGCTTTTCCGGATAGTAGTCGGTGCGGATATTGGTGAAGGCGTCGAATGCCGAATTGAGCATGCGGATGATTTCAGCGGACTCGTTGTTGACGATCGTCTTGCGCTTCTTGTCCCACAGCACAGGCACGCTGACGCGGCCGGAATAGCGCGGCTCGGCGAGCAGATAGATTTCCGACAATTTTCGCTTGCCGTTTACCTCGTCGCCCGTCGAACCCGCAGCCTTGTCGAAGGTCCAGCCGTCCTTGAGCATGTCAGGTGACACCACCGACAGCGAAATGACGTTCTCGAGGCCCTTTAGTTTGCGGAAGATGACGGTGCGGTGCGCCCACGGGCAGGCGAGCGAGACATAGAGGTGATAACGGCTGGGCTCGGCGGCAAAGCCGTCCTTGCTGGATGGGCCAGCGCTGCCGTCCGGCGTGATCCAGTTACGGAACTTCGTGTTCGGCCGGATAAAATGGCCGTCCTCGGTGCGCGAAACGTCGTCCTGCCAAACGCCATCAACCAGCAGTCCCATGCCACACCTCCCGTGTACGCTTTGATCTAGGCAATCGAGCGGCAAAGCGCTACCGGCGATGGACCTGAATCGGCCCAAGTGTTAATCGGCAGCGCCCAACGGGCGTTTGTGAGCCTATGAGCGACCTTGCGCTGACAATTCTGCCGGAAACCCTCGACGACGCGGAGGCAATCGAGCGGCTGCACGAGCGCACCTTCGGTCCCGGCCGCTATGCACGCAGTGCTTATCGGATTCGCGAGGGTCGCACGCACGCGCTCGACCTTTCGTTCACCGCGCGCATCGGCACGCTGCTGGTCGGCTCAGTGCGGCTGACGCCGATCTGCATCGGTGAGACGCCGGCATTGCTACTCGGGCCACTAACGGTCGAGCCGCCGTTTCGCGGTCGCGGCATCGGCGGTGCCTTGATCACGCGCGCGTTGACGGATGCGAAGGCTGCCGGGCACAGTCTAGTGGTCCTGGTGGGCGACGAGCCGCTCTACAGTAAGGCCGGCTTCAAGCGCATCCCGAAAGGTCAGGTGAAGATGCCGGGCCCGGTCGATCCAGCGCGGCTATTGGTGGCGGAGCTTAAACCGGGCGCGTTTGCTGGCGTGTCGGGGATGATTCGGCCGGATTGGGTGACCCCGTCTTAGGCCCTGAGCGGCTAGTGGCGCGAGGCTGGCGCGCCCGTCTGGGAAAAGAAAAAATTGTTGATTTAACCGAGGCTCTCGCGCCGGCCTCCACGCGCTCACATCGAAAGCGATCAACGCCGACGACGCCGTGCCGTCGGCACCTCGCTCGCGCGCCGCGCGAACTCTCGTGCATAAAGGCGATGGTTGGCGCCAGAGTGGATGTCGCTAGGTCGCAACATAGACAATTCAAGCTGGGACCAAGCCGCCCGCTTGCTGAACTGCCGCTTGACCCAAAGCGATCTCATTCGCGCAAGACATACGTGTCCTTGCCGCTGAGTTTGTCCCGCTCGAATCCGCGCGTCCAGTGTTCGCCTTAGGAAACCCAGCTTCGATCTTTGGAAAATACGGGCTACCGTCCCTCACGCGCCCAGGTCAGCGCCAGCGAGCCGACAAGCAGAAGGAGGCCGATGAGTCCGGTGAAGACCGGAAGCACGCCGATGCCGCGCACCACGCTCAGGTCGCGCATCTTGAGGCCGATCCAGTCGTCGCCCTTGAAGGTTGAGCTGGTGCGTACCGGAACGACTCGCGGTACATCGAGACTGGTGCCGTCGGCCAGCCGTCGTGAATCGCCGCCGGTCGCGTTGGTTAGTGGGCTGAGCACATCAATCGTAGAAGTCACCTGCGCGAATTCACGCGGGTTGGCCGGTCCGACATTGGTGAGCGCGGTCAGCTTGCCGTCGGTCGCTCGCCACAGTCCGAGTTCGTTGGCGGTGACGCCGGCGCGCCACACGCCGGGCTCGACCGGCTGCAGATTGAGCGTGCGTGTTACGCCGGTAGGCGAAGTGAGCGTCACCTCGTTCACATTGTCAGCCATAGTCTGGCGCTCGACCGAGATATCGCGGCCCTTCACTATCAACCGCAACGCTTCCTCTTCCAGCTCGGGCTGTTTCATCAGCCAATGCGACAACCGCCGCAGCAGATCCAGATGCGGGCCGCCGCCCTGATAGCCGCGCGCCCACAACCAGATCTGATCAGACAGCATCAGCGCGACACGGCCTTCGCCTTCGTGCGCAAGCACCAGTAACGGCTTGCCGTCGGGTCCCTGCATCACGCTGGTACCGTCGCTGCGCTTGATGTCGACCAGCCGGAACCATTGGCTCCAATGCGGCGGATCGCTGTCCGATCCTTCCAAGCCGCGGGTCACGGGATGGCGCTTGCCGGCGTCCGTTAGCGTTGCTCGGAACGGCTGCTCGGTGATGTCGCCGCTTGGCTCCGCCGGCAGGATTGCATCGAGCGGGGTGCGCCAGAGGCTAGTAGGGCTGGCGTAGTCGGGGCCGGCTGCGATGAGCACGGCGCCGCCGTCACGCACATATTTTTCGATGTTGTCGAAATAGACCATCGGCAGCAAGCCCTGCCGGGCGTAGCGGTCGAAGATGATGAGCTGGAATTCCGAAATCTTCTGCTGGAATAGCTCGCGCGTGGGGAAGGCAATCAGCGACAGCTCGTTTATCGGCGTGCCGTCCTGCTTCTCCGGCGGACGCAGAATAGTGAAATGCACGAGGTCGACCGAGGCGTCGGACTTGAGCAGATTGCGCCAGGTACGCTCACCGGCATGCGGCTCGCCGGACACGAGCAGCACGCGCAACTTGTCGCGCACGCCGTCGATCGAGATCACCGCGCGGTTGTTGACCGGCGTGAGCTCGCCCTCGAGCGGCGCGGCCTCGACTTCGACGATATTGGCGCCGGCGTGCGGGATCGGGACAGTGACGCGGACATTCGTCCCGACGCTGACGACGCGCTGCTCCAGCACTTCGCCGTCGCGCCGCACGGTAACCTGCGCGGTGCCGGCCTTGCCGCCTTGGTCCTCAACACGAAATCCTAGGGTCTGCGATTGATTGACGATGCCGAAGCGCGGCGTCTGTGTCAGCACGACACGGCGGTCGATCTCATCGCTATGTCCGGTGATTAGCGCGTGCACCGGCGCGGCGAAACCGAGGACGGCGGCATCCGCCGGCACGTCATGCACGCGGCCGTCGGTGATCAGGATGGCGCCGGCGATGCGATCCGGCGGCACATCGGATAGCGTCGCCGACAGTGCCGAAAACAGCCGCGTGCCGTCGGTCTCTCCGTCGGCAGCTCCCGCTTCGGCAACGCGGACTTCCAGCCCGGGAATGTGTTTGAGGCGTTCGACCAGCGCCTGGCGCGCGGCCTCGGTCTGCGCCCTGCGGTCGCCGAAGTTTTGGCTCGGGCTCTTGTCGACGATGACCGCAGCGACCGAAGGGATCGGGTCGCGGTCCTCGCGGGTAAGCGATGGATTAGCCAACGCCAGCACCAATAGCCCCAACGCAAGGGCGCGCATCGGCGCGCCGCGGCTGCGCGCCAGCAGCAACACGATCGAAATCAGCACCGCTAAGCCAAAGGCGGCCCAGACGACATAGGCCGGCAACAGCGGAGCGAATGACACGCCGAGGTTCAAAGCGAGCTCCTATTGTCCCAACCGCTCGAGCAGCGCCGGGATATGCACTTGGTCGGTCTTGTAGTTGCCGGTGAGTGCGTACATGACGATGTTGACGCCGGCGCGAAAAGCGAATTCGCGCTGGCGCGGCTCGCCAGGCACCAGTGGCAGCATCGGCTGGCCGTCGGGACGCATCGCCCAGGCTCCGGCGAGATCGTTGGATGTGATCAGGATCGACGACACGCCGTCACCGGCGCGTGCAGGGCGGTTGGCCTCTTCCTCGCTTCCCGCTGGCAAGGCCTCGACCCAAAGCTGGCCGGAGGTGAAGCGGCCGGGGAAATCATGCAGCAGGAAAAAGGTCTTGGTCAGCACGTGATCGCGCGGCACCGGCTCGAGCTCAGGAATATCAAGCGAGGATAGGATCGACCGTAGCGCGATCATGCCCGGCCCTTGCAACTCGCCGCCGGAGCCGGGCGGGACGTCGATCGCATCGCGCGTGTCGAAGAGAACGGTGCCGCCGCGTTTCATGTAAGTGTCGATGGCATCAAGCGCGGCCTGCGAGGGCTTACCCGCATTTGCCGACACCGGCCAGTAAATGATGGGGAAGAACGCAAGCTCGTCGCGCCCCGGGTCGAGGCCGATTGGCTCGGCGGCTTCCAGCGCGGTGCGCTGTGCCAGGAACAGTGTGAGACCCTGCAGGCCGGCCCTGCTCACCTCGTCGATCTCGGGGTCGCCGGTGATAATGTAGGCGAGACGCGTCTGCTTCGTGGCCTGCATCGCGAAATCTTGCTGCTGCGCGGTAAGCGGCGGCTGTGCGACCGGCTGCGCCTGCGCCGGATGATGCAACGTCAGCGCGCTCAGCAATCCACCCATCAGTATGATCACTGCGGCGCGCCGGCGCGGCAGCAGCCCAGCGAAGCCTCTGGAGAGCACGATCACCACAAGTGCGTCGAGCATCAGCAGCGCAAGCGCGGCGAGGAAGATAGGCCCGCGCAGGTCGAGCGGCTCGCCGTGTCGATACCCGTCTATGCGGGCGTTGAGCGGAGAGAAATCGAGCGGCGCCAGGCGATCGGCCGGCGTCAGTGTGTTCACCGCGACCAGCCCCTCGGGCGGTCCGTAGAAGCCGGGCAAATGATCGGCATCGGCGCGGGCGTTGAAATTCGCCGGCACCGGCCGCGCGGTCGGTGGCGGCGCGGAGAAGGCGCCGAAACCGTCAAGTACGCGCGTCGGTGGCACCGGCTGATTGGCATGGCTGCCGGCGCCGCTTGCTTCGGCGTTCTCGTCATCGGCGCTCGCGGTCGATCCGGCCAGCGCAATGATGCGGCGGAGCATATCGACGAAAGTGCCGGACAGCGGCAGGTCAGACCAGCGGGTGTCAGCGGTAACATGAAACAAAATCAGCAACCCCTTGCCGAAGCGCTGGGCGGTAACCAGCGGCGTACCGTCGGCGAGCGTCGCCCAAGTGCGGTCTGTCAATTGGGAATCCGGCTCGGCCAGCACCTGCCGGCTGACGGTGACGTCGTTCGGCACGGCCATGCCCGCAAAGGGGCCTTCGCGCGCGAAGGCAGCGAGTTGCTGCGGCTTTTCCCAACTCAGACTGCCGCCGAGGATACGACCGCCGCGCCGAAGCTTCACCGGCACCAGATCGTCATCGGTCGCACCCGCCAAATGCGGGCCGGCAAAGCGGACCAGCACGCCGCCTTTGTCGAGCCACTTGTTCAGGCTCTCGCGTGCCTCGGCGACGTTGCCAACGTCGGCGAGGATCAACATTGGCAGATGCTGATCGAGATAGCGCTTGATTGCTTCGGCCGGCGCCACGCCTTCGGCGAGGCGGATGTCGGCGAACGGGTTGAGCGCGCGTGACAGGTAATAGCTCGCGCCGATCAGCGGCTGCGAGCGGTCGGCGGCCGAACCGGAGACGATGCCCACGGTGCGCCGGCGCCAGCGCTTGTCGAGCAATTGCACTGCGCCGGCCGAGCGCTCGCCAGCGATCTCCAACCGCGCCACGTCATTGCGGATCTCAACCGGCAGGTCGATCGCCGCGTCGGTATCGCTCGCGTTGGGTTGGAAGGAGAACGGCGCTCCGCCGAGCGGCAGTCCCTTGAGGTCAATGGCATTGACGAAGCCGTTGTCGGCGGTGCCGCTCTGCGCGCGCAGGACTTTCACCGTCAATGCTCCGGCCGCATTGTCGGCGCCAGCGAGTGCGCGCGGCGCGGCGAGGCCTCCTGCGATCACCGTTAGCTGATGACTGCCGATGATTTGCTTAAGGCCGGCGATGAAGTTGCTGCCCTTGCCGAGATCGACGCCGTCTGAAAGCCAGACGACCTCCACCTCCGGCGCGCGAGCGAGGAAGCGCCCGAGCAGCGGCAGCGCTTCGGTACGATCGACCGTGTAGGGTTTCGGCTGGAGCTGTTTGATCTGCACGCGCGCGGCGTCGGCAACCTGTAACGAAATGTCGCGTGTGGTTTCCGACAAAGGCAGGACGGCGACGCCACGGCTATCGGCGTCGGCGCGCACCAGAAGTTCGTCGGCGGTAAGTAAGCGTGCGTCCCAGGTCGCCGCCGCGCCCCAGCCGTCGTCGAGCATGATGAGCAGCGGCGCCGGACGGTTCACCGCGGCAAGCGGAGGATTCCACAACGGCCCGGCGGCCGCGATGATCACCAGCGCAGCTAATGTGAGGCGCAGCACGATCAGCCACCACGGCGTGCGCGAGGGCGTTTCTTCTCTCGGCGCGATCTCGAACAACAGGCGGGTCGGCGGGAAATCGATGCGGCGCGGGCGCGGCGGCACGAGGCGCAATAGCCACCACAACACTGGAAGGCCGAGCAGGCCGAGCAGCACTAAGGGCTGCGCAAAGGCGAGCGGCAGGGAGCTGATCATGCTGCGCCCCCGCGCTGCCCCAGCGCATAGCGGCTGGCGATCGTCGGAGTATGCGCGCTCGCCCCCATGCGCGCATGAATCGCAAACAGAAGCTCGGTCGGCCCGCGATCAATGCGATGGACGACAAAACTCCACGCGTGCTGTTCACATTCCGCGCGCAACGCCGCCCGATGGTCGGCGACCTGCTTCTGGTAATCGTTGCGCCACGTCTCGGCGCGGCCCGCGGTCACGCTGCCGAGACCCTCGGACTCGATGAACTCGATTCGGCCGGTGTATGGGAAGGTTTCCTCCGCCGGGTCGACTACCTGCACGACATGGCCGCGCGCCCCGGTGGCGGCCAGTTGTCCGATGATTTGACGGAACTCAGAAATCGGCGACCAGAAATCGGACAGGAGCAGCACTTCCGAGAATGCCGCCGGAGAGAAATTGGGAGGCAGGCTCGGACGGTCACTCGTATCGTGCACGATCGCCTGCGCCATCTTCTCTATGACATTGCGGCTCGCAGTCGGCCGCATGATTTCCGGAATACCGACACGTTCGCCGCCCTCCACCAACACGTCGGCAAGCGCAAACGAGATGACCAAAGCGCGGTCGACCTTGCTCCATTCGGTTAGGTCAGATTTGAAATTCATAGATGGCGATCGGTCCGCCCAAAGCCAGATCGTGTGCGACGCTTCCCATTCCCGCTCGCGCACATAGAGGTGGTCGTCGCGCGCGGAGCGCCGCCAGTCCACGGCATTTGACGGCTCGCCGTTAACGAAACGGCGGTACTGCCAGAAATTCTCGCCCGGACCGGCACGGCGACGGCCGTGCAGCCCGTGAATCAGTGTCGAGGCGACACGGCGGGCCTCAAGAATCAATCGCGGAACGCGCGCGGCAAGTTTGCGGCTTTTGCCGACAGCCGCCTCAACCGCCTCGTTCTCGGTGTCGCTACGGCGAAGCTCCGCCATCATTCAATGCTTGCTTTCAATCGCTTAATCACGGTCGGGATGGTTTCGCCTTCCGCGCGGGCGGCGAATGTGAGTGCCATTCGGTGCTTAAGCACGGGCTCGGCGAGGTCGAGCACGTCATCGACCGAGGGCGCGAAGCGGCCCCCCAGCAGCGCGCGGGCGCGCACCGCCAGCATCAAGGCTTGGCTTGCACGCGGGCCCGGACCCCAAGAGATCAGCTTACCGAGGTCGCCAGCCTCAGGTCCGGGACGCGCGGAGCGCACTAGCTTGAGGATCGCCTTGACGACCGACTCGCCGACCGGCAAGCGGCGGACCAGCCGCTGCGCCGAGAGGAGGTCTTCGGATGTCATGGCCGGCTTGGCGCGGGTTTCCTCGGCGCCGGTGGTGTCGAATAGGATTTTGCGCTCGGCTTCCTGGTCGGGATATTCAACGTCGATCTCCATTAGAAAGCGGTCGAGTTGCGCTTCGGGCAACGGGTAGGTGCCTTCCTGCTCGAGCGGATTCTGTGTTGCTAGCACGTGGAACGGCTTGGGCAGATCGTGGCGCGCGCCCGCAACCGTCACGTGCTGCTCCTGCATCGCCTGCAGCAGCGCCGACTGCGTACGCGGTGAGGCACGGTTGATCTCGTCGGCCATTAGCAATTGCGCGAAAACCGGCCCGGCGATGAAGCGGAAACTGCGCTTGCCGCTCGGACTTTCCTCCAGCACTTCGGTGCCGAGGATGTCAGACGGCATCAGGTCGGGTGTGAACTGCACGCGGCGGGCATCCAGCCCGAGCGCGGTGCCCATGGTATCCACGAGTCTGGTCTTGGCGAGGCCGGGCACGCCGACCAAGAGCGCGTGGCCACCGGAAAGTACGGTGATCAACGCGCGCTCGATCACGGGGTCCTGCCCGAAGATCACCGAACCGATCGCGGCTTTCGCGGCCTGCACATGGGCGGCCGTCATCTCCGCCGCGCGCACGATCATATCTTCCAGCTTTTCCAGGGTTTCGCCGCTTGTCGACGCCATAGTTCCTTTTCCTTTCGTCGCCGCCCAAATTCGGGCTCGCTTAAGCGCATGCAACAAATGCACCAGAGGACATTTTGCTGCGCCAATTGGGGCGAATCTGCCTCACTCCACCGCCAAGCTTACGCTATCTTTCGCGCCTGCGGGGGTTCAGTCACAAAGGCCCGAACAGGTCTAATAACGTAGGAAAACAATGGCTAAGGCAGGGCAGGGCGACCTCGAAGGACTGACGGCGTCGTTGCCGAAGCGAGGTCACGGATTGCCTCCCGTTGAGCGCTGGAATCCGCCTTTTTGCGGCGATATCGATATGCGAATTGCCGCCGACGGCACGTGGTACTATCAAAAAACCCCAATCGGCAGGCCCGCTTTGGTCCAGCTTTTCGCTGGGATTCTCAGACGCGAGGACGACAAGTACTTCCTCGTCACCCCAGTGGAAAAGGTCGGCTTAGTTGTTGAAGAAGTTCCATTCCTCGCCGTCGAGCTGTACGTCGCGCATAACGAGCGCGGGCACGTTCTCAACTTTAGGACAAATGTCGATGATTGGGTAGCCGCTGGCCCTGGGCATGCACTGCGCTTCGAGGTAACCGCAACCGGCGGCCTGAAGCCCTATCTGCATGTCCGCCGCGAGCTATGGGCGAAAGTGACTCGCGCGCTGTTCTACGATCTGGTCGAACTTGGCGAGGAGCGCGAGCAAAACGGCAAGACGATGTTCGGCGTGGTCTCGAGCGGCGAGTTCTTCGCTATGGCGGAGGCGAGCGCCGTGCGGGAGTTTGCCTGATGCATGGCGCTGAGGTGATGAGCGCGGAGGAATTCTTCGCGCGCGCTAGAGCGCGGCTTACGCTCCAGGTGCCGGCCGGCCTCACTGATCCAAACATCACGCCCCAGCGCGGTGATCACGATGTCGACCCGGTGATGGAGAAGATCGCTGCGGTGCGCCCGATTCGTCCCGCGGCGGTGCTGGTGCCGATCGTCGACCATCCCAGGCCGACGGTACTGTTGACGCAGCGCGCACAGCACTTGCCCGATCACGCGGGGCAGGTGTCGTTCCCGGGCGGCAAGATCGATCAGAGCGACGCGAGCCCACTTGAGTCTGCCCTGCGCGAGGCGCGCGAGGAGATCGGCCTCGATCGCGAGTTCGTCGAGCCGCTCGGTTATACCGACCTCTACATGACCACGCTCGGCTACCGCATCGTACCGGTGATCGCGCGGGTGAAGCGCGGCTTCACCTTGAAGCTGAATAAAAAAGAAGTGGATGCCACGTTTGAGGTACCGCTCGCCTTCTTGATGGACCAGGCAAACGTGCAGCGCCACTCGCGCGCCTGGGAGGGCATGACGCGGCACTATTACGCGATCACCTTCGGCGAACGCTACATTTGGGGCGTGACCGCTGGTATCCTGCGCAATCTGCACGAACGGATTTACCGATGATCCGCCCGGTCGCGACCGAAGTCATTCTGTTCCTGCTGCCGTTCGTGCTCTACGCCGTCTTCCTGTGGGCGACGCGCGCCGGCGTCCTAGAGCCGGACTCCTGGCCGCTGTCGCGCATCGCTTGGCTCGTGATCGCGGCGCTAATGCTGGTAGTCGGTAGTTTCGTGTACTTTGCGCACTTCACCGGCGCACCGCCGGGCTCGACCTACGTGCCGGCGCATATCGAGGACGGCAAGTTCGTTCCGGGGACAACCAAGTGAGTGTTGGCGCGAGCTCCTGCAGCCTCGCCGGAGCGCCCTGGCTGTCCGCTGGCGCGTTGTCCCGACTCCTCGGCGTGCTCGACCGCGACGGCGAGGAGGCGCGCGTGGTAGGCGGCGCGGTGCGCAACGCGCTGCTCGGTGTGCCGATCGCGGAGATCGACGTTGCTACCACGGCGCTGCCGGAGGAAGTGGTCAAACGCGTTTCCGCCGCAGGCTTCGAACCCGTGCCGACCGGCATCGAGCACGGCACCGTCACGGTGGTGATCGAAAAACATCCTTTCGAAGTGACGACGCTGCGGCAGGACGTCGAGACCTATGGCCGCCACGCCAGGGTTGCCTTTGGGCGTGATTGGCGGGCCGACGCCGAACGGCGCGATTTTACTATCAATGCACTATCGGCGACCCGCGACGGAGCGGTCTATGATTATGTAGGCGGCCTCGACGATCTTGCCGCGCGGCGGGTGCGCTTTATCGGTGACCCGCGTCAGCGTATCGCCGAGGACTACCTGCGCATCCTGCGCTTCTTTCGCTTCCACGCGTCCTACAGCGTCGGGCATCCAGATCCGGTCGGTCTCATGGCCTGCATCGCCGGCCGCGACGGCCTTGGCCAGCTCTCGCGTGAGCGCGTGCGCATGGAGCTCTTAAAATTGATGATGGCGCCGCATGCCGCTCCGACGCTCACCGCCATGTCCGACGCCGGGTTGCTGACGCGCTTCCTTGGCGGTGTGTCGTACCTCGCCGGCTTCGAGAACATGGCGAAGGTCGAGGCCGCGATCGGCGTCGAGGGTGATCCGGTACGCCGGCTCGGCGCGCTCGCCGTATGGGTGGCGGAGGATGCCGAGCGGCTGTGGCAGAAGCTGCGGCTCTCCAACGATGAGCACGAGCGGCTTGCATCGATGGCGGAGGGCTGGCGATCTATTTCTCCGGGCGCAGGGGAACAGGCCGCTCGCGCGTTGATCTACCGGCTCAAGCCGGAAAAATTCACCGACACTGCGCTGCTCGCCTGGGCGCGCTCGCCGGCGAGCGCGCACGATGCGCCCTGGCGCAAACTCGCTACGCTGCCGCGGTACTGGACGGCGCCGGCGTTTCCGCTGAAGGCGGCTGACTTCATCGCGCGTGGGATAGAGAAGGGACCGGCGCTGGGCGAGGCGATGGCCGCCGCGGAAGAGGCGTGGATCGCGGCGGGTTTTCCAAGCAACAAAGCGACGCTCGATCAAATCGCCAACAGCGCGGCGCGCAAATAAGAAACGCCTGGCCAGGCACCCTTCCTGGCCCGCGCTTTCGTCGAGCGCATACCCGCTGCATATGCACACGACAATCCTCGACGCGTTCGTGACGCTGGGTGGTATGATTGGGGTGACGCTAAGTCACGGCCACTTCACCACCGGCGGCATCGAGGAGAGGATCGACTCGACGTTGCCGCCGGTGCGCAGCCCGAAAATCGTGCCGCGGTCGTAGAGTAGATTGAATTCGACGTAGCGGCCGCGGCGGACGAGCTGCTCCTCGCGCTCGGCCGCGCTCCAGGGCGTCGCGAAATTCTTTCGAACCAGGTCGGGATAGATCGTCAGGAAGGTGCGGCCGACGTCCTGCGTGAAGGCGAAGGTTTCATCCCAATCGGTCTCTAGATAGTCGTAGAAGATGCCGCCGATGCCGCGCATCTCGTTGCGGTGCTTCAGGAAAAAATATTCGTCGCACCAATTCTTATATTTGTCGTAAGGCGCGACTGTCGGATGCGCATGGCAGGCCGATTTCATCGCAGCGTGAAAAGCGATCGTGTCCGCATCGTCCTGCCTGCGACGCTTGTCGAGCACCGGTGTCAGATCGGCGCCGCCGCCGAACCAGGCCTTGCTGGTGACGACGAAACGTGTGTTCATGTGCACGGCCGGCACGTTCGGATTTTGCGGGTGTGCGATCAGCGAAATGCCGGAGGCCCAGAAACGCGGGTCGTCGGCGGCGCCGGGGATTTCCTTGCGGAATTCGGGCGCGAATTCGCCATACACGGTCGAGCAATGCACGCCGGCCTTTTCGAACACGCGCCCGTGCATCATAGACGTGACGCCACCGCCGCCGGCGGCGCCGGTATGGTCGGTGCGGCGCCACGGCGTACGCACAAAACGGCCGGCGGTGTCGCGCCCGAGCGGCGCGCTCGCCGGCAGCGCGTCCTCCAGCGCCTCGAGCGCGGCGCAGATGTCGTCGCGCAAGGCCTCGAACCACTCACGCGCCTTCGTTTTCTTTCGGCCTTCGATCATGGCGGCGATTTTATCACCGGGGGAATTCGGCCGTCTGCCGCAGAGCCTCGCCGACGACTATAGCCGCGGCTATAGCCACGTTTAGTGAGCGCAAGCCGTGGCGTATGGGTATCCGCAGTCGGTTATCCGCAGCCTGGTGCACGGCGTCAGGTAGGCCATTGGTTTCGCGGCCGAACAAAAGCACCTGGTCTTCCTTGAAGGCGTGGTCGAGATAGGAACGCTCAGCCGCGGTGGTGAGCACAATCAGACTCAGCCCCTGCGCACGCCGCCACGCTTGGAAAAGCTCGAACGAACCGTGGCGGGTGAGCGCAACCTGATTGAGGTAATCCATGCCGGCGCGCCGGAAGGCGCGGTCCGTAACTGGGAACCCGGCCGGCTCAATGATATGCGCCGGAATGCTCAGGCAGGCGCAGAGCCGTAGAATTGTACCGGTGTTCTGGGGAATATCCGGCTGATAGAGAGCGATCTGCATTGGCCACCTGTGAAAAATTCGATTGGTTCTGCGGCGTAACCCGGTCCAGACGAACGATTTATGCAAGTAATAGGCGCTGGGCCGATAGCGGGCTTGCGCTATCACCGCAAGGGTGCCAATAAACCCGCGCCGCAGCGCATCCTGCCTTGCTTAGGACTGCCGCACGTGGTCCGTACCGCCGCCGCGGGACCTTCCCGCCGGCTGAGAGCCGCGGGCGGAAATACCAAGCCGAGCTGGGGGAGAGGCTTTAGAAGTGACAACTGTGTCTTCAGCGGACCATACGCGCCGCGATTTTCTTTACATAGCCACGGGCGCCGTCGGCGCGGTGGGCACGGCGGCGGTACTGGTACCGCTGATTTCCCAGATGAATCCCGATGCCTCGACTATCGCCGCGGGCGCACCAGTTGAAATCGACCTGGCGCCGATAGCCGAGGGACAGATCATCAAGGTCTTCTGGCGCTCGAAGCCTATCTACATCTTCCACCGCACGAAGAAGGACATCGAAGAGGCGCAGAACGTTAACGTTGGCAGCCTGCCGGATCCTGAGCCGGACTCAGAGCGCGTCAAGCCGGGTCACGACCAGTGGCTAGTGCTGATCGGCATCTGTACACACCTCGGCTGCATCCCGCTTGCCCATCAAGGCGATTATGACGGCTGGTTCTGCCCCTGCCACGGCTCGCAATACGATACAGCGGGCCGTATCCGCAAAGGTCCGGCGCCGAAGAACCTGCCGTTGCCGCCTTACGCCTTCGTTTCCGATACCAAGATAAAGATCGGCTGACCATGAGCGGACCTTCCACCTACCAGCCGACCAATCGCGCCCTGCAATGGTTGGAGAAACGGCTGCCGATAAGCGGCCTGATCCATTCTTCATTCATCGCCTATCCGACGCCACGGAACCTGAATTACTGGTGGACGTTCGGCGGAATCCTTTCGATGATGCTCGGCATCCAGATCATCACTGGCATTGTGCTGGCGATGCACTACACGCCGCATGTCGACCTCGCCTTCAAGTCGGTCGAAATCATCATGCGCGACGTCAATTACGGCTGGCTGTTGCGCTACCTGCACGCCAACGGCGCGGCGATGTTCTTCTTCGCAGTCTACGCACACATTTTCCGTGGCATGTATTACGGCTCGTACAAAGAGCCGCGCGAGGTGCTGTGGATCCTCGGCGTCATCATTTACCTGTTGATGATGGCGACGGGCTTCATGGGGTACGTGCTGGTCTGGGGGCAGATGAGCTTCTGGGCGGCGACCGTGATCACCAACTTGTTTTCCGCAATTCCCGGTATCGGCGACACCATAGTGACTTGGCTATGGGGCGGCTACGCTGTCGGAAATCCGACGCTCAACCGGTTCTACTCGCTGCATTATCTATTGCCGTTTGCGATCGCTGGCGTGGTGGTGCTGCATGTCTGGGCGCTGCATGTCGCCGGGCAGAACAATCCAGCTGGCGTCGAGCCGAAGTCGGACAAGGACACCGTGCCGTTCACGCCATACGCCACCATCAAAGATGGCTTCCTGATGGTGTGCTTTTGCCTCGTTTACGCGTGGTTCGTGTTCTACATCCCGAATTACCTCGGCCACCCGGATAACTACATTCCGGCCAATCCGGCGGTGACTCCGGCGGAGATCGTGCCCGAGTGGTACTACCTGCCCTTCTACGCGATCCTGCGTGCGATCCCAAACAAGCTCTTGGGCGTGATCGCGTTGTTCTCCTCGATCGGTATTCTCGCCTTCCTGCCCTGGCTCGACACCTCGAAAGTGCGCTCGGCGCGCTACCGGCCGCTGTACCGGCAGTTCTTCTGGTTGTTGATTGTAGCCTGCATCGGGCTCGGTTGGCTCGGCTCTAAGCCGCCGGAAGGCATCTATGTCATCCTCGCGCGCGTGTTCACCTTCTACTATTTCGCCTATTTCCTGATCGTGCTGCCACTGCTTGGTCTTTTCGAGAAGACTAAGCCGCTGCCGAATTCGATTTCGGAATCGGTCCTGCAGGCAAAGGCGTGAGCGGGAGCACGGTCATGAACACCCAGCGCGCGCTCTTCGCCATTGCGGTCGCAGGACTCGCTCTTGCGACGACAGCACCGGCGTTCGCGCAGATCGAGCAGGTTACGCCGCCGCGACAGAAATGGGCGTTCTCGGGTCCGTTCGGCAAGTTCGACGAGGCGCAACTCCAGCGTGGCTTCAAGATCTACAAGGAAGTCTGCGCCAACTGCCATTCGATTGAGATGCTGACGTTCCGCAACCTGTCCGAGCCGGGCGGCCCCACCTTCAGCGAAGCGCAGGTCGAAGCGGTGGCGGCCGAATACAAGATCAGGGATCTCGACGACCTCGGCAATTCAATAGAGCGTGCCGGGCGGCCGGCCGACCATTTTCCTCCGCCGTTTGCTAACGAGGCGACGGCTAAGGCCGCGAACGGAGGTACCGCGCCGCCGGACATGTCGACGTTGGCGAAGGCGCGCGGCTATCAGCGCGGCTTCCCTTGGTTCCTGTTCGACATTGTCACGCAATACCAAGAGCAGGGGCCAGACTACATCGCAGCGATGATCAACGGCTACAAGGCTCCGCCCAAGGGTTTCAACCTGCCGCCGAGCGGGAGCTACAACGAGTATTTCCCCGGCCACAACATAGGCATGCCGCAACCGCTGCAAGCCGGCCAGGTGGCGTACGACGACGGCACGCCGACCACGGTCGAGCAATATGGCCGGGACGTCGCCGCCTTCCTAATGTGGGCCGCCGAACCGCACCTCGTCCAGCGTAAGCGTATCGGATTCCAGGTGATGATCTTCTTGATCGTGCTCTCAGGGTTGCTCTATTTCACCAAAAAGAAGGTATGGTCGGCGGTTCATTAACGGTGCACAAAATCGCTTGATGCGAGGGCCCCGTTCGGGGCCCTTCGTTTTGGCAGGATCGAACATGACCAAGGCGGTCCTCGGCGTCATCGGAGGAAGCGGCATCTACGATTTGCCCGGACTGGGGAACGTGCGCGAGGAGCGCATAGCCAGCCCTTGGGGCGAGCCGTCTGGCGCGCTGCGCATCAGCGAGATTGCGGGGCTGCCGGTGGTGTTTCTGTCGCGCCATGACAAGGGGCACCGGCTATCGCCCTCAGACATCAACTACCGGGCCAATATCGACGTGCTCAAGCGCGCCGGCGTCACCGACCTGGTATCGTTGTCGGCCTGTGGCTCGTTCAAGGAGGAATTGCCACCTGGCACTTTCGTGCTGGTCGATCAGTTCGTCGACCGCACCTACAAGCGCGAGAACTCGTTCTTCGGCAAAGGTCTGGTCGCGCACGTGTCGATGGCGCATCCGGTGAGCCCGCGGTTGCGCGCGCGCCTCGGGGAAGCAGCGCTGTTGGAAGGGATCGAGCCGCATTTCGAGGGCATCTACGTTTGCATCGAAGGCCCGCAATTCTCAACCTACGCCGAGAGCATCACGTACAAGCAGGCGGGCTATTCGGTGATCGGCATGACGAACATGCCGGAGGCCAAGCTCGCGCGCGAGGCGGAAATTTGTTACGCCACAGTCGCCATGGTGACCGATTTCGACTGCTGGCACCCCGACCATGACGCCGTCACCGTGCAAGACATTATCAAAGTGCTGCTGAACAACGCCGAACGCGCCAAGCGCTTGGTGGCGCGGCTGGCGTCCGATTTCCCGCGCGAGCACGAACCATGTCCGATCGGCTCCGACCGTGCTCTTGACACCGCCATCATCACCGCGCCGGAGGCGCGCGATCCCGCGCTGATCAAGAAGCTGGATGCGGTGGCGGGCAGGGTCTTGGGACGCGACCAACGTTAGTGTGGCACGGGGGCTTGAACATTCAAGCCACGCGCGCTTCGTTAAGGAGACAAAAGGAGGAGCCCATGCCCGAAATCACCGTCAACCTCGTTGCCGGCCGCAGCGACGAGACGAAAAAAGCGCTGATGTACGACATCACTCAGGCCGTGATGAAGAATTGTAACGTACCTGCCGAGGCTGTCGTCGTGCAGATTGTCGAATCCCAGCCTGGCGACAAGATGAAGGGCGGGCAGACCTTCGTGGAGCGCATGAAGAAATAGCTGCCACGATGACCAACTTCGAAAATGACCTGCGTCCGGCCATCCGCACGATTCCCGACTATCCTAAGAAGGGAGTCATGTTCCGCGACATCACCACGCTTTTGGGCGATGCGCGCGCCTTCCGCCGCGCGGTCGACGAGCTGGTGCAGCCGTGGGCCGGCATGAAGATCGACAAGGTCGCCGGCATCGAGGCGCGCGGCTTCATCCTGGGCGGCGCCGTGGCGCATCAGATTTCGGCCGGTTTCGTGCCTATCCGCAAGAAGGGCAAGCTGCCGCACAAGCGGGTGAGCGTCGCTTACGCGCTGGAATACGGCGAAGACCAGATTGAGATGCACGCTGACGCCTTGGTGGCGGACGAGCGCGTGGTGCTTGTGGATGATCTGATCGCCACCGGCGGAACGGCCGAAGCCGCGATCAAATTACTCCGCCAGCTAGGCGCCAATGTCGTAGCGGCCTGCTTCGTCATCGACCTGCCCGAGCTCGGCGGGGCCCAGCGGTTACGCAAGCTCGACGTGCCGGTGCGCACGCTAATCTCGTTCGAAGGGCACTAGCCCCGCGAGGGACCCCACGGCCCGTCAGGCTTTTCCGATCCCTCTTCCGACGCCCAGGGTCCGGTCGGCTGCTGCGGCACCTCAGGCGCCCAAGGCCCACCGGCCGGCGGCTCGGACGCGACCGCATTTTCGCCGGGCGGCGGTAGCGCCAGCGGGCCCGGATCGTGACCGCCCGCAAATTTCACCAACGCCTGAACACGCTTTTCCACCGGCGGGTGGGTGTCGAAAATGTTGGAGAAACCCTCGCGCGGATTGTCGATGCACATTTCCATTACCGCGGAATTGGCGTTGGGAATTTCGCCTCGCCCTTCGATCTTGCGCAGCGCCAGGATCATTGCGTCGGGATCTTTTGTGAGCTCCACCGAGCCAGCATCCGCCAGATATTCGCGCTGACGCGACAGCGCAAAGCGAATGGCGATTGACAGAACCCAAACCAGCACAATGATCGCCAGCGCGAGGATGATGGCGACGCCGGCGCCACCCTTGCCCTGCTCGCGGCCGGAGCGGCGGCTGCCGCTCCAGAACACGTTCTGGAAGAAGATGCGAAACACGAGTTCGCCGAAGAACCCCAGCACGCCGGCGATCACCATTGCGATCACCATCATGCGCACATCGCCATTGCGGATATGGGTGAGTTCGTGGCCGAGCACGGCTTCGAGCTCCCTGTCGTTGAGCGCCTGTGTAAGGCCGCGCGTCACCGTGATCGAATATTGCTTCGGGTTCATGCCAGTCGCGAACGCGTTGAGCGCCTCGTCGTCGGCGATGCGCAGCGTGGGCATGGTGATGCCACGCGAGATACATAGATTTTCAAGAAGATTGTAAATCCGCGGTTCTTCTTGGCGCGTCACCAGCCGCGCACTGGTGACCATGTCGATCATCGATTGGTGGAACTTGTAGGCGACAAAAATCCAGATGATTGTACTGACCGTGGCGAAGGGAAAGGCCTTGATGAAATCGAATTCCGCTGCCCGGATATAGTAGTCGAGCGGCGCTTCGTAACCGTAGTCGGACATCAGCGCCTCGGCAAGCATGGCGCCAGCAAACACCATCACATAAACGAGGACAAACAGGCCGATCAGCAGCGCGATCGAGCGGCGTTTGTTCGACTGAATGTGGGTGTAGAGACCGTAGGCGGCCATTTGATGCTCAGCCGTTCTACGTCATGGCCGGGCTTGTCCCGGCCATCCATGCCTTAGTAAAGACGTGGATGCCCGGCATGACGAAAATTAGAATTTCACGCTCGGAGCTTGCTCCATCTGCGCGCGATCCTGCCCGACGTCGAAGAACTGACGTTGGCCGAAGCCGAAGATGCCGGCGAACATCGCGGCCGGAAACTGCTGGATACCGGTGTTATATTCCTGCACCGCGTTGTTAAAGAAGCGGCGCGAAGCAGCGAGCTTGTTTTCGATGTCGGCAAGGTCGCTCTGCAGCTGTCGGAAATTCTCGTTGGCTTTCAGGTTCGGATAGTTCTCCGACAGTGCGAACAGTTGCCTTAGCGCGCCGGTGAGCATGTTCTCCGCCGCCACCTTCTGTTCGACGCCGGGCGCCGCCATCGCGGCGTTGCGCGCGTTGATCACGGCTTCCAGTGTGCCGCGCTCATGGCCGGCGTAACCTTTCACCGTCTCCACCAGGTTGGGGACAAGGTCACGGCGCTGCTTGAGCTGAACGTCGATGTCGGCGAAGGCCTGGTTGGTTCTCTGCCGCATGGCGACGAGGTTGTTATAGACGCTGATCGCCCAGATCACGATGACAGCGATGACACCCAGAACGATCCAGCCAGTTGTTGACATGGCGCGACTCCTAAAGGGCGGCGAAGGACGCGAGCCTATCCTAGATGGGAGCCATGCGACCAACGACAATTGGTCACCGACCGAATACTTACCAGCTAATCGCGCAAGCTGTTGATCGAACGCAAAAAAGACGCTTTGGCCTTAGCCCGGGGTCTTTTCGTCAGACGGCTATTCGGGGGTAAGGGGGAGCCGCCTAACATCTACCGATCAACGCAGTCCTCCATTGCAAACTTCTATCTGGACGAGCTGAAAACGTTTCATACCCAAAGGGCGGCAACTATGGGGTTCGAGGGATTAGCCGGCTTCGCGGAAACGTACGGCCGCTTCCAGATCGACAGAGACTAATTGGGATACACCGCGCTCGGCCATAGTGACGCCGTACAAGCGATTCATGCGCGCCATGGTGATCGGGTTGTGGGTGATGATCACGAAGCGTGTGTCGGTCGACTTGGTCATCTCGTCGAGCAGGTCGCAGAATCGTTCGACGTTGTGATCGTCGAGCGGTGCGTCCACTTCGTCCAGCACGCAGATCGGCGCCGGGTTGGTGAGGAAGACTGCGAAGATCAACGCCAGCGCGGTGAGCGCCTGCTCGCCGCCCGACAAGAGCGAGAGCGTCGAGGGCTTTTTGCCCGGCGGCTTGGCCATGATCTCGAGGCCGGCCTCGAGCGGGTCGTCGCTCTCGATCAGCTGCAGTTCGGCGGTGCCGCCGCCGAACAGACGGGTGAACAGGTGTTGGAAATGCGTGTTCACCTGCTGAAACGAAGCCAACAGCCGCTCGCGTGCCTCGCGGTTAAGGCTCTGGATACCCTGTCGCAATTTGCTGATCGCCTGCACCAGATCGTCCCGCTGAGTGGTGAGCGTGGTGTGCTGCGTTTCGATCTCGCGCAATTCCTCTTCGGCCCGCAAGTTAACCGCGCCCAGACGCTCGCGCTCGCGGCGCAGCCTCTCCAGCGTCGCCTCGACTTCCGCGAGCTCGGGCAGCACCTCGCCTTCCTTGATGCCGGCAAGCTCGGCGACACCAACCGGCTCGATCTCCAGCATGTCGTGGATCTCGCGGCCGACGTCGGTGAGCCGCCGTTTGGCGGCTTCATGTCGCTCCTCGGCGCGCGCTAGTTCCTCGCGCGCGGCGCTGGCAGCTTCCAGCGCCGCACGAGCGTCACGATCGGCCTCGGCGAGCGCGTTCTCCGCCGCCTGCAGCCGGTCGGCGCAGGCGCGTCGCTCGGCTTCCGCCTTGGCGGTTTCTTCAATCAGTTTGTGCCGCTTTACGCTGAACACCTGCGGCGCGTTTTCCAGCTCGGCGCGGTCGCGCTTTGCTTCGACGATGCGCCGCTTGAGCGTCGCAATCTGGTTGCTCGCGCCGTCGCGGCGGCCGTTCCAGTCGGCCTGGTCGGAGGCGATTGCCGCCAGCCGTTTGTCGGCGAGTTCGGCTTCGCGCGCAATCGCCTGCTGCTCAGCGCGGACCTCGGCGAGCGCACCGCGCTTGGCCGTGATTTCGTCGCGTATCGCGGCGAGCTTGCTTTCGAGATCGGCGGCGGGAATGAGCGCCTCGAGCGCGCGCTCGGCCTCGGCCTTGCCAGTGCTGGCCTCGTCGCGGCTTGCGGAAAGGCGCGTGCGCGCCTCGGCCAGCGCCGACAGGCGCGCCGCCTGCCGGTTGAGGTCGCGCTCGCGAGCGCGCGTCTCGCTTTCGGCGTGGCCAGCAGCATCGAAAGCGGATTGCGCGGCTTCCAGCGCCTTGCGCTGGTTGTCCACCGCGGCGTGGGCTGCGACCAGCTCGGTGTCGATTTCTGCGAAACGGCTGCGCTGCGCTAGGCGCCGCGCTGCGCCAGTCGGCGCGTGGGCTGCGACGACGAAACCGTCCCAGCGCCAGAGGTCGCCTTCGCGCGACACCAGTCGCTGACCTGACTTGAGCGAGCCGACGAGCTTGGCACCGGTCGCCCGGTCGACGACGCCGATCTGTGCCAGCCGCCGGGCGAGCTGCGCAGGTGCCTTGACGAAGCGGGACAGCGGCGCGGCGCCTTGCGGCAGCGCTGGATCGCCGGCATCGGCGCTGACCTTCGACCAGTGCATAGGCGCGGAGGCGTCAACCGGTGCGTCGAGATCGTCGCCAAGCGCGGCGCCGAGTGCCTTTTCATAGCCCTTGTCGACTGACACATGGTCGATCACCGGCGGCCATAGGTTCCGTGTCTCCAGCGACAGCATCTTCGCCAGAGTCTTTGCCTCGGTCTCTAGCCGCTGCACGCCCTTTTCGGCCTCGCTCAGAGCGGTGCGCGCGGCTTCGAGATCAAGGCGCGCATTGGCGTGGGCGGCCTCGGCGGCAACCGCAGCCGCTTCCGCCTCGGTCAATGCGGCCTGTGCGCCTTCGACCGCCACGGCGAGCGGGGCGTTATCGGCGCTCTTTAGCGTCGCTAGCTCGCGCTCGATCTCGGCGATCTCTGAAGTGATGCGCGTGATGCGTTCGCCGTGCTCGCGCGCGGCGTTTTCAAACTGGTTATGCTGGGCAGTGAGGTCGGCGAGCTGCTTGGTGAGATCAGTGAAAATCGTCTCAGCGGCGTTGAGCTCGCCGTCGGCCTTTGCCACTTTGGCGTCAACGCCGTCACGGCGGCCGGCGCTTTCGCGCGCCTCCTTGCGGAGCGCTTCTTCCTCGGCAATAAGCCGCGCCAGCGCCGCTTCGGCGTCGGCGACCAGCTTCTGCTCGCGCTCGCCGTCGGCGGCGAACTGCACCAGTCGCAGATCGAGCTCGGCGATGCGATCCTTCGCGCGCGCTTCCTCGCGGTCGAGGTCCTGCAGCGCGACGTTGAGCCGGTGCAAGGTGGCGCCGGCGCGCGCCTCGGCCTCGCGCAGCTCGGGCAGGGAGGCCTGCGCCAGCGCCTGGCGCTTGGAGGCTTCCGCTTCGGCGCCGACGCGGGTCGCCACTTCGCGGACGCACATATCCTTGGCGCGTTCCGCCTCGCTTGCCTCGCTGGTCGCGACGGTCCAGCGCAGGTGGTAGAGCATCGCTTCCGACTTGCGCACCTGCGCCGATACAGTGCGATAGCGGATCGCCTGGCGCGCCTGCTTTTTCAGCCCGTCGATCTGGGTCGCCAGCTGGCCGATCACGTCCTCGACGCGCAAAAGATTGGTTTCCGCCGACTTCAGACGTAGCTCGGCCTCGTGCCGACGCGCGTGCAGGCCAGAGACGCCGGCAGCCTCCTCCAGGACGCGGCGGCGCTGCTCGGGCTTGGCCTGGATGATCTCGCCAATACGGCCCTGGTGCACTAGCGCCGGGGAGCGCGCGCCGGTCGAGGCATCGGCAAACAGGATCTGCACGTCGCGGGCGCGCACCTCGCGCCCATTGATGCGGTAGGTCGAGCCCGTTTCGCGCTCGATGCGGCGCGCGATGTCTATGCTGTCTTGGTCGTTGAAGGCGGCGGGCGCTGAGCGATCGGAATTATCGATCGCGATCGCGACCTCGGCATTGTTGCGCGCCGGCCGGTTGTTACTACCGGAGAAGATAACGTCGTCCATCGAAGAGGCGCGCATTGACTTGTAAGAGGACTCGCCCATCACCCAGCGCAGCGCTTCGACCAAATTGGATTTGCCGCAGCCGTTCGGTCCGACTACGCCTGTCAGCCCCGGCTCGATCAGGAAATCGGTCGGCTCAACGAACGATTTGAACCCGAGGAGGCGCAACCGCCTAAGTTTCATTTTTTAGTCCCGACATATTCCTATACGCGGGCACAGAGCCCGCGGTCGCACTCGCTGTTACATTTGACGGAATCGCAACCCTCTCCGGGGGATAGCTCGAAAGGCCAGTCACCCTTGCCACATCGGGCGGAGAATGAATCGCCATGCTCTCCTGAGCAACAGGCGTAGCGCCGGTCGCGGACGGTTTTCCAGACATTTCCGGTTTCCGGTTTCCGGATGGTGCGCGGAGCGGCCGCCGCAAAAAGTCAAAAAACCCTTATCCTGCCTTAAGATAGGAGTCGATCACCTTGGCGAATTCCTCGATCGTGAGAGCGCCGACGACCTTCGTCCCATTGACGAAAAATGTCGGGGTCGACTCGACTTTAAAGTCCTTTACCGCCCGCTGACGCACGCTTTCCATCGCATCCCAGGCCTTCTGATTCGACAGGCAGGCGTTGAAACTTTCCTCCGTGAAGCCCGCTTGCTTAGCGATGGCCAACAGCGGTGGTATCGGTTTCTCAACCGCCCATTGCCGCTGCTGGCGGAATAGCGTGTCGACTAGCAAATAATATTTGCTCTTGTCGTCCTTGCCGGCGCAGCGTGCCAGCACGAAAGCGGCGCCCGAGAGACTGTCGAGAGGGAAATCGCGCAGAATGTAACGGACTTTGCCGGTATCAATGTAGCGCTTCTTGATCTCAGGGAACGTGACTTCCTGGAAATGCGCGCAGTGTGGACAGGTCATCGAGGCGTATTCGATCAGGGTCACCGGAGCTTTGTCATCGCCCAGCCACAGGTCGGGCAGGGCATCCGGCTTCATCAACTCGGCGGTCGAGACGGTTTCCTCCGCCCATGCTGCATTGAACGGCGCTGACGTGGCGGCACCGAACGCAATCGCGGCGGTACGCAGGCAAAATTCGCGGCGGTTGATTGGCAACTGAAAACTCCGTGACATGTGGCCGAGGTCCGAGCCGGAATTGGCTAGCTCGATACAACAATTGTGGCAATGGCGGCTCGCCCTGCCAAGGTCGAGAAAAGGCTCACTTTTGCTTGATGGCGGCGCCCAGGCGGGCGAGCGCCTGGCGCAGGTTTTCGTCTTTGATTCGCGGCAGATCGGCGGCGATGCGAGCGGTGGCGTCGGGGTCGAGCGGCGCGGGCGGGGTTACCGGTTGGCGCCGGCGCAAAGGCGCCTGGCGCAGGGCGAGGCGGCCGATCGCCTGCCAGCCGAAGAAGCGATTGAGCCGTTCGAGGATCACCGCCGACAGATGCTGGATCTCAAGCGCGGCAGGACCTTCGACTCGTAGCACTATCGTCGCCGGTTTCGGGCTTTCATCCTCCGCCGTGCACGGCCAGTTGATCTTCATCGGCTCGCTATGGGCGGCAATTTCCGGACCCACAATGTCCGCCCAGCGGGCGATGATCTCGCTAGAGGCAAAGCCCTGCGCCTTCAGGCTGTCGCTCAGCGTCGCGCCCATAAGTTCTGAAAGCGGCCGGGGAAAACTGCGCGAGGGCTTGTTCATGGCGGGGGTCACTCGTGCCATCGTGGCTGGCATGAGCGTAGCAGCCCGAGTGCCGCGGCGAAAGAAAGTCGCGGATGTGCCCAATCCTGCCGACCTGCTGGCCTGGTACGACCGCCACCGGCGCGTCTTGCCCTGGCGCGCGCGGCGCGGGGAGAAGCCCGATCCTTATCGGGTCTGGCTATCGGAAATCATGTTGCAGCAGACGACGACGAAGACGGCCGCGCCTTATTACGCGCATTTCGTGGCGCGCTGGCCGACGGTCGAAGCGCTCGTGCAAGCGAACCTCCACGACATCCTACGCGCCTGGGCCGGGCTCGGCTATTACGCGCGCGCGCGCAACCTGCATGCCTGCGCCCACGCAGTGGTCGAACAGTACGAGGGAAAATTCCCGGCCGATCTGGCAGCGCTGCGCGCGCTCCCCGGAATTGGCGATTACACCGCCGCAGCCGTCGCGGCGATTGCCTTCGACGTGCCCGCCGTGCCAGTCGACGGCAACGTCGAGCGCGTGGTGGCGCGGCTCTTCGCGGTTGAAGATGAATTGCCGTTCGCCAAACCGAAGATAAAACAGCTCGCCGCATCGCTGCTTCCGGCCTCCCGAGCGGGCGATTTCGCGCAAGCGCTGATGGATCTCGGCGCCACGCTCTGTTCGCCAAAGCGGCCCGCCTGCGCGCTATGCCCGTGGAACGAGTGCTGTGTGGCGCTTGAGCGCGGCGATCCGGAGACCTTTCCGCGCAAGGCATCGAAGCGCGAGGGGCGCTTGCGGTATGGCGCGGCCTTCGTCGCACTGCGTGCCGATGCCCGCGTGCTACTACGCCAGCGACCGGAGAAAGGCCTGCTCGGCGCCATGACTGAGGTGCCGGGCACCGCATGGGCGCACGATTTCGAGTTGACATCGGCGCTCAAATCCGCGCCGCGCCTGAAGGCCAAGTGGCGCAGGCTGCCCGGCGTGGTCACGCATGTGTTCACACATTTCCCGCTCGAGCTGACGGTGTTCGTGGCGGAGGTGCCGCGGGCTACGCCGGCGCCCAAAAGGGCACGCTGGGTGAGGCTTGCAGATCTTCGCGGCGAGGCTCTACCCAGCGTGATGCGCAAGGTGCTAACGCATGCGTTGGAGAGGGATTGAGCCATGCAACCGCTGCTGCCTATCTTGCTGCTTGAGACGATTTCCGTCTAGGCGGACGACTCGGCGGCTTCCGCCATCTCCGAGCGCACCACCGCGCGCAGCTCGTCGATCAGCTTGAGTCCTTTCGGCGTTTCGACGTGCCAGAAGGTCCAGCCGTTGCAGGCTTCCAGGCCCTGCGCCAGAGCGCCGATGCGGTGAATCGAGCCGACGGTATCGCCGAGCGCAACCGCGCCGTCGGCTCGCACCAGCGCCTTGTGGCACTTCTTGGCGTCAACCAGTCTGGCTCCCGGCGTTACCAATCCGCGCTCGATCAATGCCGAGAACGGCACGCGTGGCGCCTCGCGTGCGGTTACGAATGACGCGATCGAGGGCGAGGGCACCACTTCGACTTCCGCGATACGCTTTTGCGCAGCGTTAGCGTATTTTGTTTCCCGATCGATGCCGATAAACCGGCGGCCGAATTTTTTGGAGACCGCGCCGGTAGTGCCAGTGCCGTTGAATGGGTCGAGCACAAGATCGTCGGGCCGCGACGCCGCAAGGATGATGCGCGCGAGCAGCGCCTCAGGCTTCTGTGTCGGATGCAGCTTCTTGCCGTCGGCGCCTTTCAGTCGCTCCTCGCCGGTGCAGAGTGGGAAGCTCCAGTCGGAGCGCATCTGCACGTCGTCGTTGCCGGCTTTGAGCGCCTCGTAGTTGAATGTATAGCCCTTAGCGTTCGCGTCACGCGAGGCCCAGATCAGGGTCTCGTGCGCGTTGGTGAAACGGCGACCGCGGAAATTCGGCATTGGGTTGGTCTTGCGCCAGATCACGTCATTGAGGATCCAGAAGCCGAGATTCTGCATGATGGCGCCGACGCGAAAAATGTTGTGGTAAGAGCCGATCACCCAGATGGTGCCGGCTGGTTTGAGTATGCGGCGACACGCGGTGAGCCAGCTCTTCGTGAATTCGTCGTAGGCGGCAAAGCTCGCGAACTTGTCCCAGTCGTTGTCGACGGCGTCGACGCGCGAATCGTCGGGGCGCCTGAGATCGCTGGCGAGTTGTAGATTGTAGGGCGGGTCAGCGAAGATCAGATCGACGGAATTGGCCGACAGTTTTGCCATTTCGGCGACGCAGTCGCCAATCAGAACGCGGTGCAGACACTCTGAAACTCCACGGGGCGCCCTTGAGGGCGCCCCGCGACGCGACACAACCATGAGACTCTTACTCAGGTGACGCGGTCGGCGACGCGGGACCAACAACCGACAGACCGCTATCATGTCGGCTCAAGGTGAAAATTCGGTTTATTGAAATTGCTTTCGACTGGGCAAATTCTGCCTCTTTAACGAAGGCTTAATGGGTTAGGCTGCCGTCGCAAAAACAACCGAATTGGACCCAAAAATCAGCTTCAGCAATGATCGACGGTTGGCGAGGCGAATTGATGCGTTGGGATGATTTCCGCCGCAGCGACAATATCGAAGACAACCGCGATGCCGGCGGCTTCGGCGGCGGTTATAGCGGCGGCGGCGCTGGCATACCGATCGGTAGCGGCGGACTCGGTATTGGAACAGTAATCGTGCTCAGCTTGATCGGATGGGCGCTCGGCATCAATCCGAGCGTACTGATCGGCGGCGCCGAGATCGTCAGTGGTGGCGCGCCGTACCAGCAGCAATATCGTCCGAGCAACCGGCGCGTCGGCACGCCTTCCGATCCGACCGGACAATTTGTCGCGGCAGTGCTTGGCAATACCGAGGACACCTGGACCGACATCTTCGCGGCGAGCGGGCGCGAATATCGACCGCCGCGGCTGCGGCTTTTTGCCGGTGGCGAGCTGAGCGGTTGCGGTTTCGCGCAAGCGGCGATGGGGCCGTTCTATTGTCCGACCGACCGGCGCATCTATCTGGACACTTCGTTCTTTCGCGAGATCGAGACGCGTTTCCACGGCTGCCAGGGCAGCGCCTGCAAGTTTTCGCAAGCCTACGTGATTGCGCATGAGGTTGGCCATCACGTGCAGAATCTGCTCGGCATCTTGCCGAGAGCACAGGCCGCGCAGCAGACGGTCGGCGATCGCGCCGCGAACTGCAAGCTGACTGCTACGCCGGCATCTGGGCCAATCATTCCGAACAGCGCCGTCGCTTCCTGGATCCCGGCGATATCGATGCGG
>Ga0207855_1000012_pt1 | contig 27130 bp, 22 predicted proteins | sample LuqExpMetageno14_FD_187772 | JGI IMG/M metagenome (GOLD analysis project Ga0207855, IMG submission 187772) | Tropical forest soil microbial communities from Luquillo Experimental Forest, Puerto Rico - Sample 14 (SPAdes) | ecosystem: Environmental > Terrestrial > Soil > Tropical forest ...
CTTCGGGAAGAAACTGCAGTTGCGCAATCCTTCTCTGGATTTCTCGTCAGAGTTCGCCTATTGACTATATACATAGATTGTCAGCCTTAATAAGCTCGACAGCTGGTTAGACCCCATTGCGCATGAGTCTGCGGGCGAGATCATGACCGAAAGTGAAACTAGACCGGGGTTTTGCTTCTGAACGCAATTTCGCAGTAAGTATGCTTGGCGCGGTGCGCCAGTGAACAATACGCGCGCGATCATGCTCGTCACTAATTTCAAACTCAAATTTGCCCTCTACAAAATCGTTTGCGGATTCTATCAGCTCTTCGACGTAGGCCGAATCCACCCAATGCGCGAACGATCATTGCGGGCGCTCGACCGAACGGTCGATTATATCGAGCGCGCCATGCCCGACGCCCTCGGTTTTGACACCCAGCGCGAACTGATCGAATACTCGCTGGCCGAAACGAAGATTGATGGCCACTACTTGGAATTTGGCGTGTATACGGGTGGCACCATTCGCTTTATGGCGTCGCGCATAGGGAAGCGTCTCATTCACGGATTCGATAGCTTTGAGGGGCTCCCTGAGCCGTGGGGCGGATTTAATCTCGGCCGCAGCACTTTCGACGTCAAAAGTAAGCTCCCGCGTGTGCCACGCAATGTTCGCCTCCATCGCGGCTGGTTTGAAACTTCACTGCCGATATGGCTCAAGGACAATAATGGGCCCGTGGCGTTCATGCATATCGATTGTGATCTGTTTCGTTCAACGCAAACAATCTTTAATTCCCTCGCAGACCGAATTGTGCCAGGGACGGTTATCGTGTTCGACGAGTACTTCAATTTTCCAAACTGGGAGAACCACGAATTTAAAGCCTTCCAAGAATTCGTCGTCAAACATGGCATTAAATACAACTATCTCGGTTTCGCACGGCAGCAGGCCGCGGTGCGAATCGAGTCAATTGGTAGCTCCCGCGTATGAACGATGAGAACTTATTCTCGGCAGAGGTCATGATGACCCCAGCCGCCGCCGAGCTTCATACCAGAAAGAGCGTCATCACCCCCGCGCGCGATAGTGCCATTGAGCTCACGATTTTTGTTTCGTGTTACAACGAAGAACCATACATCATTAAAACCATTGAAACAGTTCGCGCAGCACTCGCCGAAGTCGAGCGGCTTAGCTACGAAATCATCGTAATCGACGACTGCTCTACCGACCGTTCGGCCGATTTAGTGAAAGATTATATTCACCTGCATTCCGAGGAGCGGATCCTATTACGGCGAAATAAACGCAACCGCGGACTAGCACAGAATTATTTTGACGCCGCGTTTATTGGCAAAGGAACATATTACCGTCTGATCTGCGGTGACGATGCAGAGCCGGTAGACACTATGGTTACCGTGTTTCGTGAAATTGGCACAGCAGACATGCTCATCCCGTATTACGTCAGCAGCGAGGGCAAGAGTCTTTTTCGTCGTATTGTATCCAACACTTATTCGTGGCTAGTGAACTTCATCAGTGGCCTTAATCTGCACTACTATAACGGACTGGCCGTGCATCTGCGTTATAATGTGATGCGATGGCATCCGAATACGCGTGGATTTGGATTTCAGGCCGATATTATTTGCATGTTGCTTGATCAGGGTTTTTCCTACAAGGAAATTCCAGTTCGTACAATTGAGCGCAAGAATTCTGGCTCAAGGGCGCTAACCGCTAGGAACATGCTCTCGGTATTGCACACGCTTTTCGACATCGTCGTCCGACGAATCTCAAACCGGGTATATCGACACCGATGACCTGTAGATTGCTGGGGAATACAAAACTATCTTTGGCAAGTTCAATAAGATGTTTCAGTCGGTGGCGGTCAGGCACCTGGCGCAGTGGCCATTTGCTGGCAAGGATCTTGGCGGAGCGAATCATCCAGATCGTGCATGGACGCATACATGGTGCCAGACGGTGCGTGCCGGTCGATGGCGTCGAGCACCTGCTCGAGACGCCAGATACCGCGCGGCACGTCAGCACCGAGGTTGTGCGGATGTAGCCAAAAGTGCAGCACTCCTCCTCCCTTGATACGGCGCGACTCGGCGACAATTCGGGCCAGATGAAGCTTCCACGCGGCCTCCGGCAGGTACACTCGAACGAACAGCGTCGACGGACTGCAACCAGCGGAAAACGTCCCGCCGCGCGCCCGCCATGGCGTTAGCGCATCCATCATTCGAAGGCTGCGCACGACCGGATGATTAGTGTGGCGTGTGAGCTGGTAATACCAGGGGCTCTCATTGTCGCGCCAAGCTTTGATTCCCTGCGCGCGATAAAACGCAAGAAACGCGACCTGATTTCTCGGAAACACTAGGCTCGTCGGCGTAATCCCAAAGCGTTCGCGAAAGAGTGCAAGCGTCGCCGCATGATCGGCGGCAGCATCCACCAGCATTACACCGAGCTCTCCGAGGAAAAGGTGCGAGAAGGTATGCGTCCCGAGATCCTGCCCCTCGGTTTTGGCGACCAGTGAGACTAGATCCGGCGCGAAGTGAAGCACCCCTTCGGGATCGATGTCGGCATATCGCGGATTGACGGCGAGCCGCATGTCGGCATATCGCGGCGGCGCGGGCGCACGGCGGTAATATTCGTCCCAATTACGGCACGCCAATGCTCCTACCGTGGCCCAGGTTGCACGCACGCCGCGCCGTGTGAACAACTGTAGGAGCTGCGGCACGGCCTCGCGAGCGCCCTCAAGGTTTTGCCGGTAGCGGTCGCGATCGAGACCCAACCGGTCGTGCATGCCCCAGCGCAGCTCAAAATCCAGCGACCAAACCACCTTGGGTGGCGCGTCGGCATTCATCGGGTGGCGATCGTCACAAGATGGCCGGCGAGTGGGGTCGTCCACGGCCTGGCGCAGATCGCATCGTCGATCGGTTCCAGCATTGGCGCAACCTTCCGGGTCATGCGCTCACTAATCTTGTAGAGAATTCGCATTGGGCCAAGCAACACACCGCGATGCACGGCGGTAGAAAACCCGGCGTCACGAATTTCGCGGTCGAGTTCGCCCGGCGTCACGAACTCACAGTGTGGTCGCTCGGTACTGTGTGGCTTCAGCAGTTGCTGCAGCGAATAATGCAGAAAGAAGCCGTCGAGAGCGTATCGGTTCACCATGGTCAGAAACATTGTGCCATGTGGCCGCAGTACGCGGCGCAACTCGCGCAATGCCTGCCGGATATCGGAACGGTCAAGATAGCGCAAAACTTCAATGCAGATCACAAGATCAAAACTTTCGTCGGGATAGGGGAGCTCAGTCGCCACTCCGGAAACGATCGAAGCGCCCGGATTCTTGCCGATCGCGACTGCGCGCATGGCGTCTGCCGGCTCCAGCCCGCTGGCGGAAAAACCGAGTTCGTTTGCACGGTGAACGTATTCCCCCGTTCCGCAGCCAACGTCCAAAATGCGCGCGCCAGCTTGCTGCTCCTTAAGCACCTCATCTAATAGGACGTCTATCTTGTGACGGCCATATGAGAAGGCGTTGGCGAAGCGGCTTTTCGCCATCTCCTCGTACCACTCTACAAACCTCTTAGCTTCAGCGTGGTGGTGCTCGACCGCCAGCGTCCGCGCCGCAACCTGCTCACGTTGATCGCTCATCGATGAGTCACCCGAGACAAATATCGCGTCAAACTAGCACACGGAACAAGATAGCCGAATTGGGCTCAGGAACGGCCGACACTATCTCAGTACTGGCGCATCTGGAGAACCTGATGACGCGCGGCTTGGTCGGATCCGACAGCCGGTCGGCCACCGACCGCGTTTATTGTTTACGCGCTTATTGGGGCGGGAGTTGCGATCCGACCCATTCGTTAGCCCCACCGCTCGCGCCAAGTTTCGAGCATGAGCACGTCCCATATCAGGTATTGCCAGTTGCGCCGTCCATCGAGATGGTCCTGCCAGTATTGTCGAACCCGAGTGGCATCGAGCAGATTGGCTTCGCGCAGGCGTCGTTCATCGAGAAACGTCTCCGCCCATTCGCGGAGGGGGCCGCGCAGCCACTCGGCAAGCGGAATGCCAAATCCCATCTTTGGACGGTCAATAAGGTGCCTCGGTACATGACGGTCGAGGACTTGTCGCAACAGCCACTTACTCTGACCACCCCGAATCTTGGCATGGCGTGGCAAGTGCCAGGCGAATTCGACGACCCGGTGATCAAGCAAAGGAACGCGTGCCTCAAGGGCAACGGCCATGCTGGCGCGGTCGACTTTGGTTAGAATGTCGTCTGGCAGGTAGGTGACGAGATCCATCAATTGCATCTGCTCGAGAAAACCCGGTATTTCCTTTGTCAGTTCGTGATCCCACAAAATTGCTTTGTACTCTTCGGCGCCCGGGACTACCTCGGTTGGTTCCCAGTGTGTGACAAGCCGCCGATAAATGGCATTTCCATCCGGCAGATCGAGCACGGTTGCAAGCTTGTGCAGTTTATCGCCGACTTGGGACGGGCGCATGCGGTGCGGCACAAACGACAGCAGACGTGACCAGCGATCGGGTGAGACACTGGTGATCAATGCTGCTATGCACTGCCGAATCTGGCGTGGCGCGAGCGATAACCCTGTCCACATCCGGGACGCCAGTTGATAGCGGTTATATCCGCCAAACAACTCATCGCCCCCATCGCCCGATAATGCCACGGTTACGTGCTTTCGCGTCATCGCTGAAACGAGATGGGTCGGGATTTGCGATGAGTCCGCGAAAGGCTCGTCATACATTTCTGGTAGATGTGGAATGACGTCGAGTGCTTCCTTGGCCGTGACAGTGAGTTCGGTATGGTCGGTTCCGAGATGACGTGCGACTGCGGCGGAGTGTATGGCTTCGTCAAAGCCTGGAAGTTCGAAACCAATTGTATAAGTCCGAACGCGACCCGCGTTGGCAGATTTCATTAGCGCTGCCACGGTCGAGGAGTCGATGCCACCCGACAGAAACGCGCCAACCGGCACATCGGCAACCATGCGGCGGCCCACGGCGTCACGCAGCAAAGCTTCCAGGCGGTCGGTGAGTTCTCTGTCGTCTGCCTGCAAGGGCTTGCTCACGCCCACCTTTGCTACGGTCCGGGCATCCCAAAAGCGCTCAATTTGCGGTTCGCCGTTCCACGTCAAAGTAAGGATTGAGCCTGGTTCGAGCTTGTTTACATTCTCATAAATGCTGTGCGGTGCCGGGATGTAATTGTACCGCATGAATGACGCGACCGCGTTGCGGTTGATGCGCGGTGTCCATCCATGATGAGCACGCAATGCCTTAAGCTCGGATCCAAACAGGAAAAGTCCGCCAAATTTCGCCCAATAGAGCGGCTTGATGCCAAGTCGATCCCGCACCAGTTTGAGTGTACGGTCGCGACGATCCCACACGCCGATAGTGAACATGCCAATAAGGCGCTTCACTGTCGCGTCGACTCCGTAGGCCGCGAAAGCCTCCAGCATCACTTCGGTATCGGAATGTCCGCGAAATTTGATACCGCGCGCTTCAAGTTCTGGACGCAGTTCCTGGAAATTGTAGATCTCGCCATTGTACGTAATGATGACGCGACCGTCCGCGGAGACCATCGGTTGATGACCGGCCGGCGATAGATCGACGATGGACAGGCGCCGGTGCGCTAGTACAACTCCAGCCTCAGGGTCGCTCCATAGGCCGTGATCGTCCGGCCCGCGATAGGCGAGGCAATCCGACATAGCAGCGGCTTGGCGTTCGAACTGAACACCGGAGTTGCCGCGAAAGTCTAAGACGCCTGCGATTCCGCACATGACTGAGTTCGATTAAACGAAACGGTGTCGTACCAGCAATGGCTTAATGCCGCGCTGAGTGTTCGACAACGCAAATTTGGGACGCGGGTGTCACGCTCGCACACGAGCTTTTTTCCGCTTGTTCGAAGGGTTGCTGATTGCGACCTGAGAATCGCTAGAATCGCTGCTGCGGAGCGGTCATTTGGTATTTTACCCGTCCTGTCCGCCGTGGCTTTCGTGCGTGAATCGACATCTGTGTCCTTCAAAAATCCGCCTGAAAATGCATCGCGCACCAGCGATACGTCGCAACCTTTTGTCTGGGCAAGGCCCGCCTCGGAGCCTTGCTTGCTATTGCCCGCCCTGTCCCCCGGCGGCTAAAGACAGAGTCGAATTAAAGACGGCGTGTTAAGGGAATCGGCAATGGCACATGGGCGCAAGATCGCGGTGATCGGGCTCGGCTATGTCGGATTGCCGGTTGCGGTGGCGTTTGCCAAGTCGGGTGTCGCGGTCATCGGCTTCGACACCAACGCCACTCGCATCGCAGAGCTCAAGTCCGGCCGCGACCGCACACGGGAGGTTGGGTCCGCCGAACTCACGCTACCTATGCTGACCTACACCAACGACGCCGCTGCGATTAGAGGTGCCGATTTTTACATCATCACGGTACCGACCCCGATCGACGACGCTAACCGGCCCGATCTCGGCGCCATGCTGTTGGCCTCGCACATGGTTGGAGCAGCGCTAAAGCGAGGTGACGTCGTCGTCTATGAATCGACGGTTTATCCGGGCGCTGTCGAGGAAGAGTGTATGCCGGTGCTGGAAAAGGTGTCGGGTTTGAAGGGCGGCCGCGACTTCACCGTCGGCTATTCGCCCGAGCGCATCAATCCTGGCGACAGGCAGCACCGTTTCGAAACTATCACCAAAGTCGTTTCTGGGCAGGACGCACGCACTCTCGACATCATAGCCGAAGTTTACGGTTCGGTGGTGAAAGCCGGTATCCACCGCGCGCCTTCCATCAAGGTGGCAGAAGCTGCGAAGGTGATCGAAAACACGCAACGTGATCTCAACATTGCTTTTATGAACGAATTGTCCGCCATCTTCCACCAACTCGGCATCGATACTGGCGATGTGTTAGCGGCAGCGTCGACCAAATGGAATTTTATAAATTTCCAGCCCGGCTTAGTCGGGGGCCACTGCATAGGGGTCGACCCGTATTACTTGACGTATCGCGCGGAGAAGGCTCGCTATCACCCAGAGATTATTTTGGCTGGACGACGCATCAACGATGGCATGGGCGCGCGCGTTGCGCATGAATGCATTCGCAAGCTCGTGCTGCGCCACCGCGGCAACGCGCTGGTAACGATCCTCGGCATGACCTTCAAGGAGAATGTACCGGACATACGCAATTCCAAGGTCATCGACATCGTTCGTGAACTCGACCGTGCCGGCGTACAAACCCAGGTTCACGACCCGTTGGCCTCTTCGGATGAAACCAGAGAAGAATACGGTTTCGCGTTAATGCCGATGGATGCGTTGCAACCCGCCGATGCGATCATTCTGGCGGTCGCGCATCAGGACTATCTAGCGGGGGGGTGGCCGTTAGTCGCGCGCCTGCTGAAGGGCGGCGTGGGAATTGTGCTCGACGTGAAAAACAAGCTTGACCGCGCACAAAAACCAAAGGACATCGATCTGTGGCGCTTGTAAATCCTGTCCTTGTCACCGGCGCTGCCGGTTTCATCGGCTTCCATGTTGCGCGCCATTTGGTGCAGAGCGGCAGCGAGGTGATTGGTGTCGATAGCCTGTCGCCCTATTACGATCCAAAGCTGAAGGAGGCGCGCCTGCAGCAGCTTGCCGGCGCGAAGAATTTCAAATTCGTGAGGCTCGATCTCGCGGACCGCGCGGCAACCGCCGCGCTTTTTAGCGAGCATCGGTTTCCCTTTGTTGTACACCTCGCGGCGCAGGCAGGCGTTCGCCATTCGCTGGTCGACCCGTACGCCTATGTCGATGCCAATGTCGTCGGCTTCGGCAATATTCTGGAAGGTTGCCGCCACAACGACTGTCGCCATCTCCTCTATGCTTCCTCTTCGTCAGTCTACGGCTCCAATACTAAAATGCCGTTCTGCACCTCGGACAATGTAGATCATCCGGTCAGTCTGTACGGTGCGTCGAAGAAGGCGAATGAGCTGATGGCGCATTCCTATTCGCATCTGTTCAATCTGCCGACCACGGGCTTGCGTTTCTTCACCGTCTACGGCCCGTGGGGGCGCCCCGATATGGCTATGTGGTTGTTTGCCGCGGCGATCAGTGCCGGTGAACCAATTAAGCTATTCAACCACGGTAAGATGCGGCGCGATTTCACCTATATCGACGACGTGACGCAGGCAGTGGTGCGGCTGGTCGATCGGCCGGCGCACGGCGATGCCACATGGTCGTCCGATGCGCCAAATCCGGCCCGCAGTTCGGCGCCATGGCGCGTCTACAATATCGGTAACAACAATCCGGTCGACCTGCTTGATGTCGTAAGCCTGATCGAGCAGGCGCTCGGCAAGAAAGCGATACGCGAGATGCTGCCGATGCAGCCGGGGGACGTCCCCGCCACCTTCGCCGACGTCGGCGATCTCATGCGCGACGTCGGCTTTAAGCCATCAACACCGATCGCCGAAGGCGTCGCACGGTTTATCGCTTGGTACAAAGACTATCACCGCGCCACTTGACGGTTGTCGCGAAATTGTCTGCCGCGGTCGAGAATCCAAACAAGCCCGCCTACCAGGCCGGCCGCAAACGCCGCGATGCCGAACAGCATCGACACGACGAGCCCGTTGCTTTCCAATAGGCCGGCATAGCCGAACGCCAGAACCATCGCACTTTCACGCGTGCCCCAGCCGGCAATCGACAGTGGAATCGTGGAGATGAGCAGCACGGGCAGGACCAGCAACAGCGCCTGCGTCCACTCCAGCGGCGCCGCGATGGCTTGGGCAAGACACCAGGCCGCGCTCACCGATATGACATGGATAAGCAGCGAATAGGCAAGGATTATCACGCGGCTCGATGTGGAGGTGAACACGTAGCGGGCGATGACGGCCGCATCGGCGAGCTGGCGGCTCAGCCACCAGCGGTCAAGCCACGGCCAGCGGACGAAGCCAAGTGCTAGGAACGCTAACCCTGCGCCGATACAACCGAAGCCGATGAGCAGCAAGGCCAGGCGTCCGCTCACATTACCGATGAGCGCGAATGACCAGGGTAGGCACAACACCACCAGGAGGGCCAATACCATCACGCCAGCGACGCGATCGATGAGGACCGAATAGGTTGCCATCCGCCAGCCGTTCTGGTCGCGCCCGAGTAACCAGATGCGCACGGCGTCGCCACCGACCGTCGACGGCAGCGTTTGATTAAAAAAGGCCGCGATAAAGTTATAGCGCAGCGCTTTCGGGATGGTGAACGGCGCCGCCTTGGCAGGATCACAATGCTGGACAATTACATGCCAGCGCAGCGCGCCCAAGATCGTCTGTGCAAGTAGAATCAGCACGGCTGTGGCGAACCAGACGTATTCGATGTCATGCAGACGCTGGCTGACAACCTGAAAATTGACCCGCCTGAACGCGAGATACAACAGCCCGGCCGAGATGGCCGCCTTCAGAGCGAAAGCAAGCAACTTGCGCATCGAGTTCAAACCTTTGCGGAAATCAACGAGCTTTTCCGGCTTTCGCTGCGGAACGCCATGGAGCACCGGCGCGGGAGGAGTGGACAATACGGTAGGTTGCATGCTCTTACCTTGATTGTGGTGCGATGAGAATGGGATAAATGGCGAATGAACGGCCCCGGAAGGGTGATGAAGCATGCCAAAACTGTCTGATCTAAAGGTTAAACTGTTCACCGACGGCGCCGACAAGGCGCAGATCGTCGATATGGCCAAGCAGCCCTGGATTGCTGGATTTACCACCAATCCCTCGCTGATGAAGAAAGCGGGGGTTAGCGATTACGAACTTTATGCGCGCGATCTGGTGGCCGCCGTCCCCGACCGCCATATTTCGTTCGAGGTATTCTCCGATGACATTCCGGAAATGGTCGCGCAGGCGCGCGTTATCTCCTCTTGGGGCAAGAACGTTTACGTCAAACTGCCGGTCACGACCACGCGCAATGAGCCGCTGTTCGATGTGGTACGGTCGCTGTCGCGTGATGGGATCAAAGTAAACATGACTGCGATTTTCACCGGTGAACAGGTAACGCGCGCGGTTGAGGCGCTCAACGGCGGCGCGCCGGCTTGCGTGTCGGTATTCGCTGGCCGCCTTGCCGATCTCGGCATCGATTATCGACCCATCATGCAGGATGCAATCATGCGCGCCCGCAAAACTCGGAACATCGAGATCATTTGGGCCTCCACGCGTGAAGTGTTCAACGTCGTGGAAGCCGACGCGATGAACTGCCATATCATCACCGCGCCGGCCGACGTACTCAAAAAGCTGCCCAGTCTTGGCACCAAAACAGCGGCCGAACTCTCGCTGGCAGCGGTGAAATCGTTTCGCGAGGACGCTCTTGCAGCGGGCTTGCGGCTTTCGGTTCCGACCTCGCGCGCGGCTGAATAACGGTTGCATCTTGGCAGCGCACAACTCATTTGGAAGAAATTGCTGTAACGCTTTGAATTAAAACGTGTTCATTGTGTTCACCCAGGCGGTCGCCACCCGCCGCCGGGCGTGCTAGGAAAGACTCGACTGAGGGCAGGGGTATTCGTCAGCATATGACGCAAGCGGCTAGACCGAATGCGGAGCCTCCGGTGCGGATCGGCGTGATCGGCGTCGGTGTCATGGGCAGCAATCACGCGCGTGTGCTGACCGGATTGCCGGGCGCCGAACTTGTCGCGGTCGCAGATCCAGATCTCAAACAAGCCGAATTCGTCGCGAGTGCGCTGGGTTGTGCGGCTGTGGGCAGTTTCGAGGAATTGCTCGATCTCAACGTCGAGGCCGTCACGATCGCAGCGCCGACCCACCTGCATCACGATATCGCGGTCGCCTGCATCGCGCGCGGCGTGCATGTGTTGGTGGAAAAGCCGATCGCGTCCTCGGTGGAAGAGGGGCGCGACATCATTGCTGCCGCTCGCCGCGCGGGCGTCGCCTTGATGGTCGGCCACGTCGAGCGTTTCAATCCGGCAGTCGAGGCCCTCAAGGAGGCGCTGCGTAACGAAGATATTCTCTCGATCGCAATCACTCGCGTTGGTCCGTTCCCTCCACGCATGTCGAATATCGGCGTTGTTATCGATCTCGCCGTGCATGATATCGACTTGATCCGCTGGTTCACCGATTCAGAGATTGTCGAAGTGCAGCCGCAATTGACCAGCGCCGTCGCCGAGCGCGAGGACATCGCGCTGCTGCAGTTTCGTACGGCATCGGGCGTGTTAGCTCACATCAACACCAACTGGCTGACGCCGTTCAAAGCGCGTACGGTTATCGTTGCTACGCGCGGCAAATACATCATGGCGGATATGCTTACTCGCCAGGTAACCGAGTGCTTCGGCTTTCAGCCGGATGGCAGCTATTCCATGCGGCATTTGTCGGTGGGCCACGCCGAACCGCTGCGTTCTGAGATTCTCGCCTTCCTGCGCGCGGTACGATCCGGGGCCGCGGCGGCGGTGAGCGGCGAGGAAGCCGTCGCCAGCCTCGAAATCGCGATCCGCTGTCTCGCTCCACGCCACGCGGTTCCGACAGCGCAACGACAGGCGCCGCGCGTGGCGGTGGGCTAATCGGCGCGCTGGATCCGATATGAATCTGCGCCCCACCCAGCCAATGATTCCGTTCATCGATGTGGCAGCGCAACGTCGCCGGCTTGGTGACGCCATCGATGCCGCGGTCGCTCGCGTACTGGATCACTGTCAGTTCATCCTCGGACCGGAAGTGCGGGCCTTTGAAACCGAACTCGCCAAGTTCTGCGGTTCCAGGCACGCGATAACGTGCGCCAGCGGCACGGATGCGCTCCACCTGGCCTTGATGGCAAAAGGGATTGGGCTGGGCGATGCGGTTTTCTGTCCGTCGTTTACCTTCTGCGCCACGGCGGAAGTTGCCGCACTGGTCGGGGCGATGCCAATCTTCGTCGATGTTGATGCAGAAACCTTCAACATCGACGCCAAGTCGCTCTCCGCCGCGCTGGCCACAGCTAAGCGTCTCAACTTGAGGCCGAAGGCAGTAATTCCGGTCGACCTTTTTGGTCTGCCGGCTGATCACGATGCCATCGCCGCGATCGCGAAAGACGCAAATTTGTTCGTGCTCGACGACGCGGCGCAGGCCTTCGGCGCCAGCTTCAAGGGCCGCAAGCTCGGCACTTTCGGGCACGCCACGGCGACGAGTTTCTTTCCAGCCAAACCGCTCGGCTGTTACGGCGACGGCGGCGCGGTGCTGACCGACAGCGATGAATTCGCGCAACTAATCCACAGCCTGCGCGTGCATGGCCACGGCAGTGACAAATACGACAACATTCGCATCGGTACGGCCTCGCGGCTCGACACCATCCAGGCGGCCGTGCTGCTGGAAAAGCTAAAGATATTTCCGGAGGAGATCCTCGCGCGTGACCGCATCGCGCGCCGCTATGGCGAAGCGCTCGGCGACATTGTGGCGACGCCAAAAGTACCGCCCGGATCAATGTCAGTGTGGGCACAATATACAATCCGCGTCCCCGCCGGTCGGCGCGACACCTTGGCGGCCACGCTCAGGGCCAAAGGCATTCCGACGGCAATCTATTATCCGATTCCGCTACACCGGCAGCAGGCCTACAAGCACTATCCAGTGGGCGACGGCGGCGTTTCGGTCAGCGACAGGCTTGCCGCCGAAGTCATCAGTTTGCCCATGCATGCTTATCTCGATGTTCGGACGCAGGACCGCATCGTTGATGCGGTCCGCCGCGCGTTGCGGGCGTGACGCTTTGGCGGGCTGCGCGGCGCATCAGATAGACTCCTTCAATGGCAAACACTAAACGCGAAGCCTTGCGTTCGCTCAGCGAGCCGGCTGACGCTGCCTATCGCGGTCTGGTTGACTATCTGGAGACCTTGCAAAGAAAGAAAGGTCTCACCGGAACGCCATTCCGGATGCCGGTGCGATCGTTCGATGAGGCGCGGCGTGATCTTGCCGGCACCGTCGCGAGCGGCAATGTCAAGCTTGGCGACGAGATCGTGGTCCTGCCGTCCGCTCGTCTGACCAAGATAAAGCGAATCACGGGCTCGGAAGGCGATCTGCAAAACGCAGAGGCGGGGGCTGAGGTCGTCATCACGCTGGCAGATCAGCTTGAAGTTGCACCCGGCGACATGCTGGCCGCGCCGCAAAACCGGCCGTCGGTCGCCGATCAGTTCGAGGCCCATCTCGTCTGGTTGTCGCCTGAGCCATTGCTGCCGGGCCGCACCTACTTGATGAACATCAACGATGGCAACGTCGTCGCTACGGTGACGGCGCTCAAGCACCACATTGACGTCGCTACGCAAGCGAAGCTTGCCGCCAAGACCCTAAATTTGGGCGAGATCGGCGTATGCAATTTGTCGATCGCGCGACCCGTCGCCTTTGATGCTTACGCGGACAACCGCGACACCGGCGCTTTCATCCTGCGCGATCGCGGCTCCAACGCGACGATCGCCGCGGGGATGATCGATTTTGCCCTGCGCCGGGCGACCAGCATTCCTCACCAGATACAAACCGTGGGCAAGACGGCTCGCATGAGGCTGATGCGCCATCGGCCGTCCGTTCTATGGTTTACTGGGCTGCCCGCCGCGGGAAAATCGACTATCGCCAACTTGGTCGACGCAGCACTCAATGCGCGCGGCATTCACTCGGTCATGTTGGACGGCGACAATGTACGGCACGGGCTGAACCGAGACCTCGGCTTCACCGAAGCGGATAGGGTAGAGAATATCCGGCGCGTGGGTGAGGTGGCGAAATTAATGGCCGATGCTGGCCTCATCGTGTTGTGCTCTTTCATCTCGCCATTCCGCGCCGAACGTCGCATGGTGCGTGAATTGATCGGCGACAATGAATTCATCGAAGTCTTCGTTGACACGCCGATCGAAACTTGCATCGCGCGCGATCCCAAGGGTCTCTATCGGCGCGCGCTGGCGGGCGAGATCAAGAATTTTACCGGTGTTGATCAGGCTTATGAGGAGCCGGAAAATCCCGAACTCCACCTGATGGCGGGCAGATGCGATGCTGACCAGCTCACCAAGGAGGTGATCGATGCATTGGCGCAGCGCAAGGTTTTTTAGCCTGATTCAGGCGACCAACGCCGCGCAATTCGCCTGACATTATTGTCCGCCTGACATTATTGATTGAGATCAAAGCTCCGTCCGGCCGCCGTAATATCATATACAAATAAGCGAATATGAAACCGCGCCCTGTGCGCAGGCAAAAGGAGATCCGCGGATGACCAGATGGCCAGAGTACACGAAGGAACTCAATGTCCAATTGCGCAACCTGCGCAGTGGCGCGCCCGAGGTCATGAAGGCCTTTTCCGGTCTGGCGCAAGCGGCCCTGGCGCCCAAGGCGCTTGACTTCAAGACCAAGGAACTGGTCGCCCTCGGCATCGCAATTGCGATCCGCTGCGATGACTGCATCGGCTTTCATGTAAAGGCTGCGCTCGATCAGGGAGCCTCGCGCGAGGAAGTGTTGGAGACGCTTGGCATGGCGATTTACATGGGCGCGGGCCCTTCAGTCATGTATGCCAACCACGCCTTGGAAGCATTCGACCAATTCAAGAATGCGGCGGTGAAGCCAATCACAACGGCGGCTTGAGTCACTCAGACTTGGTCATCAGCTGCGCTTATAAATATCCTCGATCCGCTCGATATCGTCTTCGCCGAGATAGCTGCCGGTCTGCACCTCAATCAATTCGAGCGGAATTTTGCCCTTATTGGCCATTCGGTGGACGCTGCCGATCGGGATGTAGATCGACTCGTTTTCGTGCACTGCGCGCACTTGCTCGCCCAACGTAACCTCGGCGGTACCGCGCACCACCACCCAATGTTCGGAACGGTGGCGGTGCTTTTGCAGCGACAGCATGCCGCCAGGAATCACGACGATGCGCTTGACCTGAAAGCGTTCGCCCATGTCGATCGACTCGTAATAACCCCACGGCCGATGCACACGCTTATGGTCGGTCGCTTCCGGCCGCTTGGCAGCCTTAAGCTTTTCTACGAGATGCTTAACTTCTTGCGCACGCGCGCGCGGCACCACCATAACCGCATCAGAGGTGCTGACGATCACCATGTCCTTGACGCCGACGGTAGCGACGAGATGGCCGTCGGAGTGCAGCACGCAACCGCTTGAGTCCATCGTCACCGCCGGTCCGTGCACGACATTGCCGGATCCGTCATGCGGCGTGATGTCGAACAGCGCATCCCAGCTGCCGATGTCCGACCAGCGGAAGTCGCCCGCCACGACCGCGGCGCGGTCGGTCTTCTCCATCACCGCGTAGTCGATCGACTTCTGCGGTGCTTTCGCAAAAACCTCCGGCTGCAGGCGCAGAAAGCCGAGATCGGTCGATGCCTTAGCGACCGCAACTTGTACCGCCTCGGCCATCGCCGGCTCGAGCCGCTTAAGCTCGGATAAGAGGACATCAGCGCGGAAAAGGAAGTTGCCCGAATTCCACAGATAGCCCTCGCGCACATATCGGGCGGCCGTTGCGGCGTCCGGCTTCTCGACGAATTTCTTGACAAGGTGCACGCCGTCCTTGCCAATCGTTTCGCCGGGCAGGATGTAGCCGTAACTGGTCTTGGGCTCGCTCGGCTTGATGCCGAACGTGACGATCGATCCGGCTTCCGCCGCTTCGCGTCCGGCGAGGCACGTCGCGCGAAATTGCGGCACGTCGAGGATGATGTGGTCGGCGGCGAGCGCCAGCACCACCGCCTTCGGGTCGCGCTGGCGTGCAACTTCGGTGGCAGCCGCGATGGCCGGTGCGGAATCCCGCCGCAGCGGCTCGATCACTACCGTCGCGTCCACTCCCATGTCCTCAGCCTGCCGCCGGGCGAAGAAATGAAAATTCGGCCCGGTAATCACGATCGGGGCCGCAAACATTGGATCCTGCACGCGCAGCAACGTTTCCTGGTAGGTCGAGCGGTCGCCTACCAGCGGCAGGAACTGCTTGGGCAGCGCATCGCGCGAAACCGGCCAAAGCCGCGTTCCGGCGCCGCCGGCGAGAAGAATGGGGATGATAGGCGAAGGCATGGCTTGGCTAAGCTCGTAGGGGCTCTATGTTTGCGGCGGGAATCGTCTTAAGGCAATCGGCGAATCTGGTCAGCGGTATCGTCGCGCACTATCCAAGTCGATTCAACTTGAGCATCGTCGGCTCCAAGGCGGCCCACGGATGATTGAACGTATCGTCACGGTCGGCGGATACACGCTTCTGTCGCGGATCACCGGGTTCTTCCGCGACATTATGCTGGCGGCGATTTTGGGTGCTGGTCCCGCCGCCGACGCATTTTTCGTCGCCTTCCGGTTACCTAACCATTTCCGTGCGATTTTTGCCGAGGGCGCATTCAACGCGGCTTTTGTGCCGGCCTATGCCCGTATTCACGAGCAAGAAGGCAAGGCTGGCGCTCGCGTTTTTGCCGATCGCATTTTCGCGCTGCTGCTGGCAAGTCAGATCGTGTTGCTCGCAATCGCGCTACTGTTCATGCCCACCGTCATTGACGTGCTGGCGCCCGGATTCTCGCGGGATCCAGGTCGCTTCGCGCTCGCCGTCGATCTCACTCGCATCACCTTTCCCTATCTCTTGCTGATCACGCTGGTCACGCTGTACGGCGGCATCCTCAATGCCTTGCAGCGCTTCGCGGCGGCCGCCGCAGCCTCGACCCTGCTCAATCTGGCAATGATGGCCACACTGGCGGCCGTCGCCTTCTTCCCAACGGCGGGACATGCCGCCGCCTGGGGCGTCTTGATCTCGGGCGTTCTACAAGTGCTATTGGTCGGAGGCGACGCATGGCGTGCTGGCGCGTTGCCCGCATTGCGGTGGCCGCAGCTCGACATAAATGTGCGCCGTTTCTTCAGCGCTCTCGGTCCGGCGACCATCGGCTCGATGGGCGTTCAGCTCGCGTTGTTCGCCGACACCATCATCGCGAGCTTCCTGCCGGCGGGCGCGCTGTCGGCGCTTTACTATGCCGACCGCATCAATCAGCTGCCGATCGGCGTCATTGGCATTGCCGCCGGCACGGTGGTGTTGCCGGAAATGTCGCGCCGCATCGCCGCCGGCGATGAAGCCGGCGCGCTGCGCGCGCAGAATCGCGCGATGGAATTCACGCTGCTTTTGTCAGTTCCCTGCCTAGCGGCGTTCTTCGTCGTTCCCGATCTGATAATGCAGGGATTGTTTCAACGTGGCGCCTTCACTTCGGCCGACGCTGTTGCAGCCGGCCGCACGCTCGCGGCTTATGCGTTCGGTCTACTTCCCTTTGTGCTAATCCGCAGCACGGTGGCGACCTTCTTTGCCCGCGGCGACACCGCGACGCCAGTGAAGGCGGCGCTGATCGCCGCCGCGGTCAATATCGCCTTCAAATTCTTGCTGATGGGTCCGCTGGCGCAGGTCGGTCTAGCGCTTGCCACGTCGATCGGCGCCTGGATCAATCTTGGACTGGTTGTCTGGTTTGCCAAGCGCGCCGGCCATTTCGGCGTCGACGAGCAGCTACAGAAATCGACCCTTAAACTCGCGGTTGCCGGTCTTGTGCTGGCCGCTGCGCTGTGGCTGTGCGAGGCGCCGGTCGCGCACCTGTTCGACAGTATGAATCGGTTGCGCAGCGTTGCGACACTTGCGCTGATCGCCGCCATTGGCGGCGTAGTCTATGGCGGCATCGTCTTGGCGCTGTTCGGGCCCGCGTGGCTGGCAGCATTTCGTGCCCGCCGGCGCGGCTGACCGGTTCCCGCTGCCATTCTATTGCCGCACGGCTCAGGTGGACATAGCCGCGCCGCGACGCTATGGGGGGACAGTTCGCGTCATACGCGGGCTGGCCGCGCCGGCAGGGATCCATGAACGTCACATCCAGATTTTCATCAATTGCATTAACGCGTCGCGGCCTTGACCTGGCCGTCGCCGGCGCGTTTGCCATTTTGGTTGCAAGTTGCGGGCAAAGCCAGCAGCAGGGTGGCGCGCCGCCGCCGCCGGCGGTGACCGTTACAAAGCCGGTCAAACGCATGGTCTCCGATTTCGACGAATATGTCGGCCGCTTCACCGCCATTAACTCGGTTGAAGTCCGCGCCCGCGTCTCTGGCTATCTCGATGGCGTGCATTTCAAGGACGGCCAGATTGTCAAGCAGGGCGACCTCTTGTTCACCATCGACAAGCGGCCGTTCCGGAACACGCTCGATCAGGCGCGCGCCAATCTGGCGCAGGCCAAGTCCAATCTTGCCTATACCGAATCCGATTTCACGCGCGGTCAGCAATTGGTGCGCGACAAAACCATCACCGATCAGACCTTCGAGCAGCGCGCCCAGGCCTATCGCAACGCGCAGGCGTCCGTCAGCAACAATGAAGCCGCCGTGCGGCAGGCCGAGCTCGACATCGAATTCACCGAATTGCGGGCGCCGGTGAACGGCCGCATCGGCGACCGCCGCGTGTCGCCCGGCAATTTGGTAACCGGTGGCACCTCGGGCAACACCACAATGCTCGGTACCATCGTGTCGACCGATCCAATCTATTTTGAGTTTACCTTCGACGAGGCTTCGTTCCTACGATACGAACGCGCCGCGATGACCGGAACCGAAGTTGCCGGCCATGGCGCGGGCGTGCCGGTGAAACTCAAGCTGATCGACGAGCCCAATTTCGAGCATGAGGGCCGTATGGATTTCGTCGACAACGTGATCGAACGCTCAACCGGCACCATTCGTGGTCGCGCCGTGTTCGCCAATCCAAATAACGTATTTACGCCGGGCATGTTCGGCCGCGTGCAAGTGCCGGCCTCATCGCCCTATGAAGCTCTGCTGGTGCCCGATTTGGCGATCGGCACCGAGCAGGCACGCAAATATGTGCTGGTCGTCGATGCGAGCGACACGGTGCGGCAGAAATACGTAACGCTGGGTCAGGTCACTCCGGATGGCCTGCGCATCATCAAACAAGGGCTCGAACCTAACGACCGGGTGATGGTTGCCGGGCTGATGCTGGCGCGCGCCGGGATGAAAGTTCGTCCGCAGGAGCAGGGCGCCGCGCCCGCGGCGCCAGGTGCACCCGCCGCGCCGATGCAGCAATCGTCAAAATAGCGGTCGGCGCAAGCCATGCGCATTTCGCACTTCTTCATCGACCGGCCGATCTTCGCCTCGGTGGTGTCAATCGTCATCGTGATCCTGGGCGTTGTCGCCTTCACGCGGCTGCCGGTAGCGCAGTATCCGGAAATCGCGCCGCCGCAGATCACGGTTTCCGGGCAATATCCCGGTGCCAGCGCCGACGTGGTCGCCACCACGGTGGTCGCACCAATCGAGCAGCAGATTAACGGCGTGGAGAACATGCTCTATGTGTCGTCCAATTCCACGGCCGACGGCAAATTCTCCATTTCAGTCACCTTCGATATCGGCACCAATCTCGATATCGCGCAGGTGCAGGTGCAGAATCGCGTGTCGATCGCGCAGCCACGACTGCCTGCCGATGTACGCAACATCGGCGTCACGGTGACTAAGAGTTCGCCCGACCTGATGATGGTTGTGCATCTATACTCGCCGGACAAGTCGCGCGACCAACTGTTCATCACCAATTACGCCACACTGGAGATCAACGATACGGTGACCCGCGTTGACGGCGTCGGCTCGCTAATCGTGTTCGGCAGCCGCGACTATTCGATGCGGATCTGGCTTGACCCCGACCAGCTGCAGTCCCTCGGCCTGACGGCGAACGATGTGGTGCTGGCACTGCAGGGCCAGAACGTCCAGGTCGCCTCCGGCACGCTCGACCAGCCGCCGGTGGCCAAGTCTGGGGCATTTCAAATCGCGGTACAGACGCTCGGCCGGCTAGCCGATCCAGATCAGTTCGCGTCCATTGTCGTTAAACAGAGTGCAAACGCAGTCGTCCGCCTAAAAGACGTGGCGCGTATTGAGCTGGCGGCGCAGGACTATAGTTCAAATTCATACCTCAACTTAGATCCGGCCGTGGCCATTGCTGTATTCCAGCGCCCGGGCTCAAACGCCTTGGCGACGGCACAGGGCGTCCGCGACACCATGGCGGAATTGTCCAAGCGTTTTCCAACCGGCGTAAAATACGACATCATCTACGACCCAACGCAGTTTATCCAACAATCGGTCAACGCGGTACAGGAAACGATCCTGGAAGCCATTGTGTTGGTTGTGCTGGTAGTGGTGGTGTTCTTGCAGACCTGGCGCGCGGCCATCATCCCGCTCATCGCCATCCCGGTATCGTTGATCGGCACCTTCTTCTTGATGGCGCTGTTTGGCTTCACGATCAATACCCTGTCGTTGTTCGGCCTGGTGCTGGCGGTCGGTATTGTGGTGGATGACGCGATCGTCGTGGTCGAGAACGTCGAGCGCAATATCGCGGCCGGACTCAACCCGCGCGAAGCCGCGATCAAGAGCATGAACGAGGTAGGCGCCGCCTTGATCGCGATCGCGTTGGTGCTCACCGCCGTGTTTGTGCCGTCCGTCTTCATAACCGGCATATCCGGGCAGTTCTATCGTCAGTTTGCGCTCACCATCGCCAGCGCCACCATGATCTCGCTGATCGTTTCACTGACGTTGTCGCCAGCTTTGTGCGCCTTGTTGCTCAAGCCCCACAAAACACGAGAAGAGGACCGTTGGTGGGAAGGGCCGATCCACGGATTTTTCCGCTATTTCAATGTGGGTTTCTCATGGGTTGCTGAGAAATACGGCTGGCTCGCCGGACGGGTGGTGCGGCTCGCGACATTGATGCTGCTGATCTACGCTGGCGTGATCGGTTTCGGCCTCAATGAATTCCGCAAGACGCCCATCGGCTTCATCCCGCAGCTCGATGCCGGCTATCTAATCACCGTGGTCCAACTGCCGCCGGGGGCATCGCTCGATCGCACCGATGCAGTGAATGCCAAGGTGGTCGACATCGCGCTGCATACACCTGGCGTGCTCGGCGCAGCGAACATCGTCGGCTTCTCCGGCGCGACCTTCACCAATGCGCCGAATTCGGGCGCGATCTTCCTGGTGCTAGAACCGTTCGATCAGCGCGCCAAAGATCCGAACCAGTCGGCAGCGGCGATCCAACGTCAGTTGTTTGCCAAGTTCGCCAGCATTCAGGAAGCGCTTGTAGTGGTGGTTGCGCCGCCGCCGGTACGCGGTATCGGCAACGCTGGCGGTTTCCGCATGATGATCGAGGACCGCGCTGGTCGCGGCTCACAAGCTCTACAGGGTGCCGCCTTCGCCATGATGGCGCGAGCAGCGCAAACGCCCGGCGTGCAGCAGGTGTTCACGCTGTTCGAGACTTCGACGCCGCAGCTTTATCTCGACATCGACCGCACAAAGGCGCAATTGCTGGGCGTCAGCGTGCCCGACGTGTTCGCCGCGCTGCAAATCTATCTCGGCTCCGCCTACGTCAATGATTTCAATCTGTTCGGCCGCACCTTTCGCGTGCTCGCACAGGCCGACAGCCCATTCCGTATGAATACCCGCGACGTCCTCAATATCCGGGTCCGCAATTCCAGCGGTGAAACTGTGCCGCTCGGCTCTTTTACTACGGTGCGCGATATTGCCGGACCCTACCGGGTGCCGCGTTACAATCTTTATCCGGCCGCCGAACTCGACGGCAGCGCGGCGCCAGGGTTCTCGCAGGGCCAAGCCATCGAGATTATGGAGAAAATTGCGGCGCAGACCTTGCCGGAGGGATTCGCCTATGAGTGGACGACGCTCGCTTTCCAGCAATTGCGGGCGGGCAACACCTCGGTCTTTGCCTTCGTGCTGGCGGTGGTGTTCGTGTTCCTTGTGCTGGCCGCGCAATTCGAAAGCCTGACTCTGCCGCTTGCCGTCATCCTGATCGTGCCGATGTGCCTGGTCGCTTCGATCGTTGGTGTAGTGCTGCGCGGGCAGGACAACAATATTCTCACTCAAGTCGGCTTTGTCGTGCTGATTGGTCTTGCGGCCAAGAACGCAATTTTGATCGTGGAGTTCGCCAAGCAGATCGAAGACCGCAGCGGCGACCGCATTACGGCTGCAGTCGAGGCGGCGCGCTTGCGTTTCCGGCCGATCCTTATGACGTCGCTCTCCTTTATTTTCGGCGTGATGCCACTGGTTTGGGCAGTCGGCGCCGGCGCCGAGCTGCGCCAGACGCTCGGCACTGCCGTGTTCTCCGGAATGATTGGCGTCACCGCTTTTGGCCTGATCTTTACCCCGGTATTCTACGTGGTCTCGCGCTCGATCGCGGTGCATCTGTCGCAACGCCGCGTCCGGCGACGGCCGCACCCGGCTGAATAGGCGGTGTCGAATGGCAAAATTCGGCTTCGGTCAAGCGCTCACGCGCAAAGAGGACGATGCCTTGCTGCGCGGCGCCGGCCGTTATATCGCCGATGTCGCGGCGCAGTCGCCGCTGCACGCAGCAGTGCTGCGCTCGTCGCACGCGCACGCCCGGTTTGAGATCCACGATCTATCGCGCGTGCGGGCCATGCCGGGCGTGCGCTTGGTGCTCACCGGGGCTGACGTCGCGCATCTTGGTCCAATGCCAGTGCCCGGCGTGCTGCCGGATGTGCCGACCTTCGTGCCGCCGTTTCTGGTTCTCGCACGCGACGTGGTGCGCTATGTCGGCGAGGCGATCGCCTTTGTGGTGGCCGATACGCTGTCGCTGGCCAAGGATGCGACCGAGGCTATTGCAGTTGACTGGCAGCCGCTGCCACATGTGATCGGCGCGCGGGAAGCACTCAAGCCCGGCGCGCCCAAGGTCTGGCCGGAGCGGCCGGACAATATCGCCTTTGAGGTCGAAGCCGGCAACGCACAGGCGACCAAGCAGGCTTTCGCGCAAGCCGCCAGGGTGGTCGAGCTCACCGTCGTGAACCAGCGCTTGGTCACCAATTACATGGACACGCGTGGGGTCGTCGCCGAATACGACGGCAATCGCTATACGCTCACCGTCGGTAGCCAGGGTAGCCACATCATCCGCGACATTATCGGCGGCCAGGTGATGAAGCTGCCGCCCGAGAAGATGCGCGTCATCACGCAGGACGTTGGCGGCGCCTTTGGCACCAAGCTGTTTCCCTTTCGAGAATACGCGCTGGCGGCAGTGGCTGCGGAGAAGCTGCGCCGGCCGGTGAGGTGGGTCTGCGATCGCACAGAGCACTTCCTTGCCGACAGCCATGGGCGCGATAACATTTCGACCGCGCGGCTGGCGGTTGACGACAAGGGCAAATTCCTCGCGCTCGAGCTCGACATCATCGCCGACATGGGCGCCTATCTGCACTGCTACGGGCCCTATATTCCCTGGCTTGGCGTTGGTATGGCGACCGGTGCCTACGATATACCCGCCGCGCACGTGCGCCTGCGCTGCCCCTTCTCCAACACCGTGCCTGTCGATGCCTATCGCGGTGCCGGGCGGCCAGAGGCTGCCTATCTGATCGAACGCGTAGTCGATGCCGCGGCGCGCGATCTCGGCGTCGCGCCCGATGCGCTGCGCCGCAGGAACCTGATCAAGCCGAGGGCGATGCCCTACGCGACGCCGACGGGGAAGGTTTACGACTCTGGCGAGTTCGCGAATTGCATGGCGCGTGCGCAGGAGATTGCCGATTGGGACGGCTTCAACAAGCGCGCCGCTGCCTCGCGCCGTGCCGGCCGCCTGCGCGGCATCGGGCTCTCGACTTACATCGAGGCTTGCGGCAATAACGGTCCGGAGACCGCGAACATTCGGCTCGACCGCGATGGTGGGGTCACAGTGCTGATTGGCTCTCAGTCGACCGGGCAGGGGCATATCACCTCCTATGCGCAGCTCGTCGCCGAGCGGCTCGATCTGCCGCCCGAGTGCGTGCGTGTCGTGCAGGGCGACACTGATCTGATCGCGACCGGCGCCGGCACCGGCGGCTCGAGTTCGATTCCGGTCGGCGGTGTTGCCGTCGATCGCGCGAGCAAGACGTTGGCAGATCAGCTCAAGGAACTGGCGGCGGAAGCGTTGGAAGCTGCGCCCGGCGACATGGAAATAACCGACGGCGCCGTGCGCGTTGCCGGCACCGACCGCATCGTTTCGTTTGCTGAGCTAGCGGTGCATCCGCAAGCGACGCCCAAACGCTTGCAGGCGTCGAACCAGTTCGCCGCCGAGCCGCCGACCTTCCCGAACGGAACGCACATCGCTGAAGTGGAGGTCGATCCCGATACCGGTGCGACCGCCATCCTGCGCTATGTCGTGGTCGATGACTTCGGTGCCACGCTCAATCCGTTGTTGCTCGCCGGGCAGGTGCACGGCGGCAGCGTGCAGGGGATCGGGCAGGCGCTGATGGAGGACACGGTCTACGACGCTTCGTCCGGACAGTTGCTCAGCGCCAGCCTGATGGACTACGCGCTGCCGCGCGCGGCCGACTTGCCATCGTTCGAATTCGAGACCCACAACGTGCCATGCAAGAGCAATCCGCTCGGCGTCAAAGGCGCGGGCGAGGCCGGCGCCATCGGTTCATGTCCGGCGGTCATGAATGCGGTACTCGATGCGCTCTGGCGCGCCTACCGGATCCGCCACATCGACATGCCGGCGACGCCACAGCGGATCTGGGCCGCGATTGAAGCCGCCAAAGAGTCGCAGGGTTCCGAAGGAGTCGGGAATAAGCGGACGCACTGAGAATTCGCTCCTTCGCTGCTCATCGCCTCTGTCGCCATAATCTCAGCGTCGACGCCATCGTCGCCCAGCAGGATCCCGCATCCATCCGCTGATGAAAAAGAATAAGGATCTTTTCAAGGGCATCGGCTTTAAGTTGATCTCGGCGCTGCTGTTCGCCGCGATGTCGGCACTGGTGCGCCAGCTCGGCGATGTTGCGCCGGTTGGTCAAATGGTGTTCTTCCGCAGCGCCTTCGCGGTTGTACCCGTGGTCGTGATTTATGCCCTTCGCGGCGAGCTTTCGAGCGCGCTGCGCACCAGCCGGCCGCTCGGCCAGCTTGGCCGCGGATTGCTCAGCGTTTGCGGCATGTTCACTAACTTCTCCGCGCTGACGCGGCTGCCGCTCGCCGACGTCACCGCGATTTCCTTTGCCTCGCCGCTGATCACCGTGGTGCTAGCGGCTATCATCCTGAAGGAGCGTGTGCGCGCCTACCGCTGGTCGGCGGTGCTGGTCGGCTTTTCCGGCGTGATCGTCATGCTAATCCCGCAATTCGACGTCGGCCATTATGCCGCGACCGGCGTCGCAGCCACCGCCGCGGTCGGCGCTACGCTGGCGACGCTGTCGGCGTTCTGCAACGCCGGCACGGTGATCCAGACCCGCCGCCTCACGCAGAGCGAGACGACGCCGTCCATCGTGTTCTATTTCTCCATCGTCTGCGCCATCGCCGGCGTGCTCACGCTGCCGTTTGCTTGGCACACCCCGACGCTGTCGGAGCTGATCAAGTTGATTGCGCTTGGCGTACTCGGCGGCGTCGCGCATATCTTCCTGACCGAGAGCTATCGTTTCGCCGCGGCCTCCGTCGTGGCGCCGTTCGACTACACAGCGATGCTGTGGGCGCTGCTGCTCGGCTACTGGATGTTCGGCGAGCTTCCAAGCGCGCTGGTTTACGTGGGCGCCTTCATCGTTACCGGTGCGGGCCTATTCGTGATCTGGCGCGAGCGGCGGCTTGGTCTCAAGCGCGAGGCGGCGGCGGAAGGTCCTCCAGTGCCGGCCTGATTGTTAGGTCTGGAACGCCTTGAAGGTGATGATCGTGTGCGTGTCCTTGATGCCGGCGAGGCACTGTACCTTTTCGTTGACGAAGTGACCAATGTCGGTGCCCGGCTCGACGTAGAACTTCACCAGCAGGTCGTAGTCGCCGGCAGTTGAATAGATCTCGGAGGCGATCTCTGCTTCCGCCAGTTCGTCGGCCACCTGATAGGACTTGCCAAGCTCGCATTTGATCTGGACGAAGAACGGGGTCATGTCGCACCTCCGCGTTGCAATCCAGCAAAAAGGCGCTGCGTAGGCAAGGCACCCTTGCCTTGGGTGAGTGGGCGGACTAGGTAAATAGCGCAATCTCGTGGGGTGTCCGGCATCCGCCGGACTGAGAGGCCGCAATCAAAGGCCAACCCAACGAACCTGATCCGGGTCATGCCGGCGGAGGGAGAAGAGATGCGCCAGCCCGAAACAGCAACACGCGACAGCCAGTCGCGCAGCGGTTTGCCGCACAGCGCAGCGGTGATGCTCGATCGCCTGCGCACGCAACGCCCGGCCGTTCACTGCATCACTAATACGGTGGCGCAGAATTTCACCGCGAATTTCCTGCTCGCCGCCGGCTGCGTGCCTTCAATGACGCTGTCGAGCGAGGAGATCGCCGCCTTTGTAGAGCGGGCGCAGGCGCTGCTGATTAACCTCGGAACGTTCGATCGTGAGCGCCGCGAGGCGACGGAGATCGCGGTGGAAACGGCAACGCGCGGCAATCTGCCGTGGGTGCTCGATCCGGTATTCATCGACCGCAGCCCCGCGCGCGCCGACTTCGCACGGCAGCTAGTTACACGCGGCCCACGCGCGGTGCGGCTCAACCGCACCGAGTTTTCCGCGCTGGCCGGCAACGAGCCCACGCCTGCCGCCTTGGCTGCCTTTGCGCGCGACAACAAAACCGTGGTGGGACTATCGGGCGAGACCGATCTGGTGGCCGACGGTGCACGCCTCTCCACTATCGCCAACGGACATTTGTTGATGGCTAAGGTGACCGGCATGGGCTGCGCCGCTTCTGCGCTGGTTGCGGCCTGTCTCGCGATCGAGGCGGATGCCTGGCGCGCGACCGCCGCGGCGCTGCTAATGCTCGGCGTCGCCGGCGAATTGGCGGCCGCTCAGGCAAAAGGGCCCGCAAGTTTTGCGATGGCGCTTATCGATACGATGCATAGCCTCGATGGACCGACATTGCTTGCGCGCGCCAGGGTGACCTGATGGTCGACCGCCGGCTTTATGCCTTGCTCGACCCGGCCGTCGCCGGCGGGCGTACTTTGATCGACCTCGCCGCGCGCGTTGCAGACGTCGCCACGCTTGTGCAGTTGCGCCACAAGAATTCGGATCCGGCGCCTGATCCGGCGCAGGCCGCGCGGGAATTGCGCGCGGTGGTCAAATACGCGCTCAAGCGGCGAGAGACGTCATGACCGCGATCGCGCTCACCATCGCCGGTTCGGATTCGAGCGGCGGCGCTGGCATCCAGGCCGATCTGAAGACCTTTGCGGCGCTTGGTGTCTACGGCGCTTCGGTGATCACGGCCTTGACCGCGCAGAATACCCAAGGTGTCAGCGCTATCCATGAAGTGCCGCCTAGGTTCATAACGGCGCAAATCGATGCAGTGTTTTCCGATCT
>Ga0207855_1000014_pt1 | contig 26526 bp, 20 predicted proteins | sample LuqExpMetageno14_FD_187772 | JGI IMG/M metagenome (GOLD analysis project Ga0207855, IMG submission 187772) | Tropical forest soil microbial communities from Luquillo Experimental Forest, Puerto Rico - Sample 14 (SPAdes) | ecosystem: Environmental > Terrestrial > Soil > Tropical forest ...
ATAACCGAGCGCTCGATCACATTTTCGAGCTCACGAATATTTCCTGGCCAGGGGTACGACTCCAGGAGCTCGAGCGCCTCCTTCTCAATGCTGCGGATGTTCTTACCAACCTTTCGCGCGAAACGGGCAACGAAGTACTCCACCAGCACGGGAATATCTTCTGTGCGTTCTCGGAGAGGCGGGATGTGGATCGGGAAGACCTCAAGTCGGTAGAACAGATCCGGTCGAAATGCGCCTGCTGCAATGGCTTTTTGCAGATCGCGGTTAGTAGCGGCCAGGACACGCACATTCACCCGAATTGGTTCACTGCCGCCGACACGTTGGAACTCCCTTTCCTGCAAAACGCGCAAGAGGGAAATCTGCGTCTCGAGAGGCAATTCTCCAACCTCATCGAGGAAGATCGTACCCTCCTCTGCCAACTCGAACTTGCCTAGCCGACGCTGCAGAGCCCCAGTGAACGCCCCTTTCTCGTGCCCGAACAGTTCTGAGGCAATCAACGATTGGGGAATTGCAGCACAATTGACCGCTACAAATGCCCGGGAACGGCGAGGCGACTTCTTATGGATAGCACGCGCAACCAATTCTTTCCCTGTTCCAGTCTCACCGGTCAGGAGAACAGTTGAATCCGTAGGGGCGACTTTGGACACGGCCGAAAGCACAGACCGGAGGGCCGGAGAGTGCCCTACGACTTCCTCAAACATCCATGCTTGGTCGATCTCCTCACGCAGCGCGACGTTCTCATGTTGAAGTTTCTCTTCCGTCCGTTTGCGATCGTGGATATCCGTCGCCGTTCCGTACCACCTAACGATGTTTCCTCGCTCATCCCGTAACGGCACTGCGCGAGATAAGAACCAACGATATTCTCCAGTTCCGGCACAACGGATGCGAACCTCATCCTCGAATGGATCCCCACTGGCTAGCGAGGCACACCTCTTCTCGACATAACGGCCAACGTCCTTGGGGTGAAGCGCAACCTCCCATCCCAAACCTACAGACTTTTCTACCGAGATACCCGTATATTCCTGCCAACGTCTGTTGACGAATTCAATCGATCCATCCGAGCTATTCGTCCAGGCGATTGCAGGAATGGTTTCGATGACTTCGCGAAGCTGCTTTTCGCTCTGGCGGACAGCTTCTTCGGCGCGCAAGCGGTCAGTGATGTCCCGGGCTACCATCAGCAGGAAGCGACGACCACCATACGAGATCAGGCTGGTGTGTACTTCGACAGGGAACACCGTTCCATCCCTTCGCCGATGCCAGTGTGTGTCGATTACGGTCTCACCCGCCGCCGCCCGCTCGGCGACTGATTCCATCTCGGCTTGGTACGAGTCCGGATGGAAGGCGAGCGGCGTCTTCCCGATCAGTTCCTGCCGAGTGTAACCAAGGCTCTCGCAGGCCGACCGGTTCACATCAACAACGGTCTGTTGCTCGAGATCATAGACAATGAGGGCGTCCCCTGCGTGGTCTACGAATGTGCGAAAGCGCGTCTCGCTCTCGCGCAGCGCTTCCTGGGCGCGCTTTCGCTCGGTGAGATCGACATGTGTACCGATCACGAGGATAGGCCCGCCGCGCTCCGTGGAAACATGATGACCAATTGCCTCGATATATTTAACGGTTCCATCGGGTAAAACGATTCTGTACTCGGCGATGTAGTCTGATCGCTCACGCATTGCCTTCACGGAGAGATCGCGCACCATCTCGCGATCTTCCGGATGGACACGTTGCAGCAGAGTTTCACCGTCCGGAGGACCTTGTTGCGGATCAAAGCCCCAGATTCGGAAATGTTCCTCCGACCAATAAGGAAAGGTGTTCGTCCTGCCGTCGTACGCATAGCTGCCGGTATGGGTTAGCTTCTGTGCTTCAGCCAGATACGCTTCACTTCGATGCAGACCTTCCTCGGCACGCTTGCGCTCGTGAATATCGAAGCTTGTTCCAAACCACTTAACGATTTTGCCCAACTCGTCGCGGAGCGGCACATTGCGGATCAATAACCAGCGATATTCTCCATTCGCCGCACGCACTCGCACTTCGCTCTCGATTGGTTGACCTGCGGCTAAGGCTGCACCCCAATCTGCAACGAACCTTCCGTGGTCCTCTGGATGAACCACAGTTTCCCAATTCCACCCCAGTGCGTCCTCGGCAGCTAAACCGGTGAACTCCTGCCAACGATAATTGATGAAATCAAGCGAGCCATCAGGCAAGGTGCTCCACAACATCGCCGGAACCGTTTCGATCACGTCGCGAAGCTCTTTTTCACTACGGCGGGCAGCCTCCTCGGCACGCTTCCGTGCCGTGATGTCGTTGCTGGTCACCATGGTTGCAACCCACGCACCTGAGTCATCCCGTTTCAGCGACCAGCGGCTTGCCACTACGATTTGGGTCCCGTCCTTCTTGGTTTTCAAAAGCTCGCCTTCCCAGCGGCCATTAGCGAGCAATTCAGCCTCAATCTGCTCAAACGGCAATGCGGAGGCCGTTTTCAGGAGTTGATGAGCAAGCTTCCCAACCGCGTGCTCCGCTGGCCATCCGTACAAGACCTCTGCGCCGCGATTCCAATAGCTGATAACTCCCTTCATATCGCGGACATAAACTGCGTCATGAGTGAGCCTCAGAAGGCTTGCTTGCTCTCGCAGTTCTTCGTACAGTTCGTAGAGTTGCCGGCCGGCATGGTTGAACGCCCTCCCGACAACAGCCAATTCGTCATTTCCATCGACATGGACCTCGTGTCGAAAATCGCCACGCGCCAGTGCTTGGGCGCCCGATGCCAGTTCGGCGAGCGGAGCCGTAATGCTCTGAGTGACGTACGAGCCGAGGGCGACAGCTAGTAGTAATGTCAGCAACCCGGCAATGAGGAGCACCAAAGAAAGACGCTTCTGCACGCTCGTAACATCTTCGATTGCTTTGCTCCGTTCCTGCTGTGCCTGTCGGTCGACGTTTGCCACCAGCGCAGAGCTAAGATCAATCAATTGCTGAATCTGTGTTTTAAGGCGGAGACGAACCGCAGCCCAATCTTCCGCATCGGCAAGCTGAACCGCTATGTCGAGTTGAGAGGGAAGTGTGACTTTGAGCACCTTTACTGTAGCGGGGATAGTCGGATCTTCTCGCGCAATTTCGGGAGCCGCACTCAGTGCTTGTTGTGCGTCTTCGACATCACGAAGGAAACTCCGGCGAAACCCTGCGGCTTCGGATGAGAATTGTTTCGTGTCGTGACTGCTCTCCAAGGCAGCGACGTTTTTCCTGAAACTGCCCACATCCAGGCGGAGGCGGACGAGCGCAAGGGATGTCTGGTCGGCATTGCTGAGACGGCGAGTGGGGGCGACCATTTGCCTGAACTGCCAGAAAACCACGGCATCAGCGGCGATCATCGACATCAGGATCAGCAGAAAGCAAACGGTCAAACGTCTGCCGATGCTCAATGGATTCCTGCGGAACAGGCCGCGTGCAGCGTATGGGGTCTTTTTCACGTCCCCTGAACCGTTCGGACGAGTGGTTGACATGTTGCTGCCCTCGACCTCTGCGCAATGCTGCTGCCGAAGCTATCTTCGCGAGGCATTCGAGTCGGCCGCCGAGGATTTGAGCATTTTCACCAGTTGCTCTTGCAGGTCGGTTGCCGCATTTGCGGCGCTCTGCCTTTGAGTAAGCACGGCATGTACCGCTTCATAATACGCGCGCGATACCTCCGGATACATTTTGCCCGCCGGCACAGATGGCCGCAATGCTATCCCTTCGCGCACTTGCAGAACACGGGACACGTAAGGATTTGCACCCAAGACGTCGGCGTTCTTGTACAAGGCTGGAACCGTAGGCGGCTCAGCGGACTTGCGGCAGCGTCTGGCTTGCTCCTCGGGGCTGGCAAGAAAACGGACGAGCATTGCGGCCTCGCGCGGATGACGCGAATAACGCGAGACACCATAACCGTTTCCACCCAACGTCGCTGCGAAGCCGGCATGACCCCGCGGCAGGGAAACAACGTCAAAGTGGCCTCTTGTCGGTGAGTCCTCGGCACGCGCTGCCACATATGCATTAGTCCAGTTGCGCATGAATGCGGTTTTTCCCGCTTGCCACATATTGAATGCATCCCACTCCCTGTATACCGTGACTCCGGGGGGCGAAATGGATCCCACCCAACGAGCTGCCATGCTCCACGCGCGGATCGTATTCGGGTTGTTTATGGTCACTTTGCCGTCCTCGTCGAGAATGGTTCCACCACCCTCGGACACTTGCCATTCCAACGCATTGCAGGTCAATGCTTCAGACGGCGCACCTTCCCAAACGAAGCCCCAGAAATCCTTATTGCCGTTCGCGCGCTCGCCAGCTTGAACCCGTCTGGCCATAGCTTCGAGTTCTTCCCATGTCTTGGGCGGTGAGGAATATCCGTACTTTGCCAGCAGATCGACGCGGTAAAACAACAAGCCCTCGTTCATGTTGTGCGGAAGAGCTACGAGTTTGCCATCGACGGTGTAGTTTGCAATCAGCTCCGGAAAATGCGCAGCAATGTCTTCCTCCGGCACGTAAGGTTTCAGGTCAATGAGACTGTCCGCCAGAAGCCTGGTCCAGATTATGTCAATAGCGTAAACGTCGGGCACTTCTGCGCGGCTGTCGAGCAGCTCGCGCCAAAATGCTAGTTGCTCCACTGCCGCTTCCGGAGCGGGCAGGATCTGAACTCGAATACCGGTTTGTCTCGTAAACTCTTCCAGCTCCGGACCGAGCCGTGAACCCGGCCAGCCCTGATCAATGACAGTGAGTATGATCCGGGAGGCGCGACGACCGGTGCTATGGCAGCCTAGGGCAAAAAGGATAAAAAGAAGGATGCATACGATTGAGAGGTGCCGCAAAGTAACCGGCGACAGGTTTGGTCCACGAAAACACGACAGTTTTTTGCTGGAATTCATGGCCAATTCTCTCTGACCTTATCGGTGACTGTGACTAATCGGCACAGGAACTTTCAGCGGTGATTCACCTGCAAGTCTACCTTGAACAGCACCGTTTCAAAATAGCTCCGGGAAGTATACTTTGATGTTTACGCGTCCGATATGAAACGTATGTATAAGAAGTATACCGCGGCCAGTACCCGTTACGCGAGTCTAAGCGTAAGATTAGGGCGAGAATGTCAACTGGACATCGTTTCGAAAAGCCGGGTGAGATCAGCGCGGAACAGGCTGATTCGGTTCATAGTGCGCTCGAATTGGTGATTTCAAGTGATGCGTTCGCCGGAAGCAAGCAGTGCCAGGATCTTCTCCGGCTGATGGTGGAACATGCCTTGTCGGGTGAACTGGATGCATTGTGTGAGCAAAAGATTGGCGTAAAAATGTTTGGGCGTCCCGCCGATTATGACACGTCAAATGATGCCGTCGTTCGTGTGCGAGCGACAGAAGTTCGAGAAAGGCTGGCGCAATATTATGGCGAGGCCACCGCTCCGCCTGTCGTCCGTATCGAGCTTCAGCCCGGGTCATATGTTCCGGAGTTCCATTGGTCCCCCCGGACAAGAGTTGACGCTGGGCTTGTAACGCCGGCACCTCCCGAGGGGGTTGCGCCGCCATGGCGCCGCAAGTCAACACTCGTGATTGTCGGCGTACTGGGTATCGTTGGCCTAAGTCTTATAGTTTGGTTGCGGCTTGGCCCGAAACCTCAATCAACAAATCCGGTACGGCTGTCCCTCGGTCTGCCCGAAGGTGTGACAGTACATCGGAACTGGCATACCTTCGAACACATCGCGGTCTCGCCCGACGGCCAGATGTTGGCCTTTGCAGCCACGGATGCTTCCGGCAGAAGTTTTTTGTGGATCAGGGCTTTGAGTTCGCCCGAGGCGCAACGGATTGAGCAGACGGAGGGCGCGCTCTTGCCTTTCTGGTCGCCGGACTCACAGTTCATCGGCTTCTGGGCGGCGGGGGGCAAGCTGAAAAAAGTTCAAAGGTCGGGCGGAGTTCCTGAAGTGATTTATGGCGTACCGGAAATTGCCCAAGGCGCTTGGGGACCCGATGGGACCATCCTATTTGCGAGGGCAGTGAACAGTCCGATCCTACGCGTTTCGCCCACTGGCGGAGAGGCTACCCCTGTGACGTCGCTGCTTCCTGGCCAGGTCAGCCAAATGTGGGTCCAGTTCTTGCCCGACGGCAAGCATTTTGTCTACTTGGCTCGCACAAGCCTGACCAGTAGCGATCCGGGAGCGAAAATCTACGCCCAATCGCTGAATGGCGGAGATCCGACACTGCTGTTAGCAAACCAAAGTCGTGCCGTAGCGGTGCCCGATTACTTGTTGTTCGCGCAAGACCAGACGCTGTTCGCGCAACGCATGGACTGGAGAGCTCTGCGAAAGATCGGCGAGCCGTTGTTGCTCGCCCGCAACGTCGCGGCCTCTCCTGCTTATCTGGGCACTTCCGAATTCACGGCGTCGCAAAACGGAGTGCTGATCTATGGCACCGCATCAGGCGCCTCTTCATTTGATCAATTCAAGTGGTACGCCCGAAACGGCAATGTAATTGGCAGCTTCGAAGCGGTGATCGACTTTCAGCAATTTACGCTTTCGCCTAATGGGAAATACTTGGCGCTGAACTCGTTCCGCCAGCATGCGACCGGCAGCCTGTGGCTCATCGACCTGACGAGCAACACAACGACGCCTTTGACCACTGATCCTCACGCGCAGTCGGACCCCGTTTGGTCACCAGATTCGCGCTACGTGGCGTTCAACGTACTTCCTAACGGCGGATCTGATCCGCCGTTCCTGGTACAGAAGATTGAAATCGGAAGTCAGCAGCCACAGCCGATCTATGGCGATAACGAGAGGCACTGGGTCGAAGACTGGTCCCAGGATGGGCGCTTCCTGTTGACGCACGATACGAAAACTTTTTCGATAATACCTGTGACAGCTGACAGCAAGCCTAAAGCCCTATATTCATCAAGCTTCGTAAAGGATGAATTTCACCTGTCTCCCGACGGGCAGCTGATTGCATACGGGGAGAATCGCACCGGTACATGGGAAGTTTTTGTGGCCTCATTTCCTTCGTTTCAGGACATCAAGCAGGTTTCGCTGGCAGGCGGCGCCCAGCCGCGTTGGCGCGGAGACGGCAGAGAACTTTTTTTCATGGATCCCCAAGGAAAAATGATGTCGGCCACCGTGGAGCGCGGCTCGCCTTTCAACATCGGCATTCCAAGAAAGCTTTTCGATACTGGACTTACGCCGGAGCCTAACATCAATCAGTATGCGGTGACCGAGGATGGACTTAAGTTTCTGGTGCTAGAGCCTCGCCAGGGTTTTCACGAAACTTACTCTGTGGTTCTTAACTGGCTGGCGACCGTGAACTAGCGCCTTGAAACGGTGCGGTTTGGCCTCCATACAATACGCCTGCTCAGGACTGGTCGTGTGTGGTTGCAAGGAAGCGCGCAACCGCAATTTCCAGATTAAAATACATGCCTTCACGCCGCAGCATCTGTCCCAGAGGTGATCGTTGTACGATCGCCAAGACTCTGGGATTCATGCCAATCAGCCACAGTTGAACACCATGTTGACTCAGCCTCTTCGCAACTTGTGCGAACATTTTCAGCGCCGTGTACTCCATGTCGAGAACTCCGCTGGCGTCCAGCCCGACCACCGTCGGTTGCGTTCTCCGGATCAGCGGCTCAATCTGGTGTTCGATGTGTGCCGCATTCGCGAAGAAAATCGGACCTTCCGGTCTGAGCAGCAACAGCCCAGGAAAACTCTCATCCTCGGGATGTTCCGGCGATTCCGGCCGGAACACGTTCGTTCCGGGCTTGCGCCGCAATACATACACGGGAGGGTTGGCTACTTGGTGTGCCAGTGTAACCAAAGAGACGATTATGGCAACGACGATTCCCTTCAGCGTGCCGACGAGCACAACACCTGCGAACGCCACGATCGCCCATGAAAATTCGGCCCAGCGAATGCTGAGAATGTCACGAAACTCGATCGGTTTAATCAGTCCGAAGGAATAAACAATCACCATCGCTGCCAATGCAGATTGCGGCATCATTGCAATGAATGGAGCGAGAAAGAATATTGTTACCAGCGTCATCGCCGCAGTTACCATTTCCGCTAATTGCGTGCGAGCTCCCGCGCGGACGTTCACTGCTGTTTGCGTTGTGCCGCCGCCGCCCGGCATCGCACCGAGGAGTGCGCCCCCGACATTGGCGAGTCCTGTCGCAAGCAGCTCTCTATCTGCTCGCGGCGTGGGCTCGTCTTTTCGCGCGAAGGCTCGGCCGGCTGCAACCGTCTCCGTGAAACTCATCAAAGCGATCCCTAATGCCCCGGGCCACAGCACGCTCACCAACGAAGGGTCTGGCCTCACGAGCGAAGGCATTCCGTGTGGAATCTGGCCCACCAGTTCGACGCCCTGATATTGGAGATTGAACAGGCTTGCGGCGCCGGTCGCAACCACTACAGCAAGTAGCGGGGCCGGCATTTTCGGCATGAAATGCCCGATGCCTAGCAGGAACACGATTACCATGAGTGCAACGGCCAGCGTTGCAAACGACGTTTTTGGAAGGTTGTAAACCGTTGCGAGGACGTTCTGAACGAATGTCCCTCTTGCGAAGTGGATGCCCAGGAGTTTCGGGATCTGGTCTACCACAATGACCACCCCGATGCCGGCTCTGAAACCGACGAGTACCGGCTCCGATATAAAGTTAGCTACGAATCCCAAGCGCAGGAGGCGGGCCAGCACTAGTACGGCGCCAACCAGCAGGGTCAGGGTCACTAGGGCGCGCAGCACGGCTGCGGGATCGCCGTTGGGCACAACTTGGCCCAACTGAGCGGCCGTCAGGATCGCCAACGTGGTGGTCGTGCTGACGCTGAGCACGCGCGATGTGCCGAGCAGGGCGTATATCAGCATCGGCAGCAAGGCGGTATAGAGACCTACCTGCACCGGCAGCCCTGCCATCATGGCATATGCCATCGCCTTGGGAATGATCACTGCGCCACTGGTCAGCCCCGCGACGATGTCGGGTCGCAGCCAATCCCGACGGTACGACACAAGCCACTCTGGTAACGGACGAAACCACCGAGGCGGCGACATAGCTACCAGCGCCGCGGGATGACTCGATGCGTTTGCTTCGGCTCTACGTAGCCTTTCGACTTTTGCCGCGGCGGAAGCTTGGGAGGTGCATAGGGAATCTCCTCGTACGGAATGCTGCTGAGTATGTGCGCAATGCAGTTCAGGCGGGCGCGCTTTTTGTGGTCTGACGGAACGATGTACCAGGGCGATGCTGCTGTATCCGTGGCGGCGAGCATTGCATCTCGCGCACGTGAGTAGTCGTACCAGCGACGGTGCGATTCCAAGTCCATAGGACTGAGCTTCCACCGCTTCGAAGAATCTTCGATTCGTGCGAGGAAACGTTTGTGCTGTTCTTTCTCCGATACTTCTAGCCAGTACTTCAGCAGGATGATGCCCTGGCTGACCAGAAAGCCCTCGAAGATGGGACAGTCTCTCAGAAATTGCCTGTGGTCTTCCTCTGTACAAAAGCCCATTACGTACTCAACACCGGCGCGGTTGTACCAGCTTCGGTCGAAGATAACGACTTCACCTCCGGTGGGCAGTTGTTCAATGTACCGTTGAGCATGGAGCTGCATCTTCTGCCTCTCGGTCGGCGTGGGGAGGGCGACCACGCGAAAGATGCGCGGGCTGACACGCTCCATGATGCGCTTGATTATGCCGCCTTTGCCGGCCGCGTCTCGTCCTTCAAAAATGATGACAATGCGGGCGTTGGTCGCCTTGACCCAGTCTTGGAGCTTGACCAGTTCAACTTGCAGCTTGAAAATTTCGGCCTCGTAGTCTTTTTTGTCGATCTTTGATTGGCCGATGGGGCCCCATTGTTGAGTGTTGCTGTCCAGTTCCGATTGTTGCTTCTTCTTGTCCTTGAATTTCTTACTCATAGTTCTTTTCTCGCTTCCTGATTTAGCGACCGCCTTGTACGCCTTCGGGTTGAAGTACGACCGTGTTGTCGGCCTTGGGCTCCAACGGGCTCCGGCTTATCGCCTGCGTGAAAGGTGTGGAGCGAAGTTGCGGTAGGTGTAGGAGACGTAAACCATGACTCCATCGAAAGCAGGGTTTCGAGGCGCCGTGTTTCCATCAGAAAAATGATAAAGCCAGACCCCTGTTCGCAGGGCGTTGTTCCCTCGCAGTGGGGTGGTCACACCAGGTCCAAAATCGAGAGTCATGTTCACGCGCCGGGTGTTCGGCGTCGGCACATCATGAGGGAACGCCAAGAATCCGCCATCAACATCAAAGAAGGGTCGCCAGCGCCACACTACACGAGGCGCAAATTGCAATCCGACGGAACTGCCTCCACCGTACGTGTACTGGCGGCCATTCGGGACACTTCTTGAATGAATGACAAGAGGCTTCACATCCAAATTCCCGCCGATGAAAAGATGGCGGGTTGTGAAAAGCCGAGAAGTGAGGTGGACGCCAGTAAAGAAAAGTCGTTGATTCTTGAGATCGCTCATAAGTTGGGGATTTGCGAGCATTCCACTCGTGTAGATCGAAAGTTCTCGGTAGTGGTGTATTGAAGTTGTCGCGGTGATAGCCGGTTCGACGTAATTCGAATCGACGTCGGCAGAATTCGATCGCGCTCGAGCAGCCGCGGACTGAAAGAGCAAAAACAGCGCAATAAAGATCACAGAAACGCAAGTCTTCATAGGTTATGTCTCCGAACGATGCACCGCGAGATCAGGTCAAATGACGTCGCGCACGCTATTTGACAAACTCCGCGTGGAGCTTTCATTTCGCGATCGCGCCAGCGATCGCATGTCGCTCGCTCATCACGAACAGTGCAAATCCAGTGCCAACGGCTGAAGACGGGCTAACTCGAGACCAGTGAGGCGATAAGGGCTTCACCATGGGAATGCACACTGACCTTAAGCGGTCACCAGCCGGTTGCCGGTCAGTTTCTTTCCGGCTTAAGTGACGAACTTAAAGAAAATTGCAAAATTGCAGGCTAGATGCGAATGACAAGACCAGAGTCAGGACCATCTGTCTTCTGACGTGACTGGTTTAATGATTAAGAGTCTATCGTCCCGAAAAAATGTTTGGGCATGTCTCTCCGAGCGGGATCCTCCACGGAAATATTGGGAACGAACCCAACCCATGGGGAGCGGCACAGTCGTCTCGAAACGTCATGCCCTTTCAGCGGCAGTGCCTGAATCTGGGCGCGGCAAACCACTAGCGCTTAGTTGCATCCCTTTGCGGGAGAATCCGTTACCCAATCTGAAGGTCTGGTGATCAAAGTGCCCTTGATCACGACGACATGCTGAAGTGCGCGATCTGTTAGGCCCCACGTCATTTCGTGCTGTAGGCCAGCATCGCAGCGGTGCTGAATCCGACCGCGACGTCCCCGCTTCAACGCGGAAGCCTGGGGGCTTCGAATCTGCCAGGCAAGGAGAAAACCATGACCCCAGGTTGGTGGCAAAGAGCGATGAACACGGCGTTTTTCATCCTCCTTGTGACGTTGCTCATACAGACCGTGGTGAATGCCCAAGAGACATGGTTGCCCGCGAGGCATATCACGCGCTCAGACGGAGGCGTGATAGAGCAGCCGTGTGATGAAGCAAATGCCCGGTCCGCTGCGAAAGATGCTCTGCGACTTCTCTGCCTCCGAAAAGGCGGTTCGACCGACGAAGCCACAGTTCGGAGTGCGATCGTCGTTGGGTTCGTGGGAGGTTTTGTGAACCACGATGACCTGAGGCGACCTGAGGTGCAATTTGCCGCGTTCCTACGGGACAGATACCCCTCGGCCATTCGTGTTGAGGTGTTCGCGAACCGCGATGGGAGGAAAGCCCTACGTTGGCTCTTGCGCCAACTCGATGCGAATGGCGACGGTATCCTGACGGCCGCCGAGAAAGAGAAAGCAGCTATCATCATTTACGGGCATAGCTGGGGTGGTTCGCAAGCAGTGACGTTGGCGCGACAACTCGACCGCTTAGGCATCAGGGTGCGGCTCACCATCCAAGTAGATAGCGTTCCGAAGCTTTGGCAATCCGGCTCTCGCATTCCAGCCAACGTTGATCGCGCGATTAATTTCTATCAGTCGGAAGGCCTGTTGCTCCATGGGCGGCCCACAATCAGCGCGGCTGATCCAGATCACACAAGCATCCTCGGAAACTTCCAGATGACTTATAAAGATCACAGCATCAATTGTGATAACTATCCCTGGCTGGTACGAGTTTTGAGCAAGCCTCACCATGAGATTGAGAACGATCCTGGCGTATGGGACCGAGTTGGCGCGCTAATCGGCTACGAACTGTCGAGTGAAATATCCGCTTCTAAGACTGCATGGGGATCCGGCGCTCCGCCCACGGAATGACGCGCGTTTTTGAGTTCGGATCAATGTCCCTCGGATCAACATTCCCAAAGTTAAGGAATTCGAAGCGAGTCCGGTTCGATTGGCGGCTTTCGCGACGGAGTTGCGAGTTCACGATGCTCCTGTCGCTGTGCGTCTTTGAGAGGGTGATCGCATTGTATGTAACCGGCAAAATGTCTCTAGTTTCGGCCAACTGCTGAAGCCATACTCATGGGCAATTACGTATTGAGCGTCGGCGAGGCTTGGTTGCGACAAACCGTCCAAAGAGTCGACGCAATGGTATCGCCTAAGCGCAGCAGCATCCCGTTGTCGCAAGGCGTGAAGCAGGTCTCTTGCTTCTCTCTTCATAGCTTCCAGGTTTACCCGAGAGGGTACACGCCGCATCTGCCACCTCCCATCATCGGCTAAACTACTGCTCCGCGTTCCTTTTGGATATTATCGCCGTCACAGACGAGCGCACTGCCGCTCGAACGCAAGGGGCTCTTTCGCAGCAACCTTCGAAGAGACGGAACGGACGGCAAGCATCGATTCTTTGAAGGATGCTTAGGGTTAGATTTCGGGGCGCGGGCACTGTTGATAAGGTCTAAAGTGTACAACCCTGCAAAACAAGATGCAGCGGCTGGATATCGAGAAGAAAGACTACGCGCGTTGATGCAAACTAAGCGGATCGTAGCAACCTCCCAGCCAACAGCCGAGGGGCAAAGCTAAGGATGAAAGGCCATCTCCACCAGAGGAACGGCTTTTCGTGAGTGCCCGGAAATCGGCAGCGTTCTGCCGAGTATGTAACACAACCTGGCATCCCGGTTGATGTCGAATTCTTTCCCTTACGCTTTGTCCCAAGAGAGCTAAGCCCTTATATGGTTCCGGAAATCGGTCGACATTTGGTTCGCTGATTGCTCTCAGGAGTGGCGGAACGCAAATTCATCCGACAGGAGGCCCCATATGGCAAGCATTACTACGCCGGTAACCGTAACAATTGGTCCGGCAGCAGATGGGGTACTAGTCGCCGCCGCATTCACCTTACACGAATGCGCCTACTGCCTATCGCCAATCCCATCCGGGCAACCATGGGTACGGGAGAAGATCTATGAACCGTCCAGTCACAACGGCCCGTGCTATCGCCGCTACCACGCTGACCTTTTCGGCGACGAAGAATTAAGCTGTTGGGAAAAACACCAGATGGAACTGGAAATTACCCGGACGGCTCGAACTGCCATGCCTATCGTGTAGACGGAGACGGGTATTCCGCCGCGGCCTTGAAACGGATGGCTGGTAATTCTGGCCGTCAATTAACCGGACACAGAGATTGCAGAAAGCGAACCGGCGGGTATGGCATCAGCTGGTCAGTCTCCGTGGGGTCTCCGATTGACAGCCCACGAAATGACGAGCGTTTTTCTGCAAGGAGTTGCCCCTAATGCCTGTGTCCAGTCACTGTCTGACGGTCAGCACGGGGCATCCGGCACCGCACACGATCTCATAAGCTGTGGCCCAGGGCATATGCGAAATTGTGCCGGCTAGAGACGCGCGACGTAAGCCCATTATGATCAAGTCAACCCTCGTGTCCAAAGCAACCTGCAAGATTTTCTCACTTGGTATTCCGAACTGGACGACAAAGTCAGTGTCAATTGGCGTCTCGTCGTCACAAGGCACCAACTGCTCAAGCCGCCGGACGCAAGTCATTCGCGCATTCTCACGCATTGCCGTGATTTCGGATGCGCTGTACCAGCCGGGAATCTGCGGTGCAGGAGCCGCTGGAACTACATGTAGCAGGATCATTCTTCCTTTAGTTTGATGAGCGAGTAATCTAGCCATTGGCAGTGCGCGGAGCGAAGCTTCGCTGAAGTCCGTCGCAAACAGATACGTCCGAGTTTGGGCAGTCAAGTCAACTCGGCTCTCCCGGTAGGAGTGCGGGCCGACGGTGAGCACGGGACAGCTCGCGTCTCGAAAGACTTGCTCAGCTACCGACCCCAGCAGCACTTTTTCAATGCCCCGCCGGGCGTGCGTTCCGACCACGACCAGATCGACCTGTTTTTTGAGGATTACGGCTTGCAGTTCCTCCCAGACGGTTCCGTAGTGGATGATGAATTCACGATCCAAGCCCTCCAACGAGCCATCGCGAAGCAAGGCACGCTGCAGTTGTTGGAGTTCACGGGACGCTCCCTCACAGGCGAGGCCCAGGGCTTCCGGTCCAGCCATCAAATAAGGGACTGGCGAGACAACATGAGCAACGTATAGCTTCGCTTCGTAATGGCGGGCAATGGCCAGCGCCTCGTAGAGTGGTTTCACGGAAGCAGGCGACAAATCCGTCGCCACCAAAACGGACTTCAACTGCAGATCTAAAGCTGAACTGGCGAGTGACATAGCGATCCCTCCTCCTCTGCGATCGACGTCCAGCTCGTATCCGGGAACACCACTGCGTCGTTGATCAGTGTGGCGGCGCGATCAAGGCCGATCGAAGTGCTGATACAAAGATCGTAGAGCACCGGATCGAGCCAATCTCTTCCGTAATATTGGCGAATATATTCGGCTCGTTGTGAATCAATGCCCGTGAGCAGGGCTTGAACGTCTCTGTGTTCAGGCCAACGGGCCTGCAGGGTTTGGACTCGTTGCTCTATGGGCCCGTAGGCAAGAACATGGAACACGTCCGCTCGGCCATGGAGCAAGCATTGAGCTCCACGTCCAACGACTACACACTCTCCCGAATCCGCCGCTGCCTGGATCACTTGCGTGGCGACAGCGTGGACAGAGTCCTCGTCAATCTCATCTAACCAGCGAGGGGATACGTATGGACAACAGTCTGCTGGGTTAATCCCCGCATGGTGCAGACCGCGCCACCAGCGGGCCGCCTGCTCGTCGAACTGAGCAGCAGTTGCGACGTCCAGGTCGGCGATACGGGCGATACGGTCTACCAGGTGAGGGTCCAGGAGTTCCCACCCAACCTTCCGCGCAAGTAAGGAAGCCAGTTGTGTTCCGCCACTTCCGCATTGATGCGTAATTGTGATTACTCTGATCATGGTTTCTCCAGTTTCTGCCTTGGTGTCGTAGCTTTATCGGTCAGTCCAGTTCGTTTTTCGGCAAACCAAGTCATCGCTCTGCAGTTTGCAGCCAGCACAGTGTCAAGGGACAGCCTGAGCCGCAATATGCAGTCCAGGATTGAAGCGCGTCCGGTGGTCCTTAGAATGGCGACCGCCCTGGCTAGCGGATCAAGCTCGCCGATGACGATTTCCGGATCAATGTGCAAGAGCAAATTGCGGAATTGCCGCAGTTTAGAGTCATTGCCGTTCAATAAATGCTCGGAGTGGGTACAATTCAAATACCTATACCTCGATTCGCAACGGGCAATTTCATGAAGGCTGCTTGTGATTGCGGCCTCAATCGTCACCCGCTTAAGCCATTCCGTGAGCTGCTTGCGGAACGGGAAGGGACTCGCCCCGTTGGTGACCAGTTCGCGTGCCTTGCAGACCGATAGTTCCGCAGCTCCTATATCCCCGGTTATCACGAGCGCCAGTCTCGACAAGGTTTCATGTTCGTACTCAAACCAGACCATGATTTCCAACGTCGACGCGCGTTTCGCCTCCGCGATCTTCTTCTGCGTTGAATGGATGCGGGACATATTCGGCGTCTCCTTAAGAGGCCGCGCCCGGGCGAATCAGGGGAGCTCGCCCAGGCGGGGGAGGGGGCTGCTTGCGGGTGATGCATCTTGGTCAAGGACGGGACGGACCTATCAGCGTCTCCTTGGAGCGCCAGCTGAAGCCTTTCGCGGATGTCGCGTGCATGGCAGGTTTCTGCCACGAACTTCGCCTGTAGGTCGCGCAACCAGAGGAACAACTGCTCGCCGACGGAATCTAAGTAAGTGACTTCCGAAACGTCAACTAACAAACCGTTTGGTACGAAGTGCCTGGAGACGAGCGACTTCACTTCAACTGCCCGGGCTGACACGAGCCGCCCCTCCAGCTTGAGTGCCAGGTGGTCATTGGTTTGGTGGAACTGCGCTCGAACCATTTCTTAATTCCTTCCGTCACCATTGTCGGTTGCTTCACGTCAGGTGGATCTCGAATAGGGGCAACGGATCAGGTGTCGAAACCTCGTTCTGCCGTGGAGGGAGTAATCCCTAGTTTTGTAACTAGCATTGAATCTCCGTGTTCATTCGGCGCATAGAGTTCGGATCCACTCGGGGAGCGCACCGATAAGAAACCTGATGTTCTGCGTGTTTCGCGAACGCCAGACACTCTTTCTGAGACGGGCGGTCGATGATCAGAAGATCACCAGGCCGAAGTTGATTCGTTGCCAAGAGCGTGGCTAGCGGATAGATAAGGAAGCGTTCGATCGCGCGCTTCAGATGCCTTGCCCCATAGCGTTGGTCCGTGCCTTTGTCCAAGAGAAATTGCCGGGCTTCCTCTGTGATTCGAAAGAGAAAAGGTCTTCCTACGGCATTGCTAACACGAGATTGCACCTTTCGGAGTTCGATCTGAAGTACTTCTTGCAATTGTTCGCGCCTCAAGGGCTGAAACACCACAAGCTTGTCTAAGCGATTCACGAACTCCGGGGAAAACTTCCGACGCGCCGCGTCTATTGCCGCCCGTTCCATTCTTTCATCTAGGCGGTTCGCCCGCTCTTTGGATGGACGAACAAATCCCATGCTTCCGGTCATTAACTCCGTGAACTGGACGGCACCGAGGTTCGAGGTCATAAAGATGATGGTTTGTGATAAGTCGACACGGCGGTTGTCCCCGAGAGTGAGTGTGGCTTTGTCGAGAACTCCGAGTAGAAGCTGCCACAATGCGTCACTCGCTTTTTCGATCTCGTCGAACAGTAAGAAGCTGAGTTTCAGTTCGCCTCGGTGATTTTTGGCGAGCGCCTCCTCTGTAATCAGAGGGTGTGTTTCGCGGTGCCCCAGATAGCCTGGGGGCGAACCAATGAGTTTGGAAATTTCATGGGAGTGCTGGAATTCCGCGCAATCTACCTTAATTATGGCCCGTTCGTCCCCGAACAAGATCTCCGCAGCGGCCTCCACAACGCGCGTCTTCCCGACCCCAGTGGGCCCCAACAACAGGATATTCCCCACGGGATGGCCAGGTACGTTGAGTCCCGCGCAGAATACCTGATAAAGCTCCACGAGCGCTTGCACTGCCTCATCTTGCCCGACGATTCGCTCTCGGAGAGCATCCTCGAAATGGGATGACGCGGAACTCTGCTGATGCGGATCCAACGTTTTTCTGGACTGCAATCGAACTGCTATCGACATGGCGTTCTACTTCCTTCCGAGCAACGGTAATGCCTTTAGAGCTCGATGAACTGACCAGAGACGTGTTTTGCGGCCACGACCCTTGGTCGGTGGCATTACATCAACGGTAGTCGCAAGTCGGCTGCCAAATCTTGATGCGCTATTCGATTGATACTAAGAGGGGATCGCGAACCCTTCGAGACAGATGAACATTGCTCTGCCCGGATACGGTCATCGTTGCCAGGAACCGCCGTGCCCTGACGAGGTGAACAAATCCGCCGCGTCGCTGCCTATGTTCTTGGAAAACATGCATTTGAGTTATCCGTGTCAAGGCCACAAGCCGGTGGCCACTTGAATGCATAAGCGATAGCAGAATTGCTGATCGAATGTGGGAGATCTAGACCAACTGTTGAGAACAACGCGGGTCGTTGTTGCCGCGTGAATCGGAGCCCAGGCGTTTCGTCTGGAGCTGGGAGGCATGTGAGTCGTTCACTTGCGAATCAGGAGTATGCAGCCACACGCAGTCAAAATTCACTGGCAGAAGAAGTCAAGCTATACCAGCGGCCTTGCGTCGGTACTGTTCTTCTGGCTCTCGATTTTTCAGCTCGTTCCTCAGTCGCTGGGGCGACAAAACCCTGGGCCTGCTGGTGAGGTACAGGGCACAGCGTTCGTTCAAGACTCCAAGGGGCAGTCCTATATCGCGAACGCAAAGATGACATTGAAGACTCCTTTTAAGACCGCGACGGTAATGGAAACGGAAACGGATGAGAGTGGCAAATTTGAGTTTCGAAGCGTGCCGCCTGGATCGTACATCCTTGAAGCCGCAGTACCAGGATCACTCGCAAGTCAGGCTGTCACCGTAGAGATGGGCAAGGTCGCTGAAATCTCTCTGGAGTTGAAGCCCTCGGCAGTTCAGGACTCCGTCACAGTGACGGCCAACGCCAAGGAAAACGCATCGACCTCTGCATCTCCATCTGGAACTATCACAGCCAGCTCGCTCCGAAATGCGCCGAATATCGACGATCGGGCTGAGAGTATCCTCCCGACCCTTCCTGGAGTAGTGCGCGGCCCCGACGGGCGCATCAACTTGAAAGGTGCACGCAGCACGCAGAGTGGGGCGCTGGTAAACAGCGCCAACGCAACTGATCCCGCAACTGGCAATCCAGGAATAGCTGTTCCCATTGATGTTGTTTCTTCGGTGCAGGTGATTTCGAATCCCTATGACCCCCAGTACGGAAAACTTACGGGCGCGGTTTCCACATTGGAGACAAAAACCAGTAATTTCGAAGGATTCCACGCCTCCATCCAAAACTTCATGCCCCGCGCACGGGTGCGCGACGGCACGATTTCTGGTATTGGTTCCGCGACACCGCGCGTGACCTTCACAGGTCCCATCTGGACAGATCACATTGCTTTCACGCAATCACTGGAATATCGATTTGTCCGGACACCCGTGAACAGTCTGCCGCCCTTCCAGCGGGACACGACACTCACGAGCGTCAATTCGTACACGCAATTCGATTTCAATATAACTCCGAAACAGACCGCAACCGTTTCCGTGGTCGTCTACCCGCAACGGCTGCAGTACCTCGGCTTGAACACCTTCACACCACAGCCGTCCACCTCGGACTACCACCAGCGCGGCTATCAGCTCTACGGCCAGCACCGGTACCTCACCGGAAATGAAAGCCTCCTGACTTCACAGTTCAGTTACAAGACGTTCGATGTCGACATCACTCCGGCAGGCTCAGGTCCTTACCAACTTTTGCTGGAGACGACCGAAGGCGGGTTCTTCAATTCTCAAAAGCGCCGGGCCTCGCGGTTCGACTGGGAGGAAATGTACCAATTTGCCCCGCGGCATTTTCTCGGAACTCATCAATACCACGTCGGTTTGGAGTACGCGTACTCGAGTTACAGTGGCGTCCAGTCGTTTTTCCCGGTCGAGATCCAAGGAGCCGAGGGCAGACCGATCGAGCGCATCACCTTCACGGGCGGTGCTCACGCCTACGTCACACAGCACGAAGTCACCTGGTTTGCTGCGGATCAGTGGACCGTTTCTTCACGACTGCTCTTGGACCTTGGGCTGCGCTTTGACAGCGATACCGTGACAAGTTCAGTGCACGCCGCTCCGCGGGTCGGCTTCCAGCTGGCTCTGACGCGTAGTGGACGAACGATGCTGCGAGGGGGAATCGGGGAGTTCTACGACCGTGTGCCTTTGATGATCCCGGCTTTCCAGTGGTTTCCAGAGCGGACTGTCTTTCTTCTCGATCCAGTGGGTCAGGTAACCCGCTCAACCCCTTATACCAACAAGATTCTCGGCAGTCTGCGCAACCCGCAAAGCACCGCGTGGAATCTAGCACTCAGTCAAAAGGTCTCCAGTAGCTTGTTGCTGCAGGTGGCGTATGAGCAACGCAACACCGCCAAGGATTTTGTCGTTTCGACTATCGATGGCTCCGCCGGCACTGGACTAGTGACGCTTTCGAACAACGGAGGTCAGTCCTATAAGGAATTACAGCTTACCGGGCGCTATCAATTCCGCAAGCACTTTATCAATGCCTCCTATGTGCGCTCGCGTGCATATGGAGACCTGAACGACTTCTTTCAGTTCTACGGAAACGTCGCAAAACCAGTGATCCAACCGAATGGGCAAGGACGCCTGCCGTTCGATGCCCCGAACCGCTTCCTGCTTTCGGGCGAAATCCAGGGACCCTGGAAGCTCGCATTCGTCCCCGTCTACGATCTGCACACCGGGTTCCCCTATTCGCTACAAAACGAGTTTCGCGAATATGTGGGACCGCGGAACACGCACCGCTATCCTCAATTTTCATCCTTTGACCTCCAAGTGTCGCGGCCCCTCTCGATACCTATGGGTGGCGAGAGGAGGCTCAAGACTCGCGTGGGTCTGGCCGTTTTCAATCTATTCAACCAATTCAATCCTCGAGATGTGCAGAACATCGAAGAGAGCGCTCGCTTTGGTGGGTTCTTCAACAACGCGTGGCGCGAATACCGCGGGAAGTTTGTTGTGGAGTTCTAATGGTGAGAATGCGAACCGCTATAGCAACCAGCTTGCTTTCTCTGCTTGCCGGCATTCAGATTGAGGCCCAGGAAAAGCCGAAGATGCACGCCGACGAAGTAATCGCTCGGCTAGTCGCGCATGACGCCGAACGGGAGAAGCTCGGTGGCGGGTACACCGGGCGCAGGCGATACAACCTGGAAAACCAACAGCTGAACAAGCAGGCCGAGATGCTCGTGACCGTCAGCTGCGACGGCGATGGGCGAAAGCATTTCGAGATCGTATCGGAGCAGGGCTGGAAGTCCGCTAACAGCCATGTGCTCGAGAAGATGCTCGAATCCGAAGAGCAAACCTCCCAACCTGAGAAGCGCTCTGCCACCCGTGTAGCTTTCGAGAATTACAGTTTTGAACTGCTGGGGACCGAGGTTCTGGATGGGAGGCTTGCCTATGTGCTTCGGGTACTTCCCAAGCGGCAAGACAAATACCTGTTCGATGGACGCATTTGGGTCGATGCGGAGGACTTTGCCATGGTTCAGGCGGAAGGCAGCCCGGCGAAGAGTCCTTCATTTTGGACACGCAGCGTTCATTTCGTAGCCCGCTATCACAAATCAGGTGACTTTTGGTTCCCCCTTTCCACTGAAAGCGTTACCGAGGCGCGCATTTTCGGAAAAACGAACGTGACCATTAACTATTTCGGATACTCGCCGAATTCGGAGTTGAGCGAGCGTTTCGCTGCCCCGGCTCCCGTCATCGGCCTCACATATCTTTCCGAGGGTAATCATGCTGAACACTAATACTGCTGTGATCCTTGCTGCGGGCTTGGGCCAACGGCTCAATCGCTTGTCAGGCGAGCTTCCAAAGCCACTGATGCCGTTTTGCGGCGCTCCTTTGATCGAACACGTAATGCTTGGAGCTCGCCAAGCAGGGATCGAACGTTTTGTCGTCGTAGTGGGACATAAGGCGGGTATGGTGCGTCGATGGTTCGCGACGAGTTCGTTTCACGGCACTCCCGTTACATTCGTCGAAAACTCCGAATACAGGAAGAGCAATGGCGTCTCGTTGTTAGCGACGAAGGATGTCGTCGCTCGGCCTTTTTTGCTCCTCATGACCGACCACATCTTTGACCCGGCGGCGGCCGCCGCGCTTATTCGGCAGCCCTTACGTGACGACGAGGTCATCCTGGGTGTGGATCGAAAACTGGATTGTATCTTTGATCTGGACGACGCCACGAAAGTGTTGTCCATAGGAAACGACATCGTTCAGATCGGAAAAAACATCGCCCGTTACGACGCAATCGACACAGGGATGTTCCTGTGTAGTCCAGCGATCTTTGATTCGCTCGAGGCGGTGATGATGCAGGGAAATTGCTCTTTGTCGGACGGTATGCAGCGCATGGCTTCCCAACGAAAGTTGCGGGCCTTCGACATTGGAGACGCACAGTGGCAGGACATCGATACACCCGAAGCCTACGACTTTGCACGTACCCACGCACTGGTAGAGAGTTCACAACTAAGAGTTCTCGAGGAGGTAGCCAATGCCTGAGCGCACGGCGTCACGCGGGACTTTCGGATACCTGTTTGTGCTACCCGGGCTCGCACTACTGGTCTATCTCGTCGTCCATACTGGTCCGAAGGTGCTGTTAGAGAACGCGAAATTGATGGGATGGGGCCTTGGCTTGGTGATCGCACTCGGCGGAATATCACACCTGGTCAAGACGTTTGCGTGGCGATTGACATTGTCCGGCGAGGCACAGAAGGTTTCATTTGCAAGGATGCTTGGGTTACGGCTGGTGTCAGAAGCGATTGGCCAGCTAGGGTTCGCTGGCATGGTGGCCGGTGAAGCGACACGCGCTGCGCTACTCGGTTCCGAGGTGCCTCTGGAAAGCCGGATTCTGTCGGTGACCGTTGACCGCGGGCTGTTCATCGTCTGCGGCGCCATCATCACTGTTTGTGGGATTACCTTCGGGCTTCTTATCTTGCCGCTTTCAACTGCGCTGCGGGTTTATGCCGCGCTATCCGCAACCCTCCTATTGGTCGTGGTAGCACTGGCAGCGTTGGCGATGACAAAACGGTGGCCGCTCCTTTCACGTCCCGCACGCGCATTCGGCCGTGTACCTTGGCTCGGCAAATGGTTACAACGCAAGGAAGCAATGGTCCGCTCAGTTGAAGAAAAACTTGTGGAATTCCACCGGCAAAGGCCCGCCGCATTCTGGGGAAATGTCAGCCTGAACTTCGTATGCCATGCGCTAGCGGTTTTGGAGGTTTACATCATCCTGCTGTTCCTAAGCCAGCGCTTCAGCTTGACCGGCGCACTGGTTCTCGAATCGCTGACCAAGGTTATTAATCTTCTGGGTTCGCTCAATCCTGGCAACGTCGGAACTTATGAGGGTGGCACGATGCTGCTGGCAGGCCGATTCGGTCTGAGCGCTATGACCGGGCTGACGTTGAGCCTATGCCGGCGAGCCCGTGGGATGTTCTGGTCGCTCGTCGGCTTTCTCTGGCTCGTATTGTCGCGTTCGGCTGGCCCGCAAAAAGCGACTGGCGGCTCGGAGTTTCCACTCCAAAAGAACGATGTTCGCATTAGCGAGTCACAGGGGCGAGAACAAACTGAGCCATCCCCTGAGCGTACCGCGGCAATTATCCTGGTCGATGAATTCCGCGACGCACTGGGATTCACGCCAGAATTGGCGCGAGTTGGAGCTCTTCCGGTCATACTCCGGGCGGTCCTCGTGGCCAAAAGCCTTCGGGCGAATCCAATTGTTGTAGCTGCAAGCCGAGCGGCCGTCCGCGTGATCCGCCGTGAATTGTTGCGAACCGGCCGCTTGCCGAAAGATGTCCAATGGTTCGAGCTTGATGCAAGGCATGCGGCGTTACCGCTGTTATTAGGGCAACTAGCCGCGCAGTCAGAACGTATTCTGCTATTGGCGGGAAACACGGCTGCTCATCCCTGCCTCTATGAGCTCGTTCATGAATGGGACGGACGAGAGAACGCAGTTACGCTTACGACTGGTGCTCAGTTTGTTGGTATTTCCGCTTTATCCTCGCAGGCCGCGTTCGACATTGCGAGAAGTTGCGGGGAGCACATCGGAAGTCTCATCGATCTATATGCCTGGTTCAAACCGACGCATTCCGTCGTCCTAAAGACAGTTGATCACAATCTGTGGCATATGGTGGACGCTCCGGCCGACCGACTGATCGCAGAGCGCAAGCTTGACACTTGGTTGGTCAAACCGACTGATGGGCTGTTCGCTCGCATGAATCGCCGGGTGTCTATTCCCATCAGCCGTACGATCGCGAGATTCCCAATTACACCGAACATGGTGACGCTGTTCACGCTCGGCGTTAGTTTTCTCTCGGGCGTATTTTTCGGATTCGGAGGGTATTGGAATACGGTGATTGGCGCGCTTCTTTCCGTTTGGGCGAGCATTTTGGATGGATGCGACGGGGAACTCGCGCGCTTGAAACTCCAAGCGAGCAAATTCGGATGCTGGCTGGAAACTGTTTGCGATTACCTGTATTACCTGTTCATTTTTGCTGGCATGAGTCTGGGTTTGTCGAGAAGCCGGGGAACAGATGCATATCTCATATGGGGGGGCTTCTTACTCTTGGGCGCGATAGCAAGTTTCCTGGTGATTGGTTTTGCCAGACATTATTTTGCGTCCAGTCATCCTGAGCAATTCTTAAATCTCTGGCAACGGAAGGCTGAACGGCAAAAAAGCAATCCGTTGATGTATCTGGCACGCAACACCGAGTTCATTATCAGGCGGTGCTTACTACCGTACGCCCTGCTAGCGTTCGCAGTTCTAAATCTGATTCGCTTCGCCTTCATCGCAAGCGCCGTCGGCGCAAATCTGGTCTGGATCATTGCTCTTTACTCATATTGGAAGGTTTCCAGACCGCCCCATACAGCACCCGCATTCTCCTCAAGAACACACCGGGCTCGAGGAAAGGCGCGAACAATCCTGGCGGCACATTGAAGCAGGTTCGTGCACCTCTTTCGAATTCACGGAATCTCCTCCTTTGTGGCGTTCGTCAGCTGGAACATCCCACGGAAAGCGCTTATTGACTTGCCTGTCGGGCTGTGTACGGATGCAACCTGTCGAAGAACTCTGCCCAGACTGAGGCAATGCCCTCGGAAGGGCACTGCTGCGTTCCTAATCGTCAGGATAAGAAGAACTGTAGTCAGCACTTAGCTGAGACCTGTGTTGGCATGCAACCTGCACTTTCCATAGGGTGCACACAATACTCGAGGTGCTCAATGCGGAAAAACAAAACGAAGGAACAATTTTGGCCTGTATTGGGGTCGCTCAACATTATTGCTATGGCATACCCGATAGGCACGTACCTGCGGGCCGACAGCATGGAGGATCAGATTCTCGCGGTCTCTGTGCTGGTGGGGTTGGGTCTGCTGCTCGCGATCGTCGACACGGTCAGCATCGCGGTCACGTATTTGGATTGATATGTTCCTGGGTCGTCTCGAGCAACTTCAAAGCCTCCGCGAGCTCCAGACTTACTCGCGAAGAAACATAGGCAGCAGCGCGGTGAATTTGTTGCATTCGTTTCGCAAGGAAGCCCGGCTTCCGGGCAGTGATGCTTGCATGCGGGCAGAACAGCCTTTGTTCGTTGGTGGGGCCTCGGGCGCCGCGCTTAGTATCAATCGAACAGCCCATCTAGGTGTGGTAGGCGACTTGCAACTACAGCTGATGTGATGCGACCGCCCATGGTCGCGAGCAAAGGTGAAAGACAATGCTTAAAGCGCAATCCGACAAGGTGATGATTTCCGGTGCCCAAGTTGTGAGAGGGCTGATCGGTCATTGGACATTCAACATGAATTCTCCCTCGAGAAAGCATGTTGTTTCGACCGGATCGGAACTGAGCCCCCTCGATCCTGTGGGTGGCCAGAGATTAATTTGGGTGTGGTCGCTGCAATCGGAGTTCGTGGGGTAGACATCCAGTTCGCGTGATGTCTGCGAACGCGTCACTTGACGTTCAAACGAGATGCTGACAGGCTCGCTCCGTCAGCGATCGAGGTGCGCTCCTCGTAAACACCAGCCCCTACCGTGCCCGGGCAGTCTTCCCTGAATCCGCCCGGGCACCGGCCCTCGAAAAGCGGAATATGTCTCTGATTCCATCGAAAGAGAATCGATATCTGGAGAATTAGAGAATTAGAAAATAGCACTATGGTAGGTGTGTGGAGAAAGAGGACGTCGATCATCGCTCGCGGACCGGGAGTGGAGGGAGTGCGCGCCGAAAAGACAGGTAGCTTAGATCGATCCGCTATTGGGAAGGAGAACTAACGCAGCGGCGCAGGCTCAATTGAAAGAGCCACGCTGGAAGCCAGCGACTTTGGAAGATTGACCCAATTGCCGCGCTCCTCGTTGATTCGCTCAGTTGCGGCAAGGTCCAGTGTATCGATCCCGGTCGAGCGAGGCAGACCTTCCTTGGTGACATACTGCAGCTTATCTTTAGTCCAGGTGTAGGCCACCGCCGAGAACGTGGAACCATCGTGCTTCACGAAGACAAATTCCGGAACGGGCTCAGAGGACCTGTAAGAACCGCTCCGCGAGCGTGGAGCGCTAGGTGGCTCCTCGGCTGCCGCCTGCTGGTAGGGAGCCGGCTGCTGATTCGAAGCGACCTGCTCTTCTTCCTCCTCCTGGGGTGTCGATTCAGTGTAATACGGGACGGGCATGTAAAAGCCTCCGGAGCCGCCCCACGAAAGCAGTACGCCATCCACAGGATGCAAGCGGCCCCAGTTGGGATGAACCGCAAAAAAGTGCGCGTAGTCAAATCCGAGGCCAGGCACCGGGTAACCGCCGGCAAAGTTGTCGCTCACTCCGGGAAGGAGGTTCGTCGGGTACGGGTAGAAAGGGTGCCCATTAGTATTCCGTGGTTGGGGCGTGACAGGCTCGCCAGACATCGCCTTATGGGAAGTACTGACCGCCCGCGCCCACGGCGCACCGTGAGTTCCGGCATGAACGGGC
>Ga0207855_1000027_pt1 | contig 22353 bp, 23 predicted proteins | sample LuqExpMetageno14_FD_187772 | JGI IMG/M metagenome (GOLD analysis project Ga0207855, IMG submission 187772) | Tropical forest soil microbial communities from Luquillo Experimental Forest, Puerto Rico - Sample 14 (SPAdes) | ecosystem: Environmental > Terrestrial > Soil > Tropical forest ...
ACTACCTGTCCACCGGGCCCGAGCGAGAGGTCCCCCTATACGGGACCGGCAAGCTTCCCAGCTGGGTATTCAAGGTCAATCTCCAAACCCGCTTTGTAACTCACCAAGGTTGATAGTAGTAACTCTGTCGGTAAGGTCCCGGCAATGTGTCCCCATTGGCCTTGCGATCGTCGTGTCGGTGGTGACGATTACTGTGCAGTTGTATGTCGTCGGTTACCTGCGATGGCGACGCTTCACGCGTAACTGTGCCAGCGAGCGGGCCAGTGATGCATTCACAGTCGCGACCTCTTCCGAAGAAATCTTCTCTTTCAAGCGAGCTGCTGCTCGTTGTCGCGCTTCTTCAACCGCTGCCTCATTGATGCTTTCCACTGCAATAGCCATGTCGGTCGCTATCGAGATGCGATCGCCTCTCACCTCGACCAGGCCACCGCCAACCGCAAGAAACTGCGACTGTCCGCCCTTGCGTATAGTCAGTTCGCCCGGGACCAGTTGCGTCATCAGGCGAACATGATTCGGAAGCACCCCAATCTGCCCCTCAGTGGTTCGCAAGGTGACAATGTCCACATCGTCGGAGTAAGCGATCCCCTGCGGCGTCACGATTTCCAGTTTGATAGTGTTCGCCATCTTCGATAGTGCCTTCAGTTGAACTACCGAGTTCAACCCTGGGTGATTTCCTCAATCCCACCTTTCATGTAGAAATTGCCCTCCGGGACTTGGTCGTGTTTGCCGTCTAATATCTCCTTGAAGCCGCGAACCGTGTCTGCTACGGGAACCTGTTTGCCTTCGCGACCGGTGAACACCTGTGCCACGCTGAATGGCTGACTCAAAAAACGCTGGATCTTACGGGCCCGGGTGACGGTCAGCTTGTCTTCAGGCGAAAGTTCGTCCATGCCAAGAATGGCGATGATGTCTTGCAGGTCCTTGTATCTCTGCAGGACCCTCTGTACTCCTCGAGCGGTTTCATAATGCTCTTTACCGACAACTTCGGGTGCCAGAGCGCGGGAAGTCGAAGCGAGCGGATCCACCGCCGGATAAATACCTAATTCAGCAATTGACCGTTCCAGGACGATCGTCGCATCCAAATGGGCGAAAGTCGTTGCCGGCGCGGGATCGGTCAAATCGTCAGCCGGCACGTACACCGCCTGGAATGAGGTGATCGAGCCCTTCTTGGTAGAAGTAATGCGCTCCTGAAGCGCGCCCATCTCGGCGGCGAGAGTCGGTTGGTATCCCACTGCGCTGGCTTTACGGCCGAGCAACGCAGACACCTCAGAGCCGGCCTGCGAGAAGCGGAAAATATTGTCAATAAACAACAAGACATCCTGGTTTTTCTCGTCTCGAAAGTATTCTGTAATGGCAAGTCCGGCCAGGGCGACGCGCAAGCGGGCTCCCGGTGGCTCGTTCATTTGCCCGTATACCAGCGCAATTTTGGATTCGTTCAGGTTGTTTTGTTTAATTACCCCCGCTTCCGACATCTCGTGGTAGAGATCGTTGCCCTCGCGAGTACGCTCGCCGACGCCTGCGAATACCGACACACCACCATGGAGCTTGGCAATGTTGTTGATTAGTTCCATGATCACGACTGTCTTACCAACACCGGCACCGCCAAACGCGCCTACTTTGCCGCCCTTGAGGAATGGGCAAATCAAGTCGATCACTTTGATTCCAGTAGGAAGTACCTGCGCAGAGGTCGACTGTTCGACGAGGGGTGGCGGCAAGCGGTGAATCGGATAGTACTTCTCTGCCTTAACAGGCCCGCGCTCATCAATTGGGGTCCCGGTCACATCGAACACGCGGCCCATGACCCCTTCGCCGACCGGCACCGATATCGGGGCCCCAGTATCTGTAACCTCGTATCCGCGCTTGAGACCCTCCGTCCCTGACATAGAGACGGTCTGCACACAGTTGTCCCCAAGCTGCTGTTCAACTTCGAGGGTTATTGTGGCGGGTTGGCCGCCAATCATGCACTCAACCTTCAAAGCGTTATTGATCGCGGGCACGCCTTCTGGGAACTCTACATCCACCACTGGACCGGAGACTCGAACGATTTTGCCTTTGTTCATGGTTACACTCATCAGGCAGGTCGTTAACACATTGACACAGCCTCAGCCCGCCTGCCCCCCTTCAATTTCCAGCAATTGATTGGTAATACTCGTCTGCCGCAACTTGTTGTATTCAAGCGTCAAATCTTTGATCAGATGATCAGCGCTGTCGGTTGCATTCTTCATCGAAACCATGCGAGCGCTCTGCTCACTTGCCTTCGCATTCAGCAGTACCTGATAGACATATATCTCTAGGTAATGCGAGAGCAGATACCCGAGAATAGCCTCAGCGCTAGGCTCAAATACCGTTGCGGTTGTGTCCGATCTCAGCGTTTCCTCCGGTTCCGCTCCGGGAATCTTCAAGGCTTTGATTTCGCCCACCGGCAGAAACTCAACTAAAAGTGGTTCTTGGGTGAGAGTATTGATGAAGCGTGTCGCTACGATTTGCACTTGATCCACTTCTCGTTTCAGGAAGAGTTGCTGTGCAGAGGCCGCGATCGCCCTGGCCTCACGAAACTCGGGGGAGTCTCCATACACGAATTCCGCGACCAGTTGTCGCCTTGTGCGTGCGATGAACTGGGAAGCTTTGCGACCAGCAGTGATAAACAGCGTTGACTGGGGATCGAACTGGGAAGCTACGCGAAAGAGGTTTGTATTCAGGGCTCCGCACAGTCCCTTGTCTGCTCCAATCAGGATGACGGCCCTCTTTCGGACAGGGCGCACCTCAAGCAAAGGGTGCTTGAAATCTCGCATTTGTGTGGTCGCCTCCCGCTGGATGCGGTATAGCAAGTCCACAAAAGGACGTCCGGCGAGCGCGGCATCCTGGGCCTTGCGCATTTTCGACGCTGCTACCATCTGCATGGCCTTGGTGATCTGCGACGTACTGCCGACTGATCTGATTCGTCGTCTTAAGTCGCGTGCGCTGTTCATTTCCAGGTCTCTTTGAATTGCTCGAGCGACGCCTTCAATTCGGCACTCAAGGAATCACTGAGAGCACCTTGTTTCGCAATTTCCTTGAGCAGGTCGGGTTTACGAGTGGTCAGATAATCGGACAGTTGTGCTTGACAATCCTTGATGCGGTCCACAGGCACATTATCCATATAGCCGTTTTGAACAGCCCAAAGCACAGCAACCTGAAGGTCAACGGGAATCGGGTTGTACTGTGGTTGCTTGAAGATCTCGGTGATTCGCTTACCTCGGTCGATCTGGGCTAACGACTTGGCGTCCAATTCAGAGCCGAATTGCGCAAAAGCCGCCAATTCTCGAAATTGCGCGAGATCGCCCTTGAGTTGCCCTGCAACTTGTTTCATGGCTTTCAGTTGTGCAGCCGAACCGACACGCGATACGGATAGGCCAACCGAAATAGCCGGACGAATCCCCTGATAGAACAAATCCGTTTCCAGGTAGATCTGACCATCCGTAATGGAGATTACGTTAGTGGGAATGTATGCAGAAACGTCGCCGGCTTGCGTTTCTATGATCGGCAAGGCAGTGAGCGAGCCATTTCCGTACCTCTCACCGACGCGTGCGGCCCGTTCAAGCAGTCGACTATGGAGGTAAAACACGTCGCCCGGATACGCTTCTCGCCCCGACGGTCTCTTCAGGATGAGAGAAACCTGTCGGTAGGCCACGGCGTGTTTGGAAAGATCGTCGTAAACGATCAATGCATCCATGCCGTTGTCCATGAACCATTCGCCCATCGCGGCCCCGGCAAAGGGAGCAAGGTACTGGTTGGTGGCGGAATCAGCAGCGGGGGAAGCAAGTACGATGGTGTAAGGCATCGCTCCCGCGGTTTCAAGGGTGGATATGATCCGAGCAATGCTGGATTGCTTCTGACCGATCGCGACGTAGATGCAGTACAAAGGGCGATATTCTTTGTCGCCGGCTTCCTCCGCCGCCTTATTGAGGCGGGCCTGGCTGATGATGGTGTCGATACAGATGGTCGTCTTACCAGTCGAGCGATCGCCGATGATCAACTCGCGCTGGCCGCGCCCGATCGGAATCATGGCATCGATAGCCACGATGCCCGTCTGTACAGGCTGGCGTACTGGATTACGCTGGATAATTCCCGGAGCAAGTTTTTCGACCGGATACGCGACATTGGATTTGATTGGTCCTTTGCCATCGACTGGCTCGCCGAGCATGTTCACGACTCGTCCCAGCAAACCTTTGCCGACGGGGACCTGCAACAGCTTGCCCGTTGCCCGAACTTCGTCCCCTTCTTCAAGCTGTGTGTAATCGCCAAAAATGATGACGCCAACTTCGGATTCATCCAGGTCCAGCGCAATCCCAGTGACGCCGTGGCCGAGATCGAGCATTTCGTTGACCATCGCGTCCGCAAGGCCTTCAACTCTTGCGACACCGTCGCCGATCTCGCGGATGACCCCTACGTTCTGCTTGGCCGGGATTGCCGTAGCCGTCGCAATTTCAGCTTCAATCTCCCGCAGTATGTCGGCCATACACCCTCACTCTACTTTCGTTACACAAAGATCACATCGCGCAAGCCAATTCATGGCATGGCAATGCGCTTTTCCAGTGCAGCAAGTCGATTCTGTATGCTTCCGTCGTACACGTCACTTCCGACTCTAATGCGCATTCCTCCGATTAGCGTCGGATCATGAGAAAAGGAGGCAGTGATCCCGGCTCCGTAGGATTCTTCCAGAGCTGCTTGGACTCGGCGTCGGACATCGTCCGACAGGACCTCGGCGCTCAGAATTTCGGCTGTGTGACCGGCACGGTCAAGCTTGATCAATCGCTGAAATTCCTTAATCAGAGCTATGTAACCTCGGTGCTTAGCTCCCAGCACCCGCTCCGTCACAAGCCGGACTCGCTGTTCATCCAGTCTGCCGTCAATGAAACACAGGCGAAATATTCGTTTCGCATCTCGGCGAACTTTAGCGGTAGTTTGCATTGTCGTTATGAAGCGAGCTGCTTCGTTGTCTCATCCTCCAGGCGGCGCTGATCCTCTGCTGTTAACACCTTCCCGGCAACCACGGAAGTAGTCTGCACAACAAGACGACCGACATCACGTTTGAGGTCGGCAAGCATTCGGGCATAATCCTGGTCGGCCGCTTCGCGAGCTTTGGCAATGATCTGCTCAGCGGCGGTTATTGCTTTCTGAGTTTCTTGTTCACCTACGCGTCCAGCTGCAGACCGGGCTTCTTCGATCAGTTTGTTGGCTTGAGTACCGGCTTGCGTCATCATTTCTTGACGGTGAACTTCGGTCTGAGCCAACTCCGCCTTGATCTTCTCCGTGTTGGCCACGCTTTCCGCGATTTGTCGGCGTCGCAGTTCCAATGTCTTAAGCACAGGCTTGTACGCGTACCGTTGCAAAATCAGGCAAACGATCCCAAAACTGATCATTTGTGCGATCAGATGGGGCCAATCGACGCCGAATGTCTTAGCGATCTCCTCGACCTGTCCTCCGCCATCCGCAGCCGCAAGGAATACTAGAAGGTGCATGTTTGTCCTCCGAAAGCCCGCATGTCTCGTCGCTCAGTGCACATTCTCTGAAAGCTCGTCTTACTTCACGAGAAACAAGGCATAGAACACGATCGCTTCAGCGAAAGCAATGGCAAGGATCGACTGGACCAGGATCTTTGTTGAAGCCTCTGGATTGCGGCCTACTGCTTGCGAGGCCCCCATGCCAATCAGCCCCACACCCACGGCCGCTCCAAGCGCCGCCAGACCAACGTGGATACTTCCGATCATGATTTCTTCCTTTCTTCGATGTCCGCACTCAAACGCGGCCAATCCGTACGATTCCTCATTTATTCGTGTGCCGCCTCAGGGGCGCTTCTCTCCTCATGCTGGCAAATAAGCATCGTGAACACGGCGGTCAACAGCATGAAGACCAGTGCTTGCACAAGACCTACCAATACTTCGAGCAGATAGAACGGAACTGGCAGCAGCCAACTCAGGTTCGGAATCAGTCTGGACATGGCATCCAGCATGTTTTCGCCTGCGAAGACATTGCCGTAAAGTCGAAACCCAAGCGAAATTGGCCGGAACAAGATCGAAACGATCTCCAGGCATCCCGCAAGGAAAAACACCACGATCATCAGTACCTTCATCAAGCCTGTATTCTCACCCTTGGGTGCGAACAGTTCTTTTAGGAACCCCCTCAGACCGACTTCTCGAAGTGCCCAGACGATCCAGCATGCGAAGAAAATCAAGGCCATAGCAAACGTCATATTCACGTCGGCATTACCGCCGCGAAGCAGTGGTTGGTCAACCTCGAACCCGTGAGGCGTCCGATGGCCCCAACCGATCGTGCCCACACCGGGAATAAGGCTCACCCAATTCGTGGCCAGGATGAAAATGAAAATGGTCGCAAAAAACCAAAAGGTTCGGTCGACCAACTGAGGGCCTATGATTCCCTCAAGAAAGCTCCGCAAACCGCCGACCATCCATTCCCATAAATTTTGCGCGCCCGAAGGCACCGATTTCATGTTGCGGGTAGCCATGCGCGCCCAAACAGTCAGCGCGAGGGCAACTGCCCATGTGACAATCATCGAATTCGTGATTGGGAACCCGAAGAGGCGGACGACCTCCGCGGCCTTTCGCGAGATTCCGTGTTCTTCCTGCTCGTCGCTTCGAGCAGCGGATTGGTCCGGTCCGGCAGAGTCTGTTGCTACTGCCAAGGCGAGGTCAGGCCTGACGCTCGCGTGGCAGCTACGATCTGCGCTCGGGCTTGAGAGCCCCGCGATAAATAAGACAAAGAATACGGCAGATCTTCGCCAACTCAAAGATCGATGTATTCGTCGGGGGACAAATTGCGCAACGTACGATCGAGAGGAAACCTCACATTGCAGATTCTTGCAGATCTGCGACGGGTTATTCTGAGGGATCCGGCTCACGAATAGTCCTCAGCCGATGTGGTCTAATTTCGTACGCTCAAGGGAGCCCTGGACGGTCGGCGGCTAAACCGATTCGTATTTAATGTTATCATCATTCCGCGGTTGTGTGCTGGCAAGTTCGTTTCTACTTGCCCGAGCGAACAGGCCAGTTTCCCTTCAGCAGGTTTTCCAGGATGAGCGCTACCAGGTGCGAGCGTCAGGACCAAACATTGGTCCCGAAAACGGTGGCTTTCTCGATGTTATCGGCCCTCACCAATTCACACCGCGAGCAATGGTCAGCGGTTTATTAATATGGTGGAGCAAGGCCGCGATGGGTTCATGGCTCGGAGCCCAAAATATAGACCAAGCAGGAATTCCGAACGCGGGTGCCTGGCCTACAGGGTAGAGCCTCTGTTCCTATTCCGCATACACGAATACAAGGGGAAGATCAGTCGCGACCGCCTGGGCAGCGCAAGATTTAAAATTAGTGCTGGAATCAGGATCGTGGCAGGATCGGTGGTTCCGCGGGCACCGTTACGATTCGCTGTCATAATGAGTGTCCGTGATTTCTGGTTGCGCACATTATGGTGTCCAAAGCGAATGTCATTTGAGCTGCAGGTTCATTAGCGAGTTGTGGCTCACCTAGGAGGGAGGGTGAAGGATACGGCGAAGTCAGATAACAGCTTGGATCGCTCGAAGATTGCTGCGGTACGGAAGGCGTTGAATGATGCCGTGAAACGCAGTGAAGTCCGCAAATTAACGGATCTGCTGACTGATGATGTTGTGGCTGTACACGAAGATGGTCGTTGCATGTGCGGGAAGCACCAGGTCGAAACGTTCTTTCGCCACGCTTTTGCACGGTACGATATAGAAGCAATGATTTTGTCCTCTGAAATCGCTGTTCATGACAATTGGGCGATTGAGATGGATGAGGTGGACAGCATCAGGGCGTCATTTGGGCAGGGTGCGCCGATCCGCGCTCGATTTAAGGCTGTATTCGTGTTTGGTCGGCAGCCTGACTTGTCCTGGAAGATCGCTCGGATCATTGAGTTGCCGGATTGACTGCGGCTGCGATTGCTCAACTTTAATATGAGGCAATGGGGTGTTTGTCCTCCCTGGCCCACGCTTCGGTCCCCGGTCACGGCACTTCCGCTGCCTACGCAGCGATCTTCCACTGGTCCTTCTCTCTCGTCCAAAGCAACAGCAGCGCGGGTGATTCCACACGAGTTCATTGACCGCCTGAGCACTGACATCATGTCCGAGAGACTCTGCCCTTGCGGAACTGTCGCAAGCGGATTCGCCAAGTGCCTTCTGTATAGGCCCGGGCGATTCATCTATGTGGCCGAGAGCAATAGCTACCGTTATCCTGGAGAAGGTGGAGTGATGCGGAATCGACTGATCGAAGCCCAGCCCGGTGAACCAGCGCCACGCCAGATGCATGCGGAAAGGTCCGCTACCAGCCGTTTCAGCTTCCCATTCTCGTCTCGCAGCTGCCGTAACTCGCGCAACTCGCTCAGCCGAAGGCCGGCGTACTTCTTCTTCCACAAATAGAACGACTGCTGGCTAATGCCGTGCTAGCGGCAGATCTCCACCCCGACTCGGCCTCTCGCAGTACCCGCAAAATCTCTTCTTGCGTGTGCCCTCGCTTTGCCATCCCTGGTTCTCCTCTCTCTGTTCCAGAGAACCACGACAGGCTACGATCTCTCAACTTCAAACTGGCTTAGTTCTCGGGTTTTGGGTCACTTTTTGATCGGACGCCTTTTTCTACCCGCCGTGGGGACTCCACTGGATCCGTCCCTGGAAGGTAGAAGCGTAGCCGGTAATTCCGCCCCGCACCAAAAAAATCCAGCCATAGTTAGCTTCCAAGCGCCAACCACCCGATGGATACCAACTCACCGCAGGTGTCCAGCGGCCGATCCGCCCACCGTCGATGGTTCCTGAAGACAAGTCGTCATAGGTGTACCGCATACCCACTTCCCAGCCGCCCCAGCCCCCTCGACACAGGGTCGACCTGGGCGGTTCGACGGACGTGTAGTAACCGCCGTTCCGATTAAAGTGCCGGGGCTCGCCCGCCAAGACATAGCTTGCTGCGATATACCCACCCCAAAAGAACGGGTTGTGTGCTTGGGGTGCTGCGACAGGCATTAGATCCAGGGCCCCCCAGATCATGGACCGGCCTTTCTGGACTGTCGCTTCTAGCTGCGTTGTCGTGGAATGGTCGGCAGGGAAGGATTTAGTATCCACAAAATAGTTAGACTCATTGTCTTCGGGCCGCGCTCGAAAGCGCAGTTTCCCGTTCTGAGCTTCTCGGTAATAGAGGCCTGCAGCGACCTGAAAGATAGTTCGACCTTCGTCCCGGTCGACCGGAAGGTAACTGATACGCCCCGTATACTGATTGCCGTTTGCCTGGAAACTAAGATCGTTCGCAAACCAGTCATTAAACCATCCGGCAGACCACATTCCCCGTTTATCGGCAAAAGTGTTTGTTAACATCGCTCCGACGTTTCGCTGCGGCACGAAGGACAAGTCCGTGGTGCTGCGCTCCATAAACACCATGTCTACTCCAGGCATTAACCACTCCTGGCTCATTCCTATTTTCTGGCGGCCAATCTTGAACGTGCCGAGGTTAAACAGGGGAATATCCAGCCGCGCATCCAGGTTCGAAAAGTGGTTGCCTTGTGCAGCCTCGAAACCATTAAAGTTCCATGCGAGCAAATAGCCCCATGGCCGTTTGAAGTTCAGCTTTCCGAGAAACATTATCCTTTCCGCACGGAATTGGCCCTTGGTTGGCTGATCCCCCACCTGTTCAATGTTGTTGGCATCCTGAACAAATCCGGAGGCGTCAAACACCGGGGTGAATATGAATGTCACAGAAAACGCTTTGTTCTCCCAGACGTTCCATGGGTGATGCTTTTTCTGCTGTGCTTGAGGCTGCGCTTGCGGACCGCCCGCCGGACTCGTGCCAGGAGTTTGCGCTCTGGACTCATTCTGAGCCCATACAAGGGCAAGAAAGATGACAAGAATAGTTCGAAGCCGTTCTGGACTCGCCATTGTGCGCTCCCTGCCGCCAGTCGTCGCCATAATCGGACCGCGATCAGGTGGACACTAAGTTTGATTTCGCGGGCAAGTCTCCGAACTGAAAATTCAAAGATTTTGTGTTCTGTGTACTCGCACGTTGATGGAACTCTTCACCATGATTGACACAAGCAATAAGCAAAACCTGCCAGTAGTCACGATCCCGGCGCGATGAATCAGCTGCCGTCCAGGATATCAGCATTTCCCGTCCACCTAAGGTACTTCAACGGCCCACGCGACGACTTTCCACATGTCTTTCTCGTTTGTCCAAAGCAAGAGCAGCGCTGGTGATTCCTCCTCGCCATAATTAAGCCGGCTGGCGGACAGGTAATAGGTTCCGTACTTCGCATCATTGGGGTTTAGTGCTGATGTTTTTTCCGGTAGATGGCGGCTCTGACAAAGAAAGCTGTCAGCCATCTGGTCTGGCACTGCCATTATGGCAAACGCGTTCGAGTTTCCTTGCTCAACCGGGCGCACGAGTTCGTTCACCGGCTGAACACTCGACATCATCTCAGGCAAGTTTGGCTCCACCGGAACTCTCGCAAGGGCGTTTGCCAGTGCCTTCTGTACTCGATCCGCGGGATTCATTCCCTTCTGTGATGCCGACGGAGTGGCGAGGCATTGGTACGAATGAACTGATACATAGCTCGCCGCGCCGGCAGTATCCCGCTTGACAACCCAAGCTTCATAGAATGAGGTGATGTCGCTAACTGCCTTGGGATCGCCAGCGATAGTCTTTGGCTCCGCTGTGGCGGCTGCGGAGACGCCTGTCTTCGGGGTAATTCCGGCAGCGCTGCCGTCGTCGATGCGAATGGCGACAATCTGCCAGTACTTGCCTTCTTTCGTCCACAGCAGCGACATCACTTTATTGCGGCCATCGCCCAGCTTTCCGCGAACCGCTGCGCCGTAGAACTCCCCTTTTTCCTTTTTGCCATTCTCGCCTTGCGTTTGAACGCACTCCTGGTCCCGGGCCATGTCCGCAGGCACCTCAACCAGCCGAAACTCTGCGGGATACGCGTTTTTCTTTTCTTTCAGATCGGGCTTCCAATTCGTGGCGGCCTCAAACACGTCTTCAACAGAGCTGACATTGCCCAGGCTCGCGTTGAATTGATTCATCGCAATCATGGTGTTGAACCTCACCATGCCCAGCGGAATCGGTTTCTGTTTTTTCGCAGCCATCGTTTCCAGACAGGGATAGCTGATCGGCGAAATATACGCGATCGCATTCTGTGGTTGCTTCTCCACTACCCAGGACTTCAGGAAATCGTTAACACTCGCATCGATGCCTTCACTTGCGGTCACGCGCGGGTTCACCGGGATGGGTGCCGCTCTTCCTGTTGTTGCGTCGTTGGAGGACTTCGCAGAGCTACCCAGCGAGAAACCGAAGACTTGTCGCCACCAACCATTTAATCCCTCCCAGCGGTCGTCGTGCGTGGTGAGATTGCCTCCGGCACGCACGTCTGAGTTCCCCGCAGTGAGGTGACCGTCGAACAGCGCCTTGGGAAAAGTTGACGAGCGGTAATCCACGTCGATGTCAGACATCCGCTCGTCTCGTGTAATCGAAAATTGGATGGAAGGCGGGCCGTTCTTGAGCCGATAGTTGATCGGAAATCCTTTGTGATAAATAGTATTGTCCTTGTCGTGGAAGAACTCACGGCTGCTGCTCAGGATATCGACCGAATTGGGCTTGAGGTAAACGTACATGCGGAACTGCCTGTCCCCTCCTGCCCCTGTTTCTTCTCCCAGCACCTGGTCGAGAGCCTCGACTAGGCCGATCGCAGGCCCCAGGCTGTGGCCCTTTTCGTTCGTCAGTTTGGTGGACAGGAGCGCGTGGGTCACAGCATCGAACGTTGTTCGGACTGACACGCGCGCACCATCGTAAGCCTGTTCTGGATTAAGTTTGCCGCCGGTTGTCTGGTTGTATCGCTGGACGAAATCGTCTATCAGGCGTTTCTGTTCAGGCAGGAGCGTAGCGTAGGATTCGCCAAACGTATGCGGAGTAGCGGCTTCTTTGTGTGGTGTGTTTGTTTTTGCGTGTGTCTGGTTTTGGGCAGACACTCCTGCCGCAAGCATAAGGGCGACAAGATTCACACCGACCACCACCTGAATGGGGCGATTCATGTTGCCATCCACGTGAGCCGGCTGCCTTCACGCTTCTGCGTCCGGGGCGCAACACGCCTCTACCGGATGTTGTTTCCGTGCTAGCAGCCAATGCTGCACTGATCGTCGTTGCTGCAGCGCCTGGTCCTCGCGTGGGCTCTCATTTAACGATCAGAACTGGAACATCCCACGGCATTGATCCTGCTACTATCTTCTTTTTGGTGACAACGGTCTCTGGTTCCTCCACGATCTTGGTTGCGGTCACGACCATGCCCTTCTTCAGGCCCCAAGCATCCGTTTCTGTACCGTCCACCATGAACTTCTGGCCGTCTGGAATCTTGAACTCCTGATTCGTGCCGTCTTCTAATGTGAGGATGACGGCAAGCGGTGGATTTACTTGCCAGACCTTGCCGGTAACAGTCTGGACAGTCGTTACCACCTGGGGTGTGGTTGTTGTCACGGTCGCACGCACTAATTTCATGCCGGACGTGAGCTGGTGAATACCAAGCTGCTGTCCGTCTACTGTCACCCTGGCACTCTCGGGCACATTGGGAAAATCGCGGAGTGTGCCATCCGCCATTTTGACGAATAGATGGTTGCCCTTTACAGCAACGACCTCGCCACTCTCAATCGTCACTTCTTTTGTCGGTATTCCACTCGTCGTGGTTGTGGTGCTTTGCACTTGTGCGCTGGTCGACGCTGCAAAGGCTAGACATAGCATCGCTGCTGCAAATACCAAGATTCTTTTCCCCCAAATGACATTCGATTTCATGGTCGCTTCTCCTTGTTGTTTATGCTGAATGGGCAAAACAATGACTCGACAGGAACCCTCGTTCTTACCTCTTTGCCGATGTTTGAGCGTGGTTCTTGCGAAGGAACCTGTTTCCAAGCCAGGCCAAGATCGCGATGACTGCCAGAAGTCCTACGAAAAGAGGCCAGCGACTCACTGTCGCCTGCGATTGTTCCGGTTCCGTTGTCGTGGTCTGTGTAGCGGCTGCAGTCCCAGTGGCAGTCGCCCCTCCGGCATTACCCGCTGTTGCTGAAGCAGTCGGCACTGGTGTGGGCGCACCTGTCGCGATCAATACCGGCACATCAGGCGGCATCGTTCCGGTTACTTGAGTCTTCTGAGTGACCGAACTTGCCTCGGCCGTAGTAATTTTCGTCGCTGTCACCTTCATCCCATCTTTCAGTCCCCAAGCATCGGTCTCCTGCCCGTCCACCGTAAACTTCTGCCCCTCTGGAATCTTGAACATCTGATTCTGTCCGTTTTCCAGAGTGAGTATGACGGATACGGGTGGATTGACGTGCCAGACCTTGCCGGTGACTGTTTCGATGGTCGTTACCACTTGTGGCGTGGTGGTGGTCACAGTCGTGCGCTGCAATTTCATTCCGGGCTTCAGCTCGTGGATACCGAGCTTCTTGCCGCCCACTGTAGCCATGGCGTTCCCGGGAATGTTGGGAAAGTCGCGAATCGTACCGTCAGGCATTTTGACGAACAGATCATTGCCTTTGACAGCCACGACTTCGCCGGTCTCAATCTTCACCTCTTTTGTTGGCGCCCCACTCGTCGTGGCTGTCTGCGACTGTACTTGCGCGCTCATCGAGGCCGCAAAGGCAATACACAGCATTCCCACGACTGCGGCCACACCGCTGCTTGTCCAACGGCTGCCTGAGTTCATTCTTGTTTCTCCTCCTGAAATTAGATAAACACCTCCAGCTCCACCATTTTCGTTTCATGACTGCACCTTAATGCAGCCGCTTCTTGTTCAGGCGATTGCCAAAGCGAGGCAACAGTGACATTCAGCCCGCTACTCTGAATTCGACGGGAGAATCTTCCAACAAAACTGCCACACATCAGTTGCTGGGCTGTTGCCCCGCCAGGCTTCTGGCATCGCTGTTGCGTCCGTCAGGAACAAACCTTAAGGAGCCTGCTGTCACTGCTTGCCCGACGAAAGGTTTTTTGGGGACTTGGCCTCCAACAGTGCGAGCATGTCCTTAGCAGTTGCAGGCGCGTGTACCTTCCCGGCCCAGATCTCCTCCCCCGTCACTTTCTTCCCGTAGAGATCCGCATTCGCGCCGTTGTCAGGCCCAAGGGAGGTTCCTGACAAAGACACTCCGCCGAATACACCGTTCGCACGGGAATAGGAGAGCATTTCCGTACTCATGTTGCCAGAGGTGGAAGCTTCCGCAGTACGCCCCACCGGACCAGCGGCTATGCTGGCGTCGGCGCCCAGCTTGACTTTTCCGTTCATAACCGTGCGTGCGCCCTTGTCATTGAGTACCAGGATGACGTAATCAACAGCCTCCCCACCGGCCTGAAACCCGATACTGCCGCCACTGGACTGCATCATGATGGGTGCGCTCCAGGGACCATCGAACTTCTGGCCAGTCCGGCAGGTCATCAAGCCCTTACCATATTGACCGGCAATGATGAAACCGCCTTTCTTGACAGACGGCAGGATGATCACGCATTCCGATTTGTTCAGCAGGTCGGTCGGAATGCCGTTTTCACTGTTGACGAGCGCGTCGAGCGCCTGCCCGGATTCCGTGACGCGCTGGTTCTCGTTTTGGGACTTGTCCTCGGCAAATGCAGTGACGGCGGTAAATAGGCAGAGGACGGCGAAGGCGAGGCTAGCGATCCAAATCAAGTTAAAGAAGCGTGGACGGTTCTTACGTCGATTCATGGGAAATCTCCTTCTCGCGCAGATGTGCCGCGCGTCCGAGGTACGCTTATTTATTCGAGGTCTTAAATGTCGCCCGAAGTGGCTAGCCAGCGGTTCACTATAAAGTCGTGAACGCACGAGGCGCGACTGCGCCACAGAATGAGGCAAGGTCGAAGTGGGTTAGCCAACCTCTACAGAATCGAGGAGGGGAGTCGCTCGCAGCTCGTCCGCCGTCATCGATTCTGGGCGTGTGCTGGCAGGCCCGGAGTACGCACCGTATTATACACCTCGAATGCAAGCGGCTGATATGCCAATCGTGCTCAGCGGTGGCTTCGATTACAGCCCACTGCTCTGCGTACTTGAGCGCTGACCCCCGACTTGCGGGTAGGAACGCCGGAATGGCGATTCAGGGGGCCGAACGATAAGTTCGGCACTAATGGGCCAACCGCGCTCCTCCGCGAGTCAGACTCTCTTCGCGCGAGGTAGAGTCATTCCTAAGTTCTCCCCTCTTGTAGGGCTTGGGCGAGGTTCAAGATTTTCGTGCGTAGCTCCGGAGTGAGCGGGACAGGCACCGCGCAACTGGAGGTTGCAGACAAACAGGATTCCATGATCTTGATGGCGTTGCCCCGCATGGTGCTATTCCAGCGTTCGGCTACGTCCTGAGCCATCAAGGCGAGCAGGTTGTTAGCGACGTCACCTGCCGACTTCGCAGCATACATGCCACTGCCCAAGGGGGTCCTGATAACCCCTCCGGCATAGTAGCTCGTGTAAAAGCATACGTACGCATCGTTGGATTGCTCACGCGACTTGCAGTCCGCTTCAAACACGAGTCCAGAGGAATCGTCGAGGTTGGGGACTAGAGAGAAGAGATTCGAATGGGGGGCGATCTTCTCACGAAACGCGCTCATCATCTCAGCCGATGATCGATTCGTGCTGTCTGTCACTGTAGAGATTTCGATAGGCTGGCTTTCCGATTCGTCGGTTTCAGCCCTTAAGAGACATGAGCAGACACACATGCCCACCAAGACGAAGGCACAGAGGTAGCGGCGCATGGCAGGATTGTAAGGGAGCCGGTCGTTTTAGCGCTACCAAAAATACTGGCGCATTTAAATGAAAAACCCGGTCAAGTATGCTTACGGGCCACCTACTTTTGATGCTCGAGAACATTTTTGACGTAAGCTAACGACTTCTGCAGATTTGAGACGGAGCGGCTCACTGCTATCTTTCGTTCCATCGAGGCCTTCAAACCGCCTGCCAACAGCGCTTGTTCGCAGGCCATGGTCTTCGCCAGATAAAAGCCGGGGTGCTTGGGATCGTCGCCAAGAATCAAGAAAGTGAGATCGAGCGAGGTCTCAAAGTAGTGACTCGAATAGAGCTGCTTATCCGCAATGACGTACGCAGCCTCACCGGACTTGTCGCCGCGCATCGTCAGGACCTGGATGATAAACAGTGTTGGCTTAAGGCCGAAGTTCACCCGCTCCCAGCGAAAGGTGTTCTGCACGTTCGGCATTCCTGCGTTCGGATAATCGAGGATGTACTTGTTGAAGTCCGGCAAATCCTTGGGCAACACCTGGTAATAGCTGAGCATGTATTCGAACTGATCGGCGACGTTAACCTGTTGGCCCTTGTCGTTGTAGACCGATCCGAATATATGATCGCCCTCTTTTTGGTATTCCTGCAGCCGCGACAAAGCGAGTTTCTGGAGCAGTTGGTTTACCTGCCGGTCTTTCAATTCGACGCTCAAGATTGCCCACCAGGGTTGATGAACTACTGGGGATATGCGCCAATCTCGTTTTTCTCTCCCCACCAAGCTTACAGTTCGCGGCGGGACGGATCAGGCCCAGTGGATGAGTTTCGTGACATGGTTAAGGCATTACACCGTGCTGGGATCGAAGTCATTCTAGACGTAGTCTTCAACCACACGGCGGAAGGAAACCAAGCTGGCGCGACGCTCAGCTTTCGGGGAGTGGACAACAGCACGTATTACATCCTGGACCAAGACCGCTCCAGATATGCCAACTACACTGGCACCGGCAATACCCTCAATGCAAATCATCCGATCGTCCGACGAATGATTGTAGATAGTCTTCGCTACTGGGTTCAGGAAATGCATGTGGACGGATTCCGATTCGATCTGGCATCGATCCTCACTCGTGATTCCTCGGGGTGTCCTCTACCGAATCCTCCAGTTCTCTGGGACATTGAGTCGAAATCGAAGTTGTCGTAAAGAGACTTCTTGCTGAGACTCACCACCGTGAACAGGATCAGGCCAACTGCCGCTGCTGACACCCCTTTTAACGCCGCGGTAACAAAAGCGTGATCCCCGTGCTGGCGATAGCAGATGCCGACCACGAACATCAACAATCCGCCTGGAAGGCAGATGCCGATTATTCCAGCGATGGCGCCCATCATGCCGCGCAACTTTTCTCCGACTAGAACCGCCATATTGGTCGCATTCAAACCGGGAAGGCTCTGGCTGATAGACAGCATCTCCACGAATTCCCTGTCATTAACCCAATGCAGTTTCGTTACGCGGCTTCGGCGAAGATACGGTACAGCGCCGCCGAAACTCGTCGCCCCAATGATCAGAAGCTCGAGGAAGATCTGGAGAATTGAGACTTCAGCCTGCGCGCCGGTGGGACCGGTTGCGGTTTGCAGTGCGGGTACAACGTTGGCGTCATTCATTGCTCGGGTCTCCTTCGCGTGTCAGTAGCTGATCTCAAAGCCGGTCGATAAGTTCAGCGTCCGCTTGGTCCAAGAAGTTGTGCCCAACGGGTTAGCGAAGTCCTGCACTTGAAACGTCAGCGACACGGGACCGAAGAGGGGGATATCAACTTCGGCGCCCGTCAGGAGCTGGTTCTGGTTTCGTACGCTGCTGTCGAGTGCGTGGTAATAAACGAACCTGGTCTGGACGGTAACGTTGTCGTTAGGGGTATATCTCCAATTGAAACCAAGCATGGTGGCCGGGAAGGTGCTGGTCAGCCTGGTGTCGGGCGCGTTCGGGAACTGGCTGGGTGGCTTCAACGAGATGGTGTCCTTATCCGCGACAAGTCCTCCCTGCACCAGGAGCCTGTTTTTCTTTTCGCGGCTAAAAGCCCATCCGACACCGCCCCCTGCTTGAACAGAGGTGCCATAGCCGGAATCGGCGACCTTCGCTTTTTCTCCGGCCAGCCAGGGAAACAGGTATACGTGCTTGGTCAGATAGTAATTGACGCTCAACATTCCATAGCTGAGGGAGCTCGACCGCAGGCCCCTGGCGCTGTTGAAGTTCTGATTGAGAAGGAGGAGCGGCTCCCACTTGTCTCCGTAGTAAGCGATGTTGGTGTACCAAAAGAGATTCTGGAATGCCGAGGCACCGGTGTAGTCGTAGGTGAAAGAAGTATCGGTGGCGAACCTGTCGTCAAACCCCTTGGGCTTGGGCACGGCGGGCTCAACTTTGACGACGGCCTTCAGCTCGACCGGCGTCGTAGTGCCCACAGCGAGAAACTGACCGGGCTCCTTGGCCGGCTCAAGCTTGGCGCTGAGTTCTTTACCGTTGTCTAAAGTGATCTTCAAGGGTTGCTCGGTCGTCAGGCTGGCTACCATTTTCCAATCCATCACGAGCGGGTCATCGGCGTATTTGAGTTTGATGGAGAGCTCGCCTTTGTCGAGTTTTCTGATCTCGCCTGTGAACTTGTCGCCGTTGGTGAGCACCACGGTGTCAGCCAACAGCGCCGGGCCCCACACGAGCGAGAGGGCCAACGAAAACTGGAGCAGCAGGCGGCGAGGTGCGTGGGTAGCAATCGGAAAGGGAAGGGTCGGGTTCATTTCTTTACCGTAATGTCAAGATTCAGACGTTAGTGCGGCCCGAAGATTTGAGGGGCATATGTCGCACCCGATACCAAGTCAGTGCGACCAATGATTGCAACAGAGAAGTTGCCGCTGCGGAGGGCTCGAACTCCCATTTGTGCTTAACCTCCAGACTGCCAACAACGGACGTAAATCAGCCACGGGCCGGCTCCGCCGGGCTGCCCTCGTACATGGCGGTGAGCAGATTCATCTCCTTGAGGACCAGGGACAACGGCAGAAGTGTTGTCTCCCGCTCAATGATCGCGCCGCCCATGACCGTGGCGCCGAAGTTGACCGCGCAGCCGTCCTGGATGTGGGTCCGCTTCACCTTCAGCATCATGTTTTCCAAGGTGTGAAACTGCAGGAAACCGTCGATAACAGAATCGTTGCCGAAGCTCACAGCATTCCAGTCGGAGCACTGCATAGGCTGGATCACGATCGTCCTGCGGCCGATCTGGCATCCCATCCACCGGAGGACAGAGTTCGCGAGGGCAGTTCCGGCGCAAAATCCCAGAGTCCCCCTGCACCAGATGAAGAAGCAGTCCTGCGCGAAAAAGTAGGCGAAGTGCCGCCAAGACCAGAAGGGCGTCGAATGATCAGCTCCCCATTCGCTGCCGACGAGGGACTTCTTGATCGCCACGCAGAGCAAGACAAGGTTGACTTCTGTGAGCAGTAGCGCCATCACCGAGCTCGCGATCGAGTGACTGCCCAACCGCAACAAACAGATGTACAGAATGGTGAAGATAAGCCCCTCGGCGAGGCGCAGTATGCCAATACCGAACAGGTCGTTCAGGAGCACCCGGGCGAGGAAGACGGGGAACGTCGGCGGTTTGTGTGTCTCATTCGTCGTCTCAAGTGCTGGCCTTGCAAATTTCACCGGCGGGTTTCCTGCCACAGTAATTGGCTCGCCGGGCCGTGACCACATCTGTCGTCGGAACTGTATATCGTTGGCCGGTGTGGAGACGCCCAGGAGAAAGTTGGAGGGGAATTGCCCGGACTCTGCCACGCAGTTGTTACCGGCGAAGAAATTGCGGGGCATATCGAGGCGTCGCAGCTTGAAGTGCTCGGCACCATAGTCAAGCATGCCGGTGAAACAACTATGGGACCAGAACACCTGCGAGTCGGCGCTGGCAAGCTCGGGGACCAGGTTGAACATGACGTCGCACTCCGAGGCACCCACACGCGGGAAACGCATCCCAGCGAGCGCCCGCAGATATTGCCCAGTGATGGTCCAGGTCCAACGTTCCTGGATGGCGTTCATCCTTTTCATTCGGTGCATGATAAGAGCACCCCGAAGCCCGCGCGAAGGGTAGAGCCCCGGCGAGGCGGCCGTACATCGGATGAAGAGGCAGCCAAGCACAGAGGTCACTACGACGATTACCCAGTTGGTAATGAACGCGTAGACGGTCAGGTGCCAGACGATCTTGAACAGCGGTGTCCCGCTGAAATATGCGCTGGAAAGCTCAGCTTCGCCAGTGGGTATGAAGCTGCGAGCGAGCCACAAGATCGCGGCAGTGGGGACCACGGTGAGGCAGAAAGAAAGGATAATCCCCATCAGGATGTTGAGCGTCTCCAGTAAGCACTTCGGACACCGGTACTGGCATATGTTCGCCGTGCGCTTTAGATCCGTGCAACGGCCAACGAGGCGTGCGGGAGATCCTTCCCACATCTCGTGCGAACCCACGTCGCTGAGGATGGGGGTAAACGGAGTGATCCAAGCGCCGAAGCCCACCTTCACATTGTTGGCGACGGCGGCCCGCATCCCAATCTTGCAACCGCTCTCGAGATGAACCGGACCAACGTGTACGTACTGCCCCGACCACCTCGTGGTTTGGATGTAAGCCCCGGTCGCGATGGCAACGTCGTCCTCGATGGAGATCAAGTCCAAGGGTCCCGATAGGTAAGCATCGTGCGCACACTGAAGGTTCTCGCCCACGGTCGCGCCAAGCTGCCGCAAGACGAATGCCATCACCGGTGCGCTGCGATACACCGCCCGCAGCGAGATGAGAACCACGTTCTCCATCCGTCCAATGCACCAGATTCGCAGATGCGTCTTGCTCCACTTGGAGTACATACCCGGGGCTACGTGGTTCTTGTGACTATCACCACCCATGAAGAGCTTGATCACCATGACCCAGAGCAGGCTGGCGAAGGGCAGGACGAGCGCGAGCAAATATACGAAGCAGCCGGCCATGATGTACGCGCCGATGCCGGCAGTTGTAAGGAATCTCCCGACGTCGGCAACGGCCAGGCCAATGACGAAGGCCGCCAAGCCCGGGGAATACAAGAGAGTCGCAAAGAGGACCTGCAGGATGGTGAAGTATCCGACGGGAAGCACCGCGTCCTCATCGTGTGTAGCGATGTGCTCGTCGGATTTCGCAGGAGGTGTAGCGGCCTGGGAATCCACGTGAAGCACACGCGGTCGGCTGGCCACCTTTCGCGCAGTGTTGCAGTCACTCAGCAACGCCCGGACGGGAATGACCCATCCTGCAGCGTGCAGTTGCAGCGCCAAGCGCGCGACGGCGATCGAAGTTCCACCCGCTTCAGAAAATCGATCGTCCAATCCCAGCTGCATCTCGAAGACAGATCTGCAGATCGCCAGCACTTCCTCACACGCAGGGTTCATGGCCGCCCCGGCACCATCTGGATCGACTGGCTCTTCCCCAGAGTCCGGCGCACCGTTCGTTGTGTGCCTGCGGATCCCTTCCGTCTCGGGCACGGCGTTTCTCTTCGCATTGAATAAATTGGGCAAGCACTTCCGGTCGATCTTCCCCGAAACCGGCTGCATCATGAACTTCTCTACCGAATAGATCCTCTCAGGGACCGATGGCGGTGGAACTTGTTGGGCGAGGGTCGCCGTCACGCGAGCGGCCCACTCCGCCGGGGCCGGAGCGACCACCGATCTATCTCCATTGCGGACCGAAGGCGCAACCACGAAGGCGACGAGCATCTCGTTCTGGCAGTCCAGAACAGCTGCCTCGATCTCAGTGAATTGCGTCTGAAGAATGTCCTCAACAGCCTGTGCCTCGACGCGGTGCCCGCGCACTTTGAGCTGCTTGTCGATTCGGCCTAGAAAGTGCACGCGCTGCGATTGGATGTCGATTTTGCATTTGTCCCCGGTGCGGTAGAGGCGGCCGAACTGAGCATGCGTGATGAACTTTTCGGCGGTTTGCTCCGGCAAGTTGCGGTATCCGCGCGCCACCTGCACCCCTCCGATGCAGAGCTCACCGACCTCCCCGTGTGGAAGCGGGCGGAGCTGGTCGGGCTCGAGGATGACATAAGTAACGTTCGCGAATGGTGAGCCGATGGTGACGAGTTCCCCAGGTCGCAAGCTCTGACGACTGGTGTCGGTGCTCGCCTCTGTGGGGCCGTATGTATTAATGATCTGCCGTCTGCCCCGGCTCCAGGGCTCCACGAGCGCGCTGGGAAAAGCTTCGCCTGCCGGCACGATATAGCGGCACAGTGGATATGCAAGGTCCACCTCAGGGGTTGGTGTGAGGGTGGTGAGAAGCACCGGCGGACAGAACAGCACGGTGACTTCACTTTCGCGGAGGACAGTGAGAAAGTCTGGGCCGGAGCAAATCTGCTCCTTGGTAAGCAGAACCACAGCGCATCCCGATACCCAAGCGCTGTACATCTCGGAAATGCTGCCGTCGTATCCCATCGATGAAGTGAGCGACGTCGCGTCCATGCCCGGAAGCAGATCGAAGTAATCGGCGTAGCTCAGGGCCAGGTTCACGTAACCGGCGTGCGGGCACTCCACGCCTTTGGGCATTCCTGTGGTTCCGCTCGTATAAAAGATGGTCGCGA
>Ga0207855_1000030_pt1 | contig 21520 bp, 20 predicted proteins | sample LuqExpMetageno14_FD_187772 | JGI IMG/M metagenome (GOLD analysis project Ga0207855, IMG submission 187772) | Tropical forest soil microbial communities from Luquillo Experimental Forest, Puerto Rico - Sample 14 (SPAdes) | ecosystem: Environmental > Terrestrial > Soil > Tropical forest ...
CACTGGCGTGTACGCGCCAGGGACAATGTTGATAACCCGGACCGCTGGTTTCTCACCCGTAGTACCTGAAATGTTCCCAGAAGTCAGGCCGGGGCTGACGCAGGTTGCGGCAGACAAAGACGTCGGCATAGCCATTGATCGCGCTATTCTCGACGCCATATCGCTTCGTCAGGCGACGAACCAACTCGCAGGGAACGGATTTCGCTACTGGTGCTGCGCCTTGGGCCGTCGCAGCCGCGGACTACGCCAAGGATGGGAAGCGGGACTTTGCTGTTGCAAACAACCCTGGCGGTGCGGTCTCGGTTTTTCTGAATACTGGCAACACTGGTGTCGGGACTCCCGCAGTAACGCTAGTACCGTTGAATCTGAATTTTGGCGATGTCCAGATTGGAAACACCTCGCCGCCGTTGGCAGTGACGCTCACCAACGCGGGATCAGCGACTCTACATCAGGCATTTGAGTGCGGCCATACCGCCGGAAGGTATTCCTATGCCTTGCGATGATGACGCGTTAACTAAGCATTCAACTCGATCGGAGGGATTTTACTTGAGATGTCCCTTAGTGGAGTTCTCAGGCTCTGGCCTCCCACGTGGTTTAACGCAGCAATGGGATGCACTCTCAGGGTGCTTACGGCTTTCGCTGCGATCCCGTGGCTAAGTGGTTTTGGGTTCACTGGTCGGCGGCTACATCGTTTTCTATTCTTGGTGACACTGCACAGCGCGGGCGTTACACTCTAAACGATGGCGAAGCCAGTCCCAATCGGGGCGCGCGGGCACGTGGAAGAGCGCGTTAAGTTCCAGCACACCCTCACGGCGTGGCGAGCGGAACTTCCTCCGGTGTTGTCTACGCAACACATGATCGAATGGATGGACGGAGCAGGCTTCGATGCGCTGCTGCCGTTTTGCGAAGGTGATGAGATCAGCGTCGGCACGGCGATCAACGTCGATCATCGCGCGGCAACAGGCATAGACGTAGTGGTAAAGGCCGAAGCGGTGCTGGAGTCGTTCGACGGCCGCTTCTACACCTTCAAGGTCAGCGCGCACAACGGAACCGAGGTTATCGGACACGGAACCATCAAGCGGGCCATCGTCAGCAGGAGCAAGTTCGAAGAGAAGCAACGCGCCAAGCAGGTGCAAGGCTCTTGAGCCAGGGATTTGTGCGGTTTCAGCCGTGAATTTTCTCCGCTGTCACGTAAAAGAAGGCCGCATCTGTCCAGCAAATGTCGAGTCAGCTTGAAAGTGTAAAAAAGGCACCTGTGAGACTTGATGTAAATGTTTGCCGTCACACCTCGGTGTGGCACTGCTCACGGACTCAGGGAACAATTTGGACCCAACTTGGGTATTGAACGCGCAATCTCGCGCTATCGACCTTTGAAGACCGGCCCACTTTCCACCGCGAAGGGCTGCGGCATTGGTTCGCCCCAGGGGTGTGCGATGCTGTTGGCTCCTGCTGGCAATCTCGAGGCGGCCAAGCAGGCGTTTCAGGCAGGCGCGGACGCGGTGTACGTGGGATTGAGGGGTTGGAGCCGTGGCGGCGCACGAGGGGAATTTGACCATGAGCAGTTGCGACTGTGCATCGAGCTAGCTCACGCCCTCGGGAAGAAGGTACAGCTTGCGGCAAACATCATACCCAAGCCGCAGGAGCGTCAACGGCTGCTGCACCAACTAGCCCACTTGGCGGGCTGGGGACTGCATGCGGTGATAATGAACGACGTCGGCTTTCTGCACGAGGTCAGGCGGAAGCTGCCGGACTTGGCCATCACCGCCAGCATCGGCTGCGGCGCGCTGAACACGGACGACGCCCTCTTCTATCAAGACCTGGGCGCCACCGCTATTGTGCTGCCGGGGTACGTTGAGCCGCAAGAAATCGCGGCTGTGAAGGCGAAGGCCTCGATCCAGGTCGAGATCATGCTGCACATGGTGCAGGAGTTCATTCAACTCGGAAAGTGCTGGATGCCCAGCTACCTGAATTTCGCCGCAGCGGAGCGGGCCCAGCCGGGACAACGCCTGGGCGGCAGCGTCAAACGCGGCGGAGTGGGAAGTTGTTTCCGCATCTGCCAGCAGCCCTGGACGCTGCTGAAGGACGGCGTGGAGGCTGATCGACGGTTGTTTCCCAGCCGGCAGATTAGCCAGGTGGCAGAACTCGGGGCTTTCCTCGATGCGGGCGTGGACGTGATCAAGATCCAGGGCCGCAGCCTTTCGGCCGAGATGGTGAGTGCTATCATCGGGATGTACCGCTCGGCTGCGGATGTCTGGAAACGCGGTGAGAAGAGCACTTGGAACCGGGCTGCGCTGCCGGCGATGTGGACCGTACAAGGACGTTGAATGGGCGCCTTCGAACTTAACACGACGATCTCTAACCTGCGAAGCCTGCGCGAATCGGATCTAAGTTCGTACGACGCGGTTTACCTGGGCAACATTTACTGCCGCATCTTCGAGGACAACTTCCTGGAGCGCCTGGACGACCTCGTGGAAGGCATCGCGCTTGTGAAGGGCCAGGGCCTGCGCGCCTACGTGACTTCGTACGCTGCGCCCCGCAATGACGTGCTGCCCAAGGTGCAGAAAGCGTTGGAGACCGCAGCCGCGGCCGGCGCCGACGCGGTCGAGGTACATAACCTTGGTGTGCTACGAATGGTTCATGAGCAGTTTCCCGGTATGCCGGCGCACGTCGGCGGATTTGCGAACGTGTACACCGATGCGGGAGCGGAGGTGCTGAAAGAGTATGGTGCGGTCCGCTTTACGCCGAATTACGAGATCAGCCTCGACGAAGTGGAAGGCATCACGCGTGGCGCGCGTATGCCCGCAGAGCTCCTGGTCCATGGCAAAATGCCACTGGGCGTTTCTGACTACTGCTTTTTGCTGGAGTATGAGCAGCACTGGCCGGAGAAATGCCCGGCGTTATGCCAAAGACAGTTGCTCCTCAAGCAGGGCGACTGGGCCCTGCGGTCGGTGGGAAAGGGCGTGCTGAGCGGCAGGGATGTGTGCATGCTCGAGCACCTGCCAGCACTTATCGCCGCGGGACACACGGTGTTCCGGATTGAAGCGTCCTACGAGACACCCGAGTACCGTCTGAATATTGCGAAGATCTATCGCGCCGCGCTGGAGCGCGCCGTCGCCGGTGATCGGACGGTGGACGAGTCGGCGTGGAATGCGATTCGCGAGTACACGGCTGTGGGTTTGTGCAACGGTTTCTATTTCGGCCGCACGGGCAGCGCGTATGTCGGCAAACGCATGGAACCAGCCGCGGCCTGCTGAGTTCTTCGTTCTTTGCATTCTTTGAGGTAAGCGATGGTTGAGCTATTAGCACCGGCAGGAAACTTGGAGATGGTGAAGGCGTCCGCTGAAAACGGTGCCAATGCGATCTATGTGGGGGCACGCGGCTGGAGCCGACGGCGCGACGCCTACGAACTCTCCGACGAGCAATTGCATGAAGCCATAGGTATCGCCCACTCCGGCGGAGCCAAGCTGCGTGTCGCGGTCAATACGAATATGCAGTCGGGCGAAATCCCCGCGCTGCTGGAGAAGATGGAGAAGTTCGTCGGTTGGGGTATCGACGGAGCAATCATGACCGACGTGGGCGCTATCGCGCAGGTGCACCGCCGCTTCCCTCATCTCGTTCTGCACGCCAGCATCGGCGCCAACATCCTGAACAACGAAGACGTGAAGTTCTATCGCTCGATCGGGGTCTCACAAGTAGTGGCCGACACCAAGCTCACGCTGGGGGAACTGACTTCGCGCAAGGCGGATATCGATGTCGGCATCGAAATCCTGATTCATGCCAACAAGTGCTACACCTACCTGGGCAAGTGCTGGATGTCGCCCTACGTGCGGTTGGAGCGGACCACCGACGATTTCGGCAAGGACCTGTTCTGCGGCAGCCCTAACCGCGGTGGCTTGGATTACCGCGTCTGCATGGAACAGTGGGAACTGCTCGATGACAAGGCGCTGCTGGAACCAGCTATCGCGCTCAAGAACGACGCCTTCTTTTACTTGGGCGATATCCCGACTCTCATTGATCTGGGCGTCCACTGCCTGAAGGTCCAGGGGCGTGAGTACCCCGTGCCCTTAGTGGCAAGCATCGTGCGCTTCTACCGCGAGTTGATTGACACATACCTGGCGAAGCCCGCCGAGCAGCCTTTCGATCTTACGCCGTGGCGCTCGCGCCTGGAAGCCATCCAAGCGGAGCGCGACAGCAAGCGCAGCAACATGACTTCGGTGCTGTTGAATGAAGCGCGCCAACCGGTGCCGCGCAGAGCCTAGACCAAATTAGTAAATAGTGTAACGGTAGAAGAGATGGTAGGTTGAGGGCGGCGAGATCTCCCGACAGCCTAGAATGGCACGACCTTTTTCGGACGATTTGCGGCGCAGGATTCTGCAGGCCTGCGAGCAAGGCGAAGGAACGCAACCTGAGTTGGCGCAGCGCTTTCGCGTCAGTCTGGATTAGGTGCGGAAGATTCATCGGCAGTGGCGACGCACCGGGATGATGGAGCGTGTTCCCCATCGGCCGGGCCGCAAGCCGCGGTTCACCGAGCCGATTCGCGAGCGGCTGCGAGGCTGGCTGAAGCAACAGCCGGATCTCACCTTGGCGGAGTTGCAGGAAAAGCTGAGCCGGGAGGCCCATCTCGGGGTAAGCGTACCCTCGCTGTGGACAGTGCGCAGGAAGATGGGGTTGCGTCTGAAAAAAAGTCGCTCCACGCCCGCGAGCGGGACACGGAAGCGAACCAGCAACGGCGGGCGGCGTTTGTGGAAAAGCTCGGCACCATCGCGCCGGAGAAGTTAATCTTCCTGGACGAAAGCGGGGTGACGACGCAGATGACGAGGGCGTGGGGACGGGCTCCGAAAGGGGAGCGGATCGCCGAGGCGACTCCCCACGGCCACTGGCAAGTGCTGACCACCTTGGGAGCGATGAGTCTGGGCGGCATGGCTGCGGTCATTACCGTCGCAGCGGCCACGACGGCGAGATCTTTCGCGCCTATGTGGAGCAGGTGCTGTGTCCCCGACTGCGGCCCGGCGATGTGGTGGTCATGGATAACCTCTCGGCGCACAAGGTGCGAGGCATCCGCGAGCGGATTGAGGCTCAAGGCGCCGAACTGCTGTACCTGCCCACCGTACTCGCCCGACATGAATCCCATCGAGAAAGCCTGGTTCAAGCTCAGACATTTCCTGCGTGGCGCCAAAGCGCGCACAGCCGACGGGCTCGATCAAGCCATCACCGAAGCGCTCAAACAATTACCGCAGAGAACGCTGCCGCCTGGTTCCGCCACTGCGGATATGCATTACAGAATTAACTAAAATGCTCTAGCCGACGCGCGAAATTGACGTCCCTCTGCATCGTAGACCCCACCTAGACCAAATTAGTTAATAGTGTGATGACGAGAGTGGTGCTAGGTTGGAGGTGGCGAGATCTCCCGACAATCCCTGGATGGCAAGAGCTTATTCCGACGACCTACGACGCAGGATTCTGGAAGCCTATGCGCGGGCAGAAGGCACGGAGGCGGAGTTGGCGCAGCGCTTCCGGGTCAGTCTGAGCTATGTGCAGAAGATCCGTCGTCAGCTGCGGCGGACGGGAAAGATGGAACGCCTGCCGCATCATCCCGGACGCAAGCCCAAGTTCACCGAGCCGATCCGGGAGCGGCTGCGCAGCTGGCTGGAGCAACAGCCGGATCTGACGCTGGTGGAGTTGCAGGACAAGTTGGGGGAGCAGAAGCAGCTGGCGGTGAGCGTGCCGGCGCTGTGGACGGTGCTGCGCAAGATGGGACTGCGACTCAAAAAAAGTCACTCCACGCGCAAGAGCGGGACACGGAAGCCAACCGGCAGCGGCGGCAAGCGTTCCTGGAGAAGCTCGCCACCATCGCGCCGGAGAAGCTGATTTTCCTGGACGAAAGCGGCGTGACCACGCACATGACCCGGGCCTGGGGCCGGGCTGCCAAGGGCGAGCGCATCATCGAAGCCACCCCGCAGGGCCACTGGCAGGTGCTGACCACCCTCGGCGCCCTGAGCCTGCGCGGTCTGGAGGCCGTCATGACCATCGCCTCGCCCACCGACGGCGCGGTCTTTACCGCCTACGTCGAGCAGGTGTTGGCTCCCCGCCTTCGGCCCGGCGATGTGGTGGTTCTGGACAATCTATCGGCGCACAAGGTCAGCGGCATCCGCCAGTTGGTGGAAGCTCAGGGTGCGGAGTTGCTGTATCTGCCACCCTACTCCCCGGACCTGAACCCGATTGAGAAGGCCTGGTTCAAGCTCAAGCAATACCTGCGTGCGGTCAAAGCCCGCACCGCGGAAGCCCTGGACCAAGCCATCACCGAAGCGCTCAACACTATCACCGCCGACAACGCGGTCGCTTGGTTCCGCCACTGTGGATATGCATTACAGAATTAGTAAAAATGGTCTAGACCCGAACGCCCCCGGCGAAGCCAATCCTTGCCGAGGGCGTCAGAAATTGGTTCTGGCGGAGGTCAAGCGGGGACCGGGATTCCTACCGCATGCAGCCGCCGCCCGAGCGCGCTGTGCGCATACTCGATCATTTCTTCTTGCAAGAGCTGGGGCGTGTAACCTGGCCACGCGGACTCCAGATGCTTTCCGCCGTAGTAAGTCATGTCTCCTTGAGGAGGCCGCATGATGGTCGAGATTAGGGGACGGAACTCCCGAATTGTGTCCTGGATCAGTGGCACAAAGCGACTCGGGTTGTCCCTCGACAGGTCGCGCAGGTAGCGGACGCCGAAGATGACATGGCGTGACTCGTCTCGCGTGGCCGCCGTAAAACCCTGATAGAAGCCCCAGGTCCGGCCCCATCGTCGGGCGCCCTCAAGCTGGTACCGCATTCCGGTAAGGAACATAGCGCCCTCGACGATGAGGTGATAAACAGTGACGAACCTGGCAGTGGCGTCAACATCTTTCGGGTGGGAAGCCAGCCACTGCGATTGCTCAGGCAGCCACTCGTAGAACAAGTAACGATAGGCCGGATTCTCCTGGGCTGTTACGCTGATCTGGTTCACCAGCTCGTGCAGGTCCTGAGCATCAGTGCCGACGACCTCCCGCCAGTAGCGGTCGAACAAGATTGTGTGGCGGACCTCATCTGCCAACTGGCTGGCCACGAATGCCTCAACATCCTTGTTGGGAGAAGCCCATACAAGTGGCGCCAGCAGGCCAGCGACCCTTTCTTCTCCGGCGAAGAACATTCGCAGGCTCCAGGTCCGCCGCCTCTTCGTTTCAGGCGACAAGACTTGCCACTCCTGCCGGTCCCGGGAAAAATCCAGTTCGTCCGGGGACCACGCTTGGCCCACAGCTTTTCGGTACAGATCCAGGTACGACGGGAGTTTCTTGGCCCCCCGCTCTACCACGGCGAGCACGTCGTCGATGTAAAGACCACTCATGGATCTGAGCTGTGCTATGCCAACCTGCTGCTCAACTTCTTCATCGTTGATCTGACGAACTTCTAACATGGCGACACCCCACGTCTGTTGAATTTAGGGCGTAATCTATCACTGCAGGAATTGGGAGTCAACCGGCGGCGGGGGCTACGGTGGGGCTACGGGGGCTACGTTGACGGAAACCCCTTTTTTCTTATTTCTTCACACGCCCAGCATTGAATCGAGGAAAGGGACGATTCTTTGAGGTCTTCTTTGCGCATCGTGACCATGTGCCCACATGCAAGATAATAATGCACAAAGAAGGCGCTTACTCGCTCCGTGCGTACAACTGGCTGCATGATTTTTTGTTCTGCAGCCAAGTCATTCCGCTGCGTTTCGATTTTCTTGTCGGATTTACTCTTCTCCGAGGGCACCACACCGCCCTTATGCTGCCCCTTTCCGCGCTCCGCTCGCAAGACTCCCCGAAGGCAGCGAGGTCGCTCACGTCCCACAGCCGATCTGTGACACCAGACGCCATTGCCGAATCATGCGAAACCTCCGGTGGACCTTGATGAAATTGTACACGCAGTAATTCAACGTCGCAGCAGCAGCATGATTCCTTAGTTTGCGGGAAATGCGTTCGACAGCCGCGTGTAACGACGACCGTTCTGACTGCAATTCCATCTTTCGACAAAGCTGGTACTGATCGAATCCAACTGCGAGCTGCCAGCCACCATGCGGGATTGGATTCCGAGGAATTGTGCCGGGCTGAAACGCTTCTCATCTGCTTGCGAAGAGTCGTGCAGCGTTTGCAAGGCGGCGAAATCGACGGTATTGTCAAACGCAGCTTCGATCGCCTCCAGATAAGGGCGATGGCCGTCGGTTGTTATCTGGACTCGATTGATCAATCTCGATGCGAGATCTGAAACGAAGGACTTTGCTGGCGCTGGATCACGCCCTCCGAGCACCCAAGACGGAATGAGCTTAGTGTCTGCGTCAATTGCGACTCAGGGGCAGATAGCGCCCGCGTTGAAGTTATTCAGAGCAATTTCTTGTGTGCGGTGCTACCGCTCGTGCGGTCAAGGTCAACGTAGTCCACTACCCAACTGTCGCTTGCGGGGGCCATTTTTTAATTGCTAACAACGCCGTCCATTGCGGGCTAGTATAATCACCGGCGTCCGCTGCCAACCGCTGCTGTCCACTGACGGTTTGCGGCCTTCATAGCTCAATGGAAAGGAGATCCTGCCATGTTTGTTCGCGTTGTTGAAGTCAAGACGAAGCCGGGAAAAGCCAGAGAGGTTTGTGGCACACTGCATGAGAAGGTGCTGTCTATGTTGAAGGCACAGACAGGCTTTGTAGATGAGATCGTCCTCGTGTCGGATGCAGAAGGCATCCTGGCGCTCAGCTTCTGGAAAACAAAGGAGGACGCCGAACGTTTCAGCCATGAGGATTACGCCAAGGTTAGCGAGTTGATTCAGCATCTGGCGCACAGCAAGCCCAATGTGCACGCCTTCGACGTGGAGACCTCGACCTGTCACAAGATTGCAAAGGGCGCAGTGGCTTGAAGAGGCAATTCCGCTGGCATCCTGAATGACGTGGAGGCTGGTTCAACAATGACCAAATCGCGTCGCCGACGGGTAGCTTTGGGGAACTGGAAGGCGCTGCGCCTTAAAGCGAATGGCCGCGATAAGTTCGGGGGCATGAGAACGATTTTTCCCATGCCCCTCTGCACTTGGCTTCCTCACCTATAGATGCTGGCCCGGCAGGCTCCGCGTAACCGGATCTTGCAACCGCTCACGATACCGGACAAGACCCGAGCAAGTTCTTTGATCACTGACTGTTACGTCCATATTCAGCCGTTCGAATTCCTGCTGAACCCGCCCGCCCTCGAGCTGATGAAGAAGCATCGGCCCGATTTCGATCAGGTCTTGGAGTTCACCCGCTCGCCCAAAGCCTTTCTGAACTACATGGACAAGGTCGGGCTAGACGCGCAGTGCTGATCAACTCGGCCGCGCCCGATGTCACCGGCTTTCCCGCCGGACTTAACGCCATGGCTGCAAACTATGCTAAGGCGAACCCCCAGCGGCTCCTCTCCTGTGGCAGCCTTCATCCGCGATACTCCACCAACGCCATGGCGGACATCGATGAGATACTCCGGCTGGGTTTGCGCCTGATCAAGATCTATCCCCCGCATCAACTCTTCTACCCCAACGACTACCTCAATGGTATGAAGGAGCTGGAGCTGTTGTATCGTGCGGCGCAGAGCAACGGCATTCCGATTATGTTTCACACTGGCACATCAATCTTTCCTGGCGCGCGCAGCAAGTACGGGGACCCGATCCATATCGACGATGTAGCGGTCGATTTCCCGCACTTGAAGATTGTGCTTGCACATGGAGGCCGGCCTCTCTGGATGAACACTGCCTTTTTCCTGGTGCGCCGTCATGCCAATGTTTACTTGGACATTAGTAGCATTCCGCCAGTGCGCCTGCTCCAGTACTTTCCTCGCCTAGCAGAGATCGCCCACAAAACGCTCTTCGGTAGCGACTGGCCAGGGCCAGGTGTGCACGACATCAAGGAAGCGCTCTACTCCTTCCGGGCATTGCCATTGCCGGCGGAGACAAAGCGGCTCATTCTCGGCCAAGTGGCGCTTATGATCTGGCCGGATTGAGAGCAAGAGAAACTCGTGTAACGTTTGTTTCCGCGGCCATCGCACCGGCATCTTTTTCTTCATACATTCGCCCAAGAAAGTCCCAGGCACCCATGCGCCATCTTCCCAAGTCGCAATCCGACCGTGAAGTCATCAACACCTACGCCCGCTACGGTTAAGACTATCGGCTATTGACGAACGGCCGCGTTGATCTGGAGCTTCCGAAGAGAAACGTTGACAACAAAACCGCGGGATGTTGATTCAGTCACCAATCTTCTTCGGCACGGTTAAAGAGGCCGGCGCAGCTGCAGAGATGGCGTAAGAAAAAACGCGCTGCTCGTCGTGTCCACTCCAGCGCTCCTGCGGAGAATTGGTTGCGACCGGTGGCTGTTGCGCTCCCCCTTTCTCCAACCAACATCACAAGGGCCCGTGATTGCGATCACTGACGCGTTGTGTGAACTGGGTATTATAAGTAACCTATTCCAGAGCCGCATTTTAGTGGGGGCGGCGGATGGGTGATGATCGCAGTGCGGATGCGGGACTACCTTCCCCAATGAAGGTGCGCGAGCTGCTGGCTCGTCTGCAGCGTACCGATCCTGACTTCGTGATTCTGATCGATGCGGCTTCCCAATCGCTGATGATTGTGAATCCGAAGCCCGGTTTTTGCCATCCCAGTGAAATTGAAGGATACGAGCCCTCCTGCTTGACCGAACAAGACGAGGAATTCCTCCGGGACATGCACATCAAAGAGTAAATTCCTGAATCGCCAAAGCTACCATCTCAACCCAAACGGCAAATTGCCGCTTTCGGTCACCCCAACGCGTTCACCCGTGTGAAACTCTTGCAGGCGCTGGTTCGCCACGCGTCGCCTTGGGCCTGACGGCGACAGCGGTTTCCCTCTGGAAAAATGCAGCCCCAAAGATCGATCAGCAAGAGTACTCTGCGCGACATTGCACGAGTCCCTCCCATCTGTGAAAGTCGATTGCGCCACCGCGCCCATTACGTAGTTAAATCGCAAAACCGGAATGCCTGAACGCCCCAATAAGGAGAGACGGCAGTTTCCCGCCGTCTCTGTGAAGTTCCTCGTAGTCCGATGCCGTTGGCGGCCAGCAAGAGCGTGCAAACGAGATGCTGTCCACCGCGAAGCTAAGCGGTTACCGTCACCGCCGTTCGAGCTTGCGATGGTATTTGGGGGCGCCTGGCTACAAGTTCGCACAGCAGCGCAACCGCCGCCAGAACTGCCGCCGTGTAAAAGGCCATCTGGTAGTTCTTGTATTTGTCGAACAGCACGCCGGCGATTCTGGGACCAATGATGCCTGCCACCCCCCACGCGGTAAACAGCAGCCCGTAGTTGATGCCCGCGTTCTTGGTTCCCCAGAAATCCGAGGTCGTTGAAGCATTGACCGAGAGCTGTGTGCCGTAGCACCAATACACGATAAACACTACCACGTACAGCGCTGCCACGTTGCCGCCGACCTGGTAAAGCACCGGCATGGCGAGCATCGAAATACCGATCATCAACCGCAAGACGTTCAGCCGGCCCAGAGCATCAGACATCCACCCCGACAGGATTCGGCCTGCAGCATTGCCCACTGCGCCCACCACCAGTCCCATGGTGGCCAGCGCCGCGCTGGGAATGCCCACACTCTTGGCGAACGGCACCAATTGACTGATGACCATCAGACCAGCCGAGGCCCCCAACGCGTAGGCGATCCACATGAAATAGAACGCCGGTGTGCGTGCCATCTCGCCCGGGCTGAAATCATAGGTTGTAGCTGCCGCTTTCGCTGCCGGACCCGGCGTCCAGCCAGTTGGTTTGTATCCTGTGGGTGGGTTCTGCAGCAAGAACGCCCCGATGAGCGTCATGACCAGGAAAATCGCCCCAAGGATCATGAAAGTGGTGTGCACGCCATATGCGGGGATGAACTTCAGGTTGGCCAGCGGTCCGAAGATTGCCGAACCGCCACCGTATCCAGCCACCGCCAACCCCACCGCCAGGCCGCGCTTGTCTGGAAACCATTTGGCCATTACCGGTATAGGCGTAGCGTAGCCGAAACCATTGCCCAGCCCGCCAATCACGCCAAAGCACACATACAGGTAGTTCAGGCTGCTTGTGTAGGTGCACAGAAAAAAACCGAGGCTAACCAGCACGCCACCGGTTAGCGAAATCCAGAACGGCCCGAACTTGTCCTGCAGCCGTCCCGCAAGGATGAAAGAGAGTGCGAAGACTACCACAGCGATCGTGAATACGTTGGACGTCTGTGACCGCTTCCACGCGAACTCTTTTTCCAAAGGAGCAACGAATATGCTCCAGGCATATAAGGTGCCCAACGCAAGATTCATCGAGAGCCCGCCCACCACCCGCCACCAGCGGTTGATGTGGGACTGTGGTGCTTCCGGATAACTAACTTTTGCAGTTGCCATTGATTTCGCCTCCTTATTCGCTATTCACGAGAGCGGCTGAAGTAACGGCGTGCATGCTAGTCACGAGCTCTCTTCAATGCTGAGCCCGGAGAGAAACATGCACCGGTGTTCGTCAAGGTAAATCGCCCCGGGATCCATATGCGGCGCATTCGCGTGCGTAGACGATGAGCACGCAATGGAGGGCATTAGTTGCAAAGAGGGCGTGCCGTCAATGACGCAGGTCACAGTCGCCAGTGATTGTTGCGGCGGGAGCCAACCGTTTTACCGCCAGCCTGCGGTGGACCTTGCGTCCTGGGTTGCAAAACTCACCGACAAACGTGACGACGGTCACAGACAGCGTTGCAGCGCCATAGGATAATCCGCCCGTTTTTCGGAAGTTTCAAGGATTTCCCCAGGGTTACTCAGGTTTTCTAAGGTCTTTCTCGTCTCACGCTCTTTTGCCTGCGATATAGTGGGCAGCGCTTTCTAAGACCCTGGTATTAGGAGGCCACACATGGCAGCAGCTCAAGACAAGGTCGCAGCTTGGCCGGCGGTTCCCATACTCAAACCCGAAGAGGTGTACGCCGGGCTGAGCGACCAAGCCAAGGAGTACCCGCTTTTCCTGGAGTCGATCGTACGCCAGGAACACAATTTCGAGAAACCGGAAGCGCTTTCCCGTATTCGTGTGCTGGATTGCTCCACCGGCATGATGATTGGCCATTGGTGTTCCTCGCAACTGGCCGAGCTGGGGGCAGAGGTCTTCCAGGTCGAACCCCCGGGGGGTGACCCGCTTCGCCAGCTCACGCCCTTCGGCAGGCAAGAATACATGTTCGAGGACCAGGAAACCGGGGAGAAAGTTGGCGGACAGTTTCTCCACGAGATGCGCAATAAGTGCTCCATCACTCTGAACCTGGAGACGGAGGAAGGGCGGAAGATCCTCAAGGACCTGGTGGTCCATGCCGATGTCATCATCGAAAATGCGCCACCCGGTCAGTGGGACGAGTGGGGCATCGGCTACCGCCAACTGCGCGAGATCAATCCGCGATTGATCTATTGCTGGGTAGGCCAACTCGGACAGTGGGGGCCGGCAAAGGACAAACCAGGAATGCGGGATCCAGTGGCGCAGGCAGCCTGCGGGTTTGTCCACGGCACGGGTGATCCCAAGGAGTTCGGAGGACAGCCTACCCGGTCGGCTCTCTGGATGGCCGACCACGTGGGCGGGAGTTCAGCGGCCATGGGCATCCTGGCTGCTCTGTTGTATCGGGAGAACGTTTCCGGCGAAGGCCAGTTCATCGAAGCTGCGGCGGCCGAAGCCATCATCCGCATTCTCGATTACAGTTGGGCGTGGTACTCGATGGACGGCAGCATCCGTCCGCGCTACGGCAACTGGGACCTGGCCATCAACATTTACGCCGTGAATCCCTGCAAGGACGGCTACATGATGGTCGGAGGCGGCCACGACCGCCTCTGGTACCGCATCTGGCGCACGGTGGGTGACGAACAACCCGCGGTTGAGGAAGATATCCTTGGCGACCCCCATCTCCGCGAAGTTGCAGATCGTCTGGCGCACGACCAGCAAGTGAAGACCTACACCATGTTGGGCGAGTGGCTCAAAGACAATGCCCGGAGCGATGCCGAGCGTAAGCTCTCCAAGCAGCAAGTGGCGTCCGGCGGCGTCCTCTATGTCAATGAGGTGGCCGAATACCCGCACTTCAAGTATCGCGGACACGTGGCTCAGTACGATTCGCCACACTATGGGAAGATCCTCTATGGTACCACGCCTTACCTCCAGGAAAAGACCCCTGGACGGCTGAAATGGCTGGGCCGTCCGACCGGCTATGACAACCAGGAAGTGTATCGCGGACTGCTCGGCTTTACGCGCGACGATTTCGACCGGCTGCAAAAAGCTCACGTCATTTGACCCAGGAGGAATGTGATGGCTACGCAACCCACTACCCAGGCACAGTCATTTGAGGAGTATTGCCGGGCGACCTTCGATCCCAAAAAGGAATTTGGGAAACCCGAAGTGCTGAAGGGATACAGGGTACTGTCCTGTACGCAGTACATTTTGGGTCCCTCCTGTGCGTCCTATTTGGCTGAACTTGGAGCTGAAGTCATCAAGATCGAAGCGCCTCGTCGCGGCGAGGCAATGCGCCACACGACACCTTTTAACGAGCCTTTTCTGTATCCCCTTTCCAAGTGGGTGCCAGAGCGTGGCACGGGACTGGGCTTCCTGGGCGCCAACCCGAACGAACACTTTGTCTCGATCGACTTCCACCGCCCAGAAGGGCAGGCTCTGGTCAAGAAACTGGCTGCCAAGTCCGACGTGTTCGTGGAGAATTACCGGCCTGGCACCTTCGACCGCTGGGGTATCGGATACCGTCAACTGAAGGAAATTAATCCCCGGCTTGTTTACTGCTGGCTAGGCGGTTTCGGCGGCTGGGGGCCGGGACGCGTCCGCGCTTCCTATGACATTCTCGGTCAGTCGCAGGGCGGCAACTTCGGTATGACCGGTAAGCAGGAGTTCCTTGGCGGCGCCCCCGCGAAGCACACCATCTGGCTCGCCGATTATTGGGGTGGCATGATGGGTGCGACCCAAGTCCTGGCGGCGCTGTATTGGCGTGATCATGTCTCCGGCGAGGGCACGTTCACCGAGTACTCGCAGGTGCACGGCGTCACCCGCCAGCTGGAATATGCGTTGCCGCTCTACGGTCGCCACGGTATCACCCGCGAGAGATGGGGCAACTGGGATACGCAGCTTTGCGTGCATGGGATCATCAAGTGTGGCAAATCTTCGTACCCGAACTCCGATAACCCTCAGGAACAGGAGGAGGGTTATATCCTGATCAGCGCATACGAGGACAAAGACTTCGCGCGACTTTGCAAGGCGATCGGTGACAGCACGCTGGGCAGCAAGTACGCCAAGGCCGATATTCGCCTCAAGGCCGAGAGCCAGATGGAGATTTATCCGGCTCTGGAGAAGTGGGCGGCCGACAAGACCAAGGAGCAGGTCGCCGCCATCATGGACGCAAACAACATCATTCACCAGCCGGTGTGGAACGCAAAGGAAGTCGCCAACCATCCGCACTGGAATGAGCGAGGAGCGGTTCGCTGGCTGGATGACCCGACCTATGGTGAACTGTTGCACCAAGCGCCAGCGTACAAAATGTCGGCGACTCCGCCCCGCCTGAAGTGGGCGCTCAAGCCAGTGGGCGCCGACAACGAATACATCTTCGGCAAACTGGCCGGATTGACGCCTGAGGATATCAAGCGGCTGGAAGATCAAGAGTGCATCTGACGGAGAAGAACTATGTTGCTCACATGCCCCAAGTGTAAGACCAAGGATTTCCTTGATCCCTACCCTTTCTGGAATTTCAAGGGCACCACTAAGTGTGCGGGATGCGCTGCGATCTGGCGTATCGAGATCGCGAATGGAATCCGCGTGGCCGGACCTGAGGAAGCCAGCGGTATCCCCGACCTGTTGCCTGGATTCGCGGAGAGGCAGGACTATTCGCCCATCTCTGGTCCAGGGCTGACCCGGCCGGCGCCGCGCGCGCGCAAGGACTCGGTCTGTAGACCCATTCCCATTAAGAGTAACGTCCGAGGCAAGGTCATTGCGGGATATCCGCTGAAGAAGGACGATCTTGTCGGCAGCAAAGCCAAGTTCATGGTGGTTGGACCTCGCTAAGGATCTGGAGGCAATATGGCCCATTACAATGCTGAATGTCTGTGCGTCCGCTGCAATCATTTGCGTCCGGCGCTCGACCCCAATATTCAGAAGGCCTATCTAGGCAAGTGTGTGAAGCGCGAATGGCCGTTCACATTGTCGATTACACTGCAAGGCTGGACGGAGTGTGAGGTCTTTGAGAACAGCGGAAAGACGTATGTGCCACCTGAACCGGTCGTGGCCAAGGCCGCGGCTACGGCTGGTGTAGCGGCTGCTGCGAAGCAGGTGGAGTTCTATTACAGCTCCACCCAGAAACCGGGCCAGACGTTCCCGTGCGATATTAGCCAAGCCCTCGACTTGGTGAAGCAGCTACAAGCTGCGGGTGTGAATTGCAAGGCGTTTGACGTAGCCGGGATCAAGGACCGTTTTCCAATCTATCACAAGTCGGTCAGCGGCCCGGATGCAAGTGTGCGCCCGGTCTTCGGCTTCAAAGGCGCGCTGGTCGAGGACTTCGGAACCACTGTCCCCGCACTGCTTGTATTCGAAGGCGACCGCTATCCCGTATTGGCTTTCCCGAGGACCGATGCCAAGCGCGGTACGATCCGCGTGGAGCAGGCTCTGGAGGATCTGATCGCTGAGGCGAAGGCCGCACCGCAGCAAGTAGCCACGTCAGTGGGATAAGGAGGATCCAAGATGGCCGACTATCTACCCCCGCGCGAGTTGTGGCCGAAACGTGTTTATACGCTGCCGGAGTTTGCGACCTATGCTGAAAGGTTCAACCCCACGGAAGAACTGCTCGGAAAGGCCGTCGCTGCTGGTCGGGGTGAGCACACAGCTGTGCTTTTCGAAGACCAGCGGCTGACCTACAATCAGCTCCTCACTCAGGCCAACAAGTTCGCCAGCGCGCTGCGTGGCTTAGGAGTGAACGAAGGCGACCGCATCATTCTTCGCACACCTAACATTCCACCGGCTCTGGTCGCCAACTTCGCTATCCTCAAGTTGGGAGCGGTCTGCACTCCCACGTCACCGCTGTTCTCGCGCACTGAAATCGCCCACGTCGCGAACGATTCGGAAGCGGTAGCAATCATCATCAGTGCGGCGCTCTTGGGGGAAGTGGAGGCGGCGCGCGACAGTTTTCAAACCATCAAGCACATTATTGTCGCAGGAGGCGATGCTGCCGAGCTGAAAGCCAAGGGATTCCTCGCCTACGGCGAGCTATTGCAATCCGGCGCTGCAACCCTAGATCCTGTGCTCCGCAAACGCGAGGACGTGGGTCTGCTCCTGTACACATCGGGCACAACGGGACGCCCCAAAGGGACCGTCCACTTCGTGGAGGAACTACTCATCGTGCCTGACAGTTTCGGGAAGTACGGATGGCGCGTCACAGGGAACGACGTTATCGGTGGTTCGGCCCCGCTGGCTTTTGGGGCGGGCTACTCCAGCTACGCGAGCATCCCTTTCCGTTTCGGAGCGGCTGCCTCCCTCATTCCCAAGTTCGAACCGGAGAAGATGTTCGACACCATACAGAAACATCACATCTCAATCCTGACTCTGGCCCCCACCGCCTACCGCAAAATGTTGCAGGTGCCTGACGCGGAAAAGAAATATGATCTCAGCAGCCTGCGCGTCTGCACCGGCGGCGGCGAGAGCCTGACCGCCCCGACGTATCATGCATGGAAGGAGACATTCGGCCTGGAGATCTTCGAGGGGTTGGGCACGACTGAGATGATGTATGTTTTCGCCTCTAACGTGGTCAGCCGCAAGGCCAAGCCTGGCTCGTTTGGGCAAGCTGTACCCGGCTACGAGCTGAAGGTTATCGACGAGGAAGATAAGGACGCCAAAGCCGGTACGATCGGGCAGTTTGTAGCGTGTGGACCAACTGGCACGATCTACTGGCGCGATCCTGACAAACAGCGCCATGCTATTACCGCCGATGGCTGGAACCGAGCCGGTGACTTCGTGCATGCCGATGAAGATGGCTACTTCTGGTTTGTGTCGCGGCAAGACGATATTATCAAGAGTTCGGGTTACCGGATCGGACCGGAGGAGATTGAGGTCACCCTAGCCACACACCCTGCCGTTGCCGATGTTGCTGTCATCGGAGTTCCCGACGAGGTGCGGGGCCAAATTGCCAAAGCATTCGTTGTGCTGAAGCCTGGCCAATCCGTCGGCTCCGAAGAGATGATCGCCTTTTGCAAGGGCAAGGTTGCGACCTACAAGCTGCCCCGCGAGGTCGTCATCGTGAACGAACTCCCACGTACGCCGACAGGAAAGCTGCTCCGCCGGGTGTTGAGGCAAAAAGAACCCGTAACTCAGTAGCTGACAGTAAGGAGTGCAACAGGCTAAGATTCTTGGAAGGGCTCTGAAGGCGCGCCTCTCGCTTCCTGCGCAGGCGTGCCCCGCTAGCATTTTTGTGGGGTATCAGCCCGGCTGCTGATATAAACGTGTGTCGGTCGTCGACTCTAGTGGCATTTCCTGCCACATCCGCGTTTTTCGCGAGTTTCTTTACTTTACCGCCTGGCAATGGCTATAAATCTGTATTCTTGGGTGTTTATGGAGTCGCTGATGGACGACGTTTCTACTCACCAATCGCTTTGCGAAAGCATTGTGGAACAGGTCCCACTCGCTATCATTTTTGCCGATCGCAAGGGCATCGTGCGGCTGTGGAATGCTGGCGCGGAAACCATGTTTGGTTGGAGTGCTGGCGAGGCGCTCGGCAAGTCCATGGATATGATCATCCCCGAAAAGCACAGAGCGCGTCACTGGGAGGGCTACTTCCATGTCATGGAAACAGGTCTCACCAAGTACGGCCAAAGCGCGCTTGCCGTTCCCGCGCTCACCAAGGACGGCCGGCGGATCTCTGTCGAGTTCAACATCGGATTGCTCAAGGCTGCCGACGGACAAATCCTGGGCGCGGCCGCTAGCATTCAGGATGTGACCGCGCGCTGGGAGCGGGACAAGTCTCTCCGCGCGCGCTTGGCTGAACTTGAAGCCAAGCTGAAGCCCGCCAGTGTCCCGGCGGAGGACGAGACCTAGACCGGGGGCTTACCGATGACGGCATTGCGCGGATTCCTGTTGCATTCCACGCTTCTGTTGTGGGCCGCTTGGGCGCTGACGCAGGCGCCGCCTTCGCGCATCTCGACGGGCGGATTCTGCTCCTCCGAACTGGTAACCTTGAGCACCGCTGCTGGCGTGCGCTTGCAGGGCATTGTTTTCCATGCTTCGAAGCCACGTGCGAGCGCCCTGTTGTTGGTGCATGGCTACGCTGGTAACTTCTATGAAGCCTACTTCCCCGAACTGGCCGCTGCTGCGGCCCACGCGGGTTACGACACACTCGCACTGAACATGCGCGACCACGATGCCGGCCCCAAAAAGTCTTCCTTTACTGATAATCAGGCCGATATTGCGGCCGGCACTGCCTACCTGCGTGAGCACGGCCACAAGCGCATAGCTTTGCTCGGACAAAGCATGGGCACAAACCGCGTCCTTTACTACCAGGCCGCCAGCGGCGACCCGGACATTGCAGCTACGGTGCTGGTGAGTGGTCCGGGAGATCTCTTTGAGTGGAATGTCTGGCAATTTGGCAGAAAGAAAGCCCAGGCCACCGTGGACGAAGCAGTGACGCTGCAGCGAGCTGGGCGCGAACAGGAGCTGATGCTCGTTGACCTTGGCCCCATGGGGAAGACGCTCTACACCGCCCGTTATCTTCTCAGCTTACGCGGTCCTGATCGGCTGTCCAATCCCTACCAAAACCTCGCAAAGGTCAAGAATCCAATTCTCATCGTTCAAGGCACGGCGGACAAACTCATCGAAAAGGACGTCGGCAAGCGGTTGCAGATGGCGGTGCCCGCCGGTTCCGCCGCCGTGTTCGTGAGCATTGAGGGTGCGGGCCACGGTTTTGAGAATTACGAGCCGGTGTTGACCGACAAGGTGTTAGGCTGGTTGAACGCTGCCGCCCCTTAAAACCTGATTTCTGATCTTGATGTTGCTGTAGTCCGTACAATGCTGGATTCTGCGACGCGTTGGGTATCTGGGGTTCAGGCGTGGTAGAGCCTCGTGGGAGACATTAGATGAACCTTGAGCGCATCACGACATTGTGTGCCACAGACGGCCATAACATCCCCGCATATCTTCTTACGCCGGACCTTGCGCGCGGCGGTGCAGTGCTAATTCCACCCTACGGCAGCACAAAGGAGCAGATGCTGGGTATCGGTGCCGCACTCGGAGAGGTTGGTATTGCCGCACTTTCTGTTGACCTCTGTGGTTACGGTGAGAATCGCACCGTCATCGGTCCGGTGATGCGCGACGAAGTTGAGTCCGCAGTTAGATATGCGCGACGCTTCGGACTTGCTGCGGCTGTAGGTGTCAGCTTGGGCGGCCGACTGGCGCTGATGTCTTCGGCCGATTGTATGGTGGCCATATCGCCTTCCGTGGTTGCGGAAATCTCACCACAAGGCAAGTGGATGTTCGAGAATTTTCCCAGTCCCGCCGTGCGTGAGCCATATTCGGGGTATGTGATTGAATTGCTCGACCTCCTCGGTCCCGTCCCGTCTCATGATCGTCCCTGTCTACTGCTCTACGCCGAGCGTGACATCCCGGCCATTCTCGAGGGTGCAGCCGGACTCAACGCGGCGCTGCCGAAATCCGAGTTGCGGTATGTCACTTCCGATTTGCGTCCGGACATCAAGCATGAGAATGGCCTGATCCGTTATTTGCCGCGATGGTTTAACCACGGCGAACTTAAGTTCAACTATGAGGTACTGGCCGTCACCGCAGGTTGGCTGGCAGAACGCTGCGGCAAGGCCGAAACTGTATAAGGAGCGCATCCCTTTGGCGCAGGACAGCGTGGGAGAGTGGGAGAGAAGGAGTGAGACAATGCAATGGGAATATTTTGATCGCATGGTGGTATTCAGCGAGAGCGACGAAGGGATGGTCAGTGGGCTGGATTCGTGGATCAACGGTGCCGGCGCGGACGGATGGGAGCTGGTAAGCTCGGTTCCATTGATTGCACCCAACAAGGATGGTGTCGCCTACGGTACCATCGGCATCCACATGGTGTTCAAGCGGCCACACGAATCATCCACAGCAGTGTGAGTTGGTTATGTCTGACTTGCGAGGACGGCCTCTGATCGAGAACCGCTTCGGAAAGCTGGGCAGCGGCCAGGACTCCGTTGTCATCGGGGACGCCGAATACGACCTCCCGACCCTGCTCACGCGTCTGGATCTGGCGTTTGAGGATAGCTGGCCGATCGACATTCAAGTGGTCTCAGAAGGGCACTTCTGCGTCCGCTACTACGACGGGCAGGACCAACGAATCGTGGCGCACGAATTCGATGCCGGCTTCGTTTTCATTGCCGAAACACGGGCCCATATTGCGGAATGGATCGGCGACGACGCGTATTACCAGTCGTTCCGCAGCGCGCCGTTCCGTTGCCCGCTGGTACCCGGCGAT
>Ga0207855_1000032_pt1 | contig 20461 bp, 17 predicted proteins | sample LuqExpMetageno14_FD_187772 | JGI IMG/M metagenome (GOLD analysis project Ga0207855, IMG submission 187772) | Tropical forest soil microbial communities from Luquillo Experimental Forest, Puerto Rico - Sample 14 (SPAdes) | ecosystem: Environmental > Terrestrial > Soil > Tropical forest ...
GCTCGGATTTTATATTACCATCCCGGCGGGGAGCCGAGATCATGCCACGCCCTATGGTGTGAATAGCGACCTGCCGCCGTCGGTGCGAAGCCACCTGTTCGAACGTGCCCAAGATCAAGATCTCCACATGATCGTGTTGGCAGCCGTGAAACGCTCTTGCGTTAAAGTCGGCAACATGTGGGTGCCGCGCGAGGCGGCTCAAATTATTCGATAACAGTCGGAGGCCGGCGGTCCATACCGCACGCATTCCAGCTGCTAACAAAAATATCTTGTTATCAGCCGGAGCGTGCGATGCGCCGGCTGATCACTTAGCGCACCAGCTCTCGCATCGCGCGGTCGAGCCCGTCCAGCGTCAGCGGAAACATCCGCCCGCCCATGAGCTGACGCACCATCTGGATCGAATAGGTGAAGTCCCATTCCTTCTCCGGCACCGGGTTAAGCCATACGCAGGACGGATAGGTGCGCGTAACGCGTTCGAGCCACAGCCCGCCGGGTTCGTCGTTGTAATGCTCGACCGAGCCGCCCTGCGCGGTGATCTCGTAAGGACTCATTGAGGCGTCGCTGACGAAAATCACTTTGTAGTCGTGCGGATAGGTGTGCAGCACGTCCCAAGTTGCGGTGTGCGCCTGGAAACGGCGGCGGTTCTCCTTCCATACCTTCTCGTAGAGGCAGTTGTGGAAGTAGAAATATTCCATGTGCTTGAACTCTGAGCGCGCCGCCGAGAACAATTCCTCAGTCGCCTTGATGTGCCAGTCCATCGAGCCACCGATGTCGAAGAACAGCAGCACCTTTACCGCGTTGTGGCGCTCCGGCCGCATTAATATATCGAGATAGCCCTTGTGCGCGGTGCCCTTAATGGTAGCGTCGAGGTCGAGCTCCTCTGGCGCACCGGTGCGCGCAAATTTGCGTAAGCGCCGCAACGCGATCTTGATGTTGCGGGTGCCGAGTTCGACCTCATCGTCGAGATCCTTAAACTCGCGCTTGTCCCAAACCTTCACGGCGCGGAAATTGCGGTTTGACTCCTGGCCAATGCGCACGCCTTCCGGGTTGTAGCCATAGGCGCCGAAGGGAGACGTGCCTGCGGTCCCGATCCATTTTGAGCCGCCCTGATGGCGGCCTTTCTGTTCGGCCAGCCGCTTGCGCAAGATCTCCAAAAGCTTATCGAGCCCTCCCATGGCTTCGATCTGCTTCTTTTCTTCCTCAGTGAGATATTTCTCGGCGAGCTTCTTCAGCCATTCGGCCGGGATATCAGCCTCGATACCATCGGAGAGCAATTCCAAGCCCTTGAAGACGTGGCCGAACACGCGGTCGAATTTGTCGAGGTTGCGCTCGTCCTTCACCAGTGCAGTGCGCGACAAATAGTAGAAATCCTCCACCCGTCGCGAGGCAAGATCAACCTGCATCGCATCCATCAATGTCAGGTACTCGCGAAGCGTCACCGGCACGCCGGCGGCTTTGAGCTCCTGAAAGAAAGTGACAAACATCTTGTAACAATTCGCCCTAGCCGCTGCGCCGTCAAGCCGGTACCCCTGGATCGCGCCCTTGGCGGCGACGTTTGCGCTGCCGCGCTTTTTTCCCACGACCGCTTGCCACGCTCATGCTAGCGTGCGGCCTCGTTTTGCCAGCCAGAGCCGACACCCTCATGCATCAACTCGCCCCTACCGGAAAATTGCGGGTCGCCATTGCGATTGCGCCCTCACCTTCCGCGCAGTTCGCCATCAAGGACGCTGGAGGCAACTACCGCGGCGTTGCCGTCATCCTCGGCGCCGCGCTCGCCAAGAAGCTCGGCGTGCCAGTCGAATACATCGCCCACAACGGCTCCGGCGAGATCCAGAATTCGGCGGCCGACAACAAGTGGGACGTGGCCTTCCTGCCGGTCGACGAGGAGCGCAAGAAATTCGTCGACTTCGGCAATGCCTATCATCTGCTGCAAAGCACTTACCTGGTCGGGCCTTCCGCGAAGTTCGCGACCGTCGAGGCGGCCAACGCGGAAGGCATCCGCATCGGAGGCATCGCCGGGACGGCGACCTTCCGCACCTCCAACAAGACCGCGCCCAAGGCGACTCACGTGAGCTTCGATAAGGCCGACGCTGCCGTGGAAGCGCTGCGCAAAGGCGAGGTCGATGCGCTCGCCTTCTCGCGTGAGTCGCTCACCGGCCTGCAGCCAAAGGTGCCAGGCTCGCGCATCCTCGACGGCGCATTCCTGAATTCCACCACCTCAGTAGCTGTGCCGAAGGGACGCCCGGGGGCGCTTGCCTACGTCACAGATTTCATCGAGGAAGTGAAGGCGTCCGGCCTGGTGCGCAAGGCGTTCGACGAGATGGGCCTCACCTCGTCGCAGGTCGCGCCGGCCGGAACGAAGCCTTAAGTTTAAGCGGCTTCAGGGCGCACCGCCGCCAGCCACGCCCGCAGCCGGCCCAGCGCCGCAACCCAGTTCGACGGTTTTGCTCAACAGCATCTTCGGCTGCTGCCAGCGTGGCGAGCCTCGGCGCCTTTGTCAGCGCGCGCCACCGGGAATTTTGACATCATCCTGACTGAGCCGCCGCTGGCGTTCTGGCTGCGCGGTCAGGGGAGTCCGACGCTGATATTCCGTCCGTCTTAGGCCTGCTTCTCGGGCGTGCGCACCACCAGCCCATCGAGCTGTTCGGAGATCTTGATCTGACATGAGAGGCGCGAATTCGGCCGCACGTCATAGCCGAAGTCGAGCATATCTTCCTCCATTGGCGTGGGCTCACCAACTTTGGCCCGCCAGGCCTCGTCCACGTAAACGTGGCAGGTCGCGCAGGCACAGGCGCCGCCGCATTCCGCCTCGATGCCAGGTATATTGTTACGGATTGCCGTCTCCATCACGGTCGCTCCGACCTCGCCGGTCGCCGTGCGGGCGGTGCCGCCGTAGTCGATATAGGTGATTTTCGGCATCGCCTAGGGAGCGGGAAGTGTGCCTAAATTGGCGCGGGGACGCTCCCTATATAGTCATTCCGACAAACGCACCAGAGCGCGGCGCAGCAGCTATTCCCGCAGCAACTCGGCAATCTCCGTGCGTGCCAGGTCGATTGCGGTCGCGAGGGAGCAAACCGCCATATTGCGTTCGCCGGCACCGATGGACTGTTCGACTATCGCGGCAGCCCGCGCCACGTTTGCCGCGCCAATGCTGGCAGCTGAGCTTTTCAGTGTGTGCGCGAGCGTCGACACCGTCGAAGCTTCGCCGTCACGCATGCGTCCGAGCAGCAATTCGGCCTGCCGGTTGAACAGTTGCAGCACCTCGCGCTCAAGAGCTCGATCACCAAAAGTCATGCGCGCAAGATGGCTGCGGTCGATTGCTGCCTGTGGCTGGTTGATGAACTTGCTTGCGGGTTGCCCCATGTCGGCCTCCAGGTTCTTGCAGTCCCTCCCTGTCCCCCAAGTTTCCTTGCCCTGGCCCAAAACCAGGTAAATGCGTAGGCCCTCTGGAGGCGGGTTCCGCAAGCGGGGTTAATGCGCTCTATAGCGCCGAAACAGCCGCCAAATTCGTGGTGAATGAAAGTTAACGATGATAGAAAAGTCCCACGCCGGGGGCGGTTTCCTTTGCGATGCCAAGCCGATAGGATGCGTCGCGGGCCGCCATAAACCATAATTGCGGCGGCCGGCCAGCGAAGGATCAACGTGCTCGTGGCGCGGCCGCCTTGGGGCCGCCCACGTCCCGCTTAACGACGAGGCGACCACGCAATGGCGAATATCCCGCAGAAATCTCCGGATCCGACCGATCAGGTCCTCTCGACCATCCAGGAAGCGCTCAACGCGAGCCAGCCAGAGGTCGGCCCGACGTCAACCCCTACCCCCGCCGAGGCCGAGCGCGCACCGAGCCAGCCGCCTGTTGTCCCTGATTTGTTCAATGAAAAGCAGCCAGCCTGGGATGCCGATGAGGCGCCGTCGGGCCGTGCCGCTAACGACGACCGCGCCAATGTCGGACAGGTACTGCAGGCGATCCACCGCCGTCCGACCCCCCTGCCCTACGCAATCGCCAGCGTCGCTGCCTTTTTGTGGGTCGCCAGCAGCTTCACCACCGCTTATCTCTTCAGCGAAGAACTACACGCCATACTGGCAAGCCCGCGCACCGGCATTGCCGCCGCGGTCGGGCTGATCTGCGCTGTCGTTGTACCGGTGGTCTTCTTCTACGTACTGGCGCATATGTTCCGCCGCACGCAGGATCTGCGTCTAGTAACTGAGACCATGGCCGAGGCGGCGCTGCGGCTCGCGCAGCCGGAAGCCGCCGCGAACGAAGAGATCGTCACCGTTGGCCAAGCCATCCGCCGTGAGGTCGCCGCCATGGGTGACGGCGTCGAGCGGGCGCTCGCGCGCGCTGCCGAGCTCGAGGCGCTGGTGCACAACGAAGTCTCCGCGCTCGAGCGCGCCTACAATGACAACGAAGTGCGCATCCGCGACCTACTAAATGAGCTCAGCAACCAGCGCGAGACGTTGGTCAGCCAGGCCGAGCACGTACGCAACGCGATTGCCAGTGTGCACCTCGATCTCTCGCACGACATCACCTCGGTCGGCGACCTAGTCTCCGACAAGGTCAGCGAGGTAGCGCAGCGCGTCACTCGGTCGCTCACCGAAAAGGGCGAGCACATCACATTGGCGCTCGGCCACGCCGGCGATTCCATGATCGACACGCTGACAGAGCGCGGCTCGACCCTGCTCGACCGACTGGAGACGACCGGCGACCGCGCCACCACTGCGATCTCCTCAGCGAGCGACCGGCTGACCGCCAGCCTGAATTTTAAGACCGACCACGTACACGACGAGTACGCCGATCTCACCGCCAAATTGCAGCAGATGATGAGCACCCGACTCGACCAGGTCGCGCAGGACTTTGCCCAGAAGGCAACCGCCACCATCGAGACGATGGGGAGCCACTCGCAGCATTTCAACGACAGTCTTGCAGCCACCAGCGGTCTGATGGCTCAGACCATTGCGGCGCGGACCGAGGAAGTGAACGCCGCCCTGCGCACGGCCAGCGACAAACTAGTGAACGACCTGGGCCTGCGCGGCGGCGATGTGATCTCCCAGCTCGAGCAGACTGGCGCCCGCGTTACTGCGAGCCTGGTCAACCGCAGCGACGCGGTGGCCGACAGTTTTCGGCAGAACACAGAATCGTTGGTGCAGATGCTCAACAGCCGCGGCGAGGCCGTCAAAGAGATGCTGGCCGCGCGCCTACAGGCATTCGAGGACATGTTCCACCAGGGCGGTACCGCGCTCACTGAAAAGGTCTCGCGTGACACCACTACGATCGGCAGTCTGATCACGCGCCATCTCGCCGAATTTGACCACACTGTGAAGACTTACGGCGCCGAACTGGTCGAGCGCCTTGGCCAGCGCACGCATGAGGTCTCGGAGGCAATGCGCAATTACGTCGACACTTTCGACCAGCGTGTCTCCGGCCGCGCCGGCGAACTGGTCGGCGCGATTGACGCCCGCTCCTCGCAATTCGAGACGACGCTGGCCACTCGTGTCTCCGATCTGACTGCCTTTATGATCAAGGGCGGCAAGGAAGTGATCGAGGCGCTCGACGGCCGCATCAGCGCGGTGACTGGCACTATCAATTCGCGCGGCACCGAAGTCGCCGACGCGATCAGCGCCAAGATGAGCCAGATTGACCGGACCTTGAGCGCGCGCGCGCTCGAGATCGCCGACACGCTGGAGAGCCGGGTCAGCCGTTTCGAAGACCTTTTGGTCGGCCGCGCGGAAACCGCCACCAACCAGCTCGAATCCCGCACCAGGGCCGCCGCCGAAGCGCTGCATGAGCGCCTTGAGCAGCTCGGCCAATCGATCAAGAGCAACTCGGCGGAGGCCGAGCTTTCGCTCACACTGGCCGGGGCGACCGCCACTAACGAGTTCGAATCCCGCACCAGAGCCGCCGCCGAAGCGCTGCATGAGCGCCTTGAGCAGCTCGGCCAATCGATCAAGAGCAACTCTGCGGAAGCCGAGCGTTCGCTCACCCAGGCCGGGGTGACCACCGCCGAGGCGATGCGCACCAGCGCGAGCGACGTCGAGCGCATTCTTCTAGGTGTCAGCAGTGAGTTCGCAAAGAACTTCACCAGCAAGACCGACGAGATCGCCAATGCGATCAACCAGCGCACCGCCGAAATGACCACGCTATTGTCCGACAAGAGCGGCGGAGTGCTCACAACGCTCTCCGCCAGGGGCCAGCAGTTCGCCGCCGACATCGGCAAGGCGACCAACGAAGCGATGAAGTCGATTGAGGATAAGGGCTTGGCCTTCACGCGGACGTTGCTGGCCAACAGCACGGAAATCTCCCGCATGATAAGCAGCGCGGGCGAAACTGCCTCCAACACTGTCAACCGCACGCTTAACGAGCTCAACGAGACCGCGCAGAAGGCGACCGGCGAAGCGATGAAGTCGATCGAGGACAGGGGCTTGGCCTTCACGCGGACGTTGCTGGCCAACAGTACGGAAATCTCCCGCATGATCAGCAGCGCAGGCGAAACTGCCTCCAACACTGTCAACCGCACGCTTGACGAGCTCAACGAGACCGCGCAGAAGGCGATCGAGCAATCGAAATCGACCGTCTCCGGCACCGTTACCGAGATGCTGGAGACGCACAAGATGCTGCGCGCCGACACCACCTCGCTGTTCGAGCGGCTGCGCGAAGCCAACATCATGCTGCAGGAGGTGCTCTCCGGATCGCATGCCAACATGGCGGCGTTGGAGAACACGTTGGTGATGCGCGTCTCCGAATTTGTCAGCGCGATGAATGAAGTCGCCGGCGCAACTGGCGACGTCAACGCGCGGGTGGAATGCAACATCGCGGACTTCCGCGAAGTCACTGGCCGCGTCATCGGCGATCTTGGTCAGCTCGCCAGCCGGTTCGACGCCTACGCCCGTGGCCTCGCCAACGCAGCTGAGGACCTCAACCGTAGCAACCAGCGCACCGAGAACGCCGTCAACGAGCGGCGCGTTACGCTCGATTCGCTTGTTGCCACGCTCGACACGCGCACCGAGGACCTCGACCAGCAACTCAAGCGCGTCTCCGGCCTGCTCGATGAAACGCTCGAGTCGGCTTCCAGCCGCGCGCACGAGATTGCCCACACGGTGTCGGAATCGAGCGCCGAAGGCGTGCGCGCGATCAGTGAGCTATACGAGCGCGTGCGCGAGAATGCCATCAATGAGCGGCGCGTTACGCTCGACTCGCTGGTCGCCGCGCTCGACACACGCACCGAGGACCTCGATCAGCGACTCAAGCGCTTCTCCAGCCTGCTCGACGAATCGCTCGAGTCGGCTTCTGGCCGCGCGCGCGAGATTGCCCGCACGGTGTCGGAATCGACCGCCGAAGGCGTGCGTGCGATCAGTGAGCAATACGAGCACGTGCGCGAGAACGCCGAGGAAGAACGCCGCCGTACCACCGAGGCAATGCGCGCGGTCCACGACCAGACGACCGCGGACACCCATGCGTTGTTCCGCGACGCTAATCAACGCTTTGCTGAGGCGGTGCACGGCATGAAGGAAATGGCCGCCGAGATGCAACGCGAGCTTGAAGGCACTCGCACCGAGCTTCACCGTGGCATCTTCAAGCTGCCGCAGGAGACCGCGGAGAGCACCGCGCAGATGCGCCGCGTCATCGTCGATCAAATCGAGGCACTGGCAGAACTCAACCGCATCGTCGCCCGCCACGGCCGCAGTCTCGACGCGGTCGAACCGCGCCGTGCGTCGCGCGAGGACATTCCGGTCGCTACCATCGGCAGTCGCAGCGAACCGCCGCGCTCGCCGACGCGCGCCGACGTTGGCGGCTTCGCACCCACCGCGCGCCGCAGCGGCACGGTGACACCCAATCCGGCACCAGCCGACAACGCGCGCACCGGCAGCGGCTGGCTCACCGACCTGCTCAGCCGCGCCTCGCGCGAGGACGGCGACCTTCAACGCGAGAAGCCGCACGAAAACGCACGTGAGTCCAACCGCGATACGTTGCGCGTCGGCGAAGAACGCTCACCCCCACGCAGCATCGAGTCGCTCGATTCGCTTTCGATCGACATCGCTCGTATGATTGACCACGACGCCGCGGCCGATCTGTGGGACCGTTACAAGCGCGGCGAGCGCAACGTCTTCACCCGGCGGCTTTACACGCTGCAGGGTCAGCAGGCATTCGACGAGATCCGCAAGAAGTACCGAGGCGACCCCGAGTTCAAGCAGACGGTCGACTGTTACATCAACGAGTTCGAACGGTTGCTCGACGAAGTGGCACACGACGACCGTGGCCAGGTGGTGGCGCGCACCTATCTCACCTCGGAGACCGGCAAGGTCTACACTATGCTGGCGCACGCCGCCGGTCGTTTTGACTGAACTGCGCTAATCGTGCTGCCTCAAATGAGGCGGGCTGTACCCGAGGCCCGCTTCATCTATTTAGCGGCTTCCAATTCGAAATTTCAGTTTTAGCGGCGCTTGGCGGCGTTGGTATCCTTCGCCTTGGTTTCCATCGACGGCTCCGGCTAGGCGTTCGGTCTTGCATGTTCGCGCTGGCCCGCCCGCGACCGCTTCCCGTGGAAGTAGGCCCGCAGCCACGGGTGAGTCGAGGCAAGCATGGTGTCCATCGTCCCGGCTGCGATCACCCTGCCATCGGCCAGGACCGCGATGCGGTCGCAAACCGTGTGCAGGCTGTCGAGGTCGTGGGTCACCATGAATACCGTGAGGCCCAAGGTACGCTGCAAAGTGGCTATCAGCGTGTCGAAATCGCCTGCCCCGATCGGGTCGAGGCCGGAAGTCGGCTCGTCGAGAAACACGATTTCCGGATCGAGCGCGAGCGCGCGCGCAAGCGCCACGCGCTTGGTCATGCCGCCGGACAGTTCGGAGGGAAACTTCTCGCAGACGCTGGCGTCGAGACCGACCATCTCGAGCTTGGCGACAACCAGTTCGTCGAGCAACCGCTCCGACAGCTCAAGATTTTCGCGGATCGGGAATTGCAGGTTTTCGCGCACCGTGAGCGAGGAAAAAAGCGCGCCTTGCTGAAACAGCACGCCCCAGCGCCGCTCCACCGACTGGCGCTGCGACTCCGACGCGTAGATGAGATCGACGTCGAAAACCTTGATTGTGCCCGCGCGCTTCGGCAGGAGGCCGATGATGGTGCGCATTAGCACCGATTTGCCGGCTCCCGAGCCGCCGACAAAGCCGAGGACCTCGCCGCGATAGACGTCAAGATTGACATGGTCGAGGACGACGTGGTCGCCGAAGCCGACCACAAGGTCGCGCACTTCAATGATCATCTCGCGGCCGCCGTTGCCCTTCTCCATCGTTCACATCCCGATGGAAGCGAAGAAGATGGCGAAGAAGCCGTCGAGCACGATCACCAGGAAGATCGATTCGACAACCGAGGCGGTGGTCTGAAGGCCGAGCGACTCCGATGAGCCCTTGACCGCCAGCCCCTCCACGCAAGCTATCAGCCCGATCACCAGCGCCATGAACGGCGCCTTTAATATGCCGACCTCGAACGTGTCGAGCGAAATGGCTTCCTTCAGGCGGTGCACGAAGATATCTGGGCTGATGCCGCCGTAGAGCCAGCACACCAAACCGCCGCCATAGAGCGCCGCCATCGAGCCAAGGAAGGTGAGGATCGGCATGCCAATCAACAGCGCGACGATACGCGGCAGGACCAGCACTTCGACCGGATCGAAACCCATTGTGCGCAGCGCGTCGATCTCCTCGCGCATCTTCATCGAGCCAAGCTCGGCGGTGTAGGCGCTGCCCGAACGGCCGGCCACCATGATCGACACAATGAGCACGCCGATTTCGCGAAGCACCAGGATGCCGACCATGTCGACGACGTAGATGTCGGCGCCGAATTTGCGGAAATGAAAAATGCCCTGCTGCGCGATGATGCAGCCGATCAGGAATGTGATCAGCAGGATGATCGGTACTGCGCGCCAACCGACATTGTCGAGCTGGTGCACCATCGAGGTAAAGCGAAAGCTGCGCGGGTGACTAACCACGCGCCCCACCGCCATCACCAGCGCGCCCAGCATGTTGACCATCGCGGCGATGGAATGGCCAACCAGCGCAATGTTCTCGCCGATCGAGGCCAGCGCATAGGCGATCTGGTTGCCGCGTGGCGCCGGTTCCGGCTCCTCTTTGACACCGTGCAGTTCGTCCACCAGGGCGCGGTAGTTTTCGCGCAAGCCGAACACCTGCGTCGTGCAGCCGCGCGCCGAGAAAGTCCGCGATAGCCGCTCCAGCAGCCAAGCGCCGAAGGTATCGAGCTGATCGACCCGCGCCATGTCGATGTCGACACGCTTGATCGGTTCTCGCCGCTGTGTCTCGGCGTCGATCTCCGCCTCCAGGCGTCGCGCGTTCTCGGCGGTCCAAGCGCCGATGCCGGAGAGCTGGAGCCTTTCTCCGTGGGCGGAACCTTCTAGCAACATTGTGCTCATGCTAGGCAACCCTCTGATTTTATTATCTTACCATCGGCGGCGAGGCGGATAAACGGCTGGGGCGGACTTGACCCCAGGCGGCGAAGCCGCCGAGGCTTCCGCGGAATAGGGCCCGATTCCCTTGACCTCATCTTTGACCTTAACGCTCGCCGTCGAACGCTGGCCGATCGCCGGCTCCTTTGCCATCAGCCGCGGCACCAAGACCGAGGCCGTCGTGGTGGTGGCCGAATTGGGCGATGGCAAGGCCTGCGGGCGCGGCGAATGTGTGCCCTATGCGCGCTACGGCGAGAACGTCGACAGCGTCACCGCCGCACTCGAGGCGATGCGGGTGCCGCTCGCCGACGGACTCGACCGCGCAAGCCTGCAGAAAGCCATGCGACCCGGCGCCGCCCGCAACGCGCTCGACTGCGCTTTCTGGGACTTCGAGGCTAAGCGTAGTCGTCGTCCGGTGCACGAGCTCGCCGGCCTTCCTGCCCCGCATGCCCTCATCACCGCTTTGACGGTCTCGCTCGGTACACCGGCCGCCATGGCGGAAGCCGCCATGAAGGCCGCCGGCCGCACGCTCTTGAAGGTCAAGCTCGGAGGAGACGGCGACCCCGCCCGCATCGCCTCGGTGCGCGCCGCCGCGCCGGAGGCGACGCTGATCGTCGACGCCAATGAAAGCTGGGACGATCGCAATCTCGAGGCCAATCTTGCCGCCTGCGCACAAGCTCGCGTGGCACTGGTGGAACAACCCTTGCCGGACGGCCGCGACCAAGCCCTCGCCGGGCTCAAACGGTTGATCCCCGTTTGCGCCGATGAGAGTGTGCACGACCGTGCCTCATTACCGCCGCTTGCCGGCAAGTATGACGCCGTCAACATTAAGCTCGACAAGACTGGTGGGCTCACCGAGGCGCTGGCCACGGCCGCGCAGGCTGAGCGGCTCGGTTTCAGCATCATGGCCGGCTGCATGGTGGCGACATCGCTAGCTATGGCGCCGGCCATGCTGGTGGCCCAGAAGGCGCGCTATGTGGATCTGGACGGTCCGCTGCTCCTCGCCCGCGACCGGTTCGACGGCCTCGCCTACCGCGACGGCCTGGTGTTCCCGGCCACGCCCGCGCTTTGGGGCTGATGGCCGTTATCTCGCTCAATTCGAGCAGTGAGGTCTCAACGCCACTATATCAAATTTATGATTTTGTTACCGAATTGTCTGCTGTGGATTGTTAACCAAGTCTTCCCAACGGGCGTCCGCCTAGCCTAGACTTATGAGAAGTTGCGTTGAGCAACCCACCGGCACAGCGGGGGATCAGCATGCGTATTCGGGACTTGTTACTTTGCCTTGCCGTGTTTGTCTGCGGCGTCACGTCGGCGTCTGCCACGATGCGCATCGCGGAAGACCGCGGCGGCCAGATTGGCCAATACCTGGAGACCTTCGCGACAGTGCGCACGTCCGGCGAGCGCGTGATCGTCGACGGTAATTGCCTGTCGGCCTGCACGCTGGTGCTTGGCTTGCTCCCGCGCGAGCAAATCTGTGCGACGCCGCGCGCGCGCTTCGGCTTCCACGCCGCATGGGCGCCGAACACAGATGGTCGTCCGATCACCAGCCCGATGGGCACGCAGGCGCTGTGGCGTATCTATCCGCCATCGGTGCGGCGCTGGATCAGCCGGCATGGCGGATTGTCGCGCCATATGATCTACATGGAGGGCAGCGAGCTTAACGGCATCGTCGCCAGCTGCGAGGGCCCGGCGATGCAACGCGTGCATCTGCGCTCAGGGCCTCGTTACACGGGCTCGGTGCGCACGCTGCGCTACGTGCCCGCAAGCGCCGCCAACGATCGCCGCTAGCGCCATCACCGCGTACGCGCGGCCACCGAACGCCCCGTAGAGCCACCCCGACAGACTGGTAGCGCCCGCCATAACCAGGCCGAGCGCAATTGCGAGATACCCTTGCGCGGTCGCGCCCTGCCCGGGCGGGGCCCTGCGCGCGACAAAGCCGAGCGCGCCGAGATGCGTGGCGCCGAACGACAGCGCGTGCAAAAGCTGCAGCCAGGGCAGCAAGACAGCGGGCGGATCGAACGCCATCGCCGCCCAACGCACCGCGCCACCGGCGGCGCCGAGCGTCATTAGCGAGAGGGGATTAAGGAACGGCGGCAATCGTCCTTGCAACGCGAACAGCACGATCTCCGCCAGCACGCCGAGTGCCCAGAGGCCTGCGATTGCCGTACCATCGAGGCCGGCACCGTGCCATTGCAGCGCAGAGAAGCCGTAATAGACGGCGTGGCTGCCCTGGATGAGGCTCGCCGCCGCCAACACCGCGATGAATGCGGGGTCGTGCAAGAGATGCTCACGCATGCCCGCCGGCTTGATCGTCGGGTGCGCGCCGGCGATCGGCTCAAGTGCCATCGCGCAGATCGCGCAGATCACATTCGCCGCCACGATTAGCCAGATGAGATGCCGCGCCGGAGTGAGATCGACGGCGAGCCCTGCGACGAAGCTGCCGGCGATGAAGGCGACCGAACCCCATAGCCGCACTGGCCCATAAGCGCGGCCGCGCGCAGATAGACCCTTCAGCGCATAAGTCTCGGTGAGCGGCATTACTGGCGTGAGCGCCAGCGAGGCCAACGCGTAGGCGATCAGGATCGCAGTTCCGCCCTCGACCAAGCCGACCGCGACATAGCCTACGACCGTCAGCCAGCTCGCCACCACTAACACCGCGCGCAGAGCGTCGTGCCGGTCGGCGGTGCCTGCCGCCAGTGGAATTGCGAATACGCGTACGATCATTGGTATCGCCAGCACTAGGCCGATCATGCGCGGCTCCAGTCCCTTGGCCTTCAGCCAGACTGGGAAGAACGGCAATTGGATGCCGCCCATGACGAACAGGCCGGCGTAGAAGGCTGCGAGCCGCGGGGCAAAGCCAACTTGCAGGGGACCGGGGGGCCGCATGGCACCACCTTTGCTGGCCGAATCAAGCGGCCTCCTTCATAAACGGCCAGTCACGGATAACACATGCCGACCGAGCCGCTAGTGCCGCCGCCGGGCCCGCCAGGCCGACACCGAAACGCTGCTCGCCGCCATCATGCGCATCGAGTTGCGGCTCAAAGCCGATCCTTCCGTTGCGCATCGACTGCGCGACGACCTGCGCATGCTGCTGGTCGCAATCCGCATGGCGCGGCCGGAGATCGACACCGCAGGCCCGGTGACGCAGGTAACCAAGCTCAAGCCGCTGCTCGACCTGCTCCAGCGGCGTCTCGACGCTCTGGCCGGGACGGCAGTCGCGGCTGCGGCCCCGACTGATAAAACTGCGCCCGCCCTGCCGGGGGCGGCACGCGGGCACCTCGCCGTAGTACCGCGGCCGGATGAACCAGAGCTGCCAATCTCAGCGCCGGACGCGCAAGCACCCCGCCATCGCCGTCGTGCCGGGCGCCGCGATCATGCGGGCGATCGATTGCGTTGAGAACAAGTCCGTGGTCGCCGAGTCCAAGACTCCGAGCGCGCCTCCCGGCGCGCCGGCCACGCCGGGGTCTGATCCGCTCACTCCATCTTGGCGCTAAGCGAGCAAGAGCGGCTGGCGCTGTCTACGTAATCAGCTTGGAGAACAGCTCGGCGTCGACATTGCCGCCCGACAGCACGCCGACTACCACTTTGCCCTTCACGTCGAGCTTGCCGGCGAGTAGCGCCGCGAGACCGATGGCACCGCCCGGTTCCACCACGAGCTTGAGTTCGTTGAAGGCATAGCGCACCGCGGCAGCGACCTCGATGTCGCTGGCAATGAGGCCTTCGCCGATCAGCTCGCGGTTAATTGGGAAGGTCAATTCGCCCGGCGTGTTGGTCATCAGCGCGTCGCAGATGGTGCCTCTCATGCGCTCATTGTGCTCGCGCTGGCCGCTCTTGAACGAGCGGAGCGTGTCGTCGAAACCCTCCGGCTCGACCGTGTAGAACTTCGCCGAAGGCACTCGCGCCTTGACGTAGAGGGAGATGCCCGCCGCAAGCCCGCCGCCGGAAGCGCCCACCACGACGGTCTCCGGCTTCGCGCCCAACCGGTCGAGATCCTCTACGATCTCGCGGCCGATGGTGCCCTGCCCAGCAATAATCAGCGGATCGTCATAGGGCGGCACCAGCGTCGCGCCGCGTTCGCTCACGATCTTCTTGGCGATCGCTGCGCGGTCTTCCTTCTCGCGGTCGTAGAGCACGATCTCGGCGCCGAGTGCCGCGGTGCGCTCGCGCTTGAGGTGCGGCGCATCGCTCGGCATCACGATGGTCGCGCCCAAGCCAAGCAGCTTTGCGGCCGCCGCAACACCCTGTGCATGGTTTCCGGACGAATAGGCCACCACGCCGGCCGCCCACCGCTCGACGGGTATCGAGGAAATCTTGTTGTAGGCGCCGCGGAATTTGAAAGAGCCAGTGCGCTGTAAAGTCTCGGCTTTCAGAAACACACGTGCGCCGAGCCGATCGTCGAGCGCCGGCGCATTGATCAGCGGCGTGCGCACCGCGACGCCGGCCAACTGCTTAGCCGCTGCGTCTATGTCGGCGATGGAGGGATTGATCTTGTCGATGGCGCCCATGCTGCAAGGCTAACGCCGCGCAACGCACGGCCGCAAGGGTCCTCAGGCAGCGGCGTAGCTTTGCAACGTGTCGCTTGCATCACGTGCTCAAGGAACTTGTTGGCGCTCTTTTGCCAAGTCAAGCCCACAGCGAAGTCACGGCAGTCGTGGCGTGACAGTTCCAGCGCCTCCAGGCAAGCGCACCGCAGATTCTCGTCGAGCACGCCGATCGGCGCCTCGCCGATCACGTCGCGGGGCGCCGTAGCCGGAAACGCCGCAACCGGCACGCCGCTTGCGAGCGCCTCGAGCAGCACCAGTCCAAAAGTATCGGTGCGGCTCGGGAAAACGAACACGTCAGCGGACGCGTAGATGTCGGCCAGCGTCTCGCCGTGGTGCGCGCCAAGAAACACCGCGTCCGGGTAGGACTTCGCCAGCTGAGCGCGCGCCGGTCCGTCACCGACCACGACCTTGCTGCCGGGCAATTCGAGCTTGAGAAAGGCTTCGATGTTCTTCTCCACCGCGAGGCGGCCAACGGTGAGGAAAACCGGACGCGGTAGGTTCAGCACCCCGCGACCCCGGGGTCGAAACAAATCCGCGTCGACACCGCGCGGCCATAGCCTCACGTTCGTGAAGCCGCGCGCGCTAAGTTCCGCGGCGAGCGTCGGAGTCGCCGCCAGCACCGCGGCGCCTGCGCAATGGAATCGCCGCAGCCAGCCCCAGGTGACTCCGCAGGTCAAGCGTTCAGGCACCGGCAGTCGCTCCGCCAGATAATCCGGAAAGCGTGTGTGGAAGCTAGTGGTAAACGGCAGGCGGCGCCGCGTGCAAAGCCGCCGCACGGCATGACCGAGCGGGCCTTCGGTCGCGACATGAACGGCGTCCGGCCGCGAACGGTCGAAACGACGCGCGATCTCTCCCGGCCCCGGCAGCGCCAGGCGGATCTCCGGATAGCTCGGCAGCGGCAGGGTCCGGAAATCGCCCGGCGTGAGGAATTCGAGCTCCGCGCCGAGCGCGCGTGCCTCGCGCGCGACTTGCCCGAGCGTGCGCACCACGCCGTTGACCTGGGGGTGCCACGCGTCGGTAGCGACCAGAATTTTCATGCGGCTTGTGCCCGTACAGCTGCCTGCGTTAGAGCCGGCTCCGGTTCAGCGTCGCGGCCAATCTCGGTCCAGCTGATGATCTCAAAGCAGCCGTCATAGCGCTCGGCTATCGCCGTGCAGCTCTCCACCCAGTCGCCGCAATTCATGTAGCGCACGCCAAAATCGTCATGCATCGCAGCGGTGTGGATGTGGCCGCAGATCACACCGTCGACCTGATGATGATCCGCCTCAGTCGCCAGCGCTTTCTCAAACGCGCCAATGTAATTCACCGCGTTTTTTACCTTCAACTTGGCCCATTTCGACAGCGACCAGTATGGTACACCGAGCACGCGGCGCAGCGCGTTGAACAGCCGGTTGGCGGTGAGTGCTAATTCGTAGGCCTTATCGCCGAGCAGTGCCAGCCAGCGCGCCTGCGTCACCACGATGTCGAACATGTCGCCGTGCACAACCAGATAGAGGCGGCCATCGGCGCCGTCGTGAATGGCGTTCTCCACCACCTCGATACCGCCGAAATGCGTGCCGTAATAGCCGCGCAGGAATTCGTCGTGATTGCCGGGGATGTAAATTATGCGCGAGCCCTTGCGGCCCTTGCGCAGAAGTTTCTGCACCACGTCGTTGTGCGCCTGCGGCCAGTACCACGACGAGCGCAGCGCCCAGCCATCGACGATATCCCCGACCAGATAGATGGTGTCGGCTTCGTGCCGGCGTAGGAAGTCGAGGAGTTTGTCGGCCTGGCAGCCGCGCGTGCCGAGGTGGACGTCGGAAATGAACAGCGCGCGAAAGCGTCGCGTGTCGTCTGACGTCACGGTGCGACGATTTCCGATGTGAGATCCATGCTTGCCAGCATTACCAGTGCGGCGTCTCAGTTTTATGACGGTGTTGTTTACCTATATTAACTTTACGCGGCGATTGCATTTCGCTGCGCCGGAAACGCGTCAACGTGCAGAGGCCAAAGATCGATGTCAGTGATCTCGCAGCCTTCGCCTAGTCGTCGAACGCGATTCGATCCGTGAGAGACAGCAACCGAGTGCGACAACGAAGCGAGAGGGGTTGACGACCCAAAGCTCCGAGCCTGACATTCGCTGCTCACAAAAACATCACGTCCACGAGGTGCTCCTATGGATCTCGGAATCGCCGGCCGCAGGGCCATCGTTTGCGCGTCGAGCCGCGGGCTCGGCAAGGCCACCGCGCGCGCGCTGGCTGAGGCCGGCTGCGAAGTCGTGATGAACGGCCGCGACGCCAAGACGCTGGAGACCGCCGCGGCGGAGATCGGCAAGGCGACCGGTGCCAAGATCACCACCGTCGCCGCCGACGTCGCCTTGCCGCTTGGACAGAAGTCGCTGCTCGCCGCCTGCCCTGCCCCGGACATCCTAATCAACAACAATGCCGGTCCGCCGCTGCGCGATTTCCGTGAGCTCACCCGTCAGCAGATGATCGACGGTGTGATCGCCAACATGATCGTTGCAATCGAACTGATTCAGAAGGTGATCGGCCCAATGACCGAGCGCAAATTTGGCCGCATTGTGAATATCACCTCGGGGTCAGTAAAAGCCCCGCTGCCCGGCCTCGATCTGTCATCTGGCGCGCGCGCTGGATTGACCGCCTTTCTCGCCGGCGTCGCGCGCACCGTCGCGAGCAACAACGTGACCATCAACAACGTGCTGCCTGGCGCCTTCGAAACCGATCGTCTGCGCGGCACGCTGAAGAAATGGGCTGAGCAAAAAGGCACAAGCGTCGAGGAGGCCGCCGCCACGCGCGCCGCCACCATTCCGGCCAAGCGCTTCGGCCAACCGCATGAATTCGGCGCGGCCTGCGCATTCCTATGCTCGGCACAGGCCGGCTACATAACAGGCCAGAATTTGCTAATCGACGGCGGCAATTTCAACGGCGCGTTCTGACCCAGCGCGATTGGCAAGAAGGCCGCCGTCGCCGCCGGCCTTATTATGATAAGCGAAGCGCTTACTTTTGCGCTCCCGCTCCCGCTCCCAACACCTCATCCCAGCGCCACGCCACACCAATCGAAAGGATGTCAACATGCGATTGCACGCTGCCGATATAGGCGACGCCAGAAGGGTTGGCGGATGTTATTGATGTAGCGAACCATGGATTGCCGGAGGCCGCCGATATATTGATCGACGTGTCTCGGATGAAGATGTGCGAGTAAGCCAAATTGGCTACTAAGCCCCGCCAAATCTGGTAGCTTGCGCCAATCGATGCCCAGAACCGATCATTATCGGGTATTATCGGAAAACGCACTTGATCGGTGACGGGCGAAATTTCATAGCCGAAACCGGTACGCAAGCTCAGCCGATCGGACGCTTTATATTCAGCGCCGATTGAGAATAGCCAACCGTCCTTCCATTGGAACGGCAGGGTCAAAAACGGTGACGGCGGCAGCGGCGTCGATATGACCGAGGTGCCAATGCGATTCCAGTTGGTCCATTCGACCGTCCCGAGCAGTGTCCATTGTGGATCGATGCGCTGCCGGAGACCGAGGGACAGGATACTAGGCGCGTTGACCGTAAGGTTTGCTGGAAGAGCGCCTGGACCTCCTAAAGCCGGGGGCGGCAATGTTAAGGTCCCCGAGAACTTTTGGTCGATGCCTGAACGATAACCGAGACCGATGACCGTAGCAGGCGTCGGTGTCAAAGTGACGCCCGCTGTGAAGCCGTAACCCCATCCATTGGCCGACAATTTTGCATCAACCGGCGACGGAACTAAGCCGGAAACAAAAAAACCGGGGATGGGTGTTGGGACCTGTTGTTGGAATGCGCTCAGTCCGTGTTGAAAAGCCAAGTTGGCATATTGAATCTGCATGCCCGCTCCGATGCTGATCCAATCATTGATGCGGTAGGCAACGCTTGGCGTCACGTTGTAAGTCGTCAGGTTTGAATCACTTGCCCCGTAATCGCGGCCAACCCAATTCTCGGGAAAGCTGACCGAAAGGCCGAAAGGCGAATTGAATGATAGGCCTACCCAAAGATTCTGGTTGAGCTGATAGGAAACGGTAGTGCCTGGGAGCAGCGCAGCATTGCTAGTGTTGCCGGTGCCGGCTTGCGGCACCGCAACTAGTGGGGTGAGTGGGCCCGGAAATGGTGGTCCAGCAAAAGTGCTGCCTGCGCTCGGAAAATGTGACGAATAGGGCAAAATGCCAGCGTATGTCGACGAGCTTTGGATGCCGGCAAACTGCGTCATAACCGCCGGATTCCAGAACATAGTGGATAGGTCTCCGCCCGCAGCGACACCGGCGTACGATGTGCCCTCCCCATAGGCGCTCTGTTCGCGAATCCCGAGACCGCCGGCATTTGCGGCAGGGCTCGCTGCAATCAATACCCCAAGGCTGCCGCATGCGAGCAGCAACGCCCTAAGTCCCCGGACCGACATAATGAAGCCCCCATTTGCTACCGCGTTGCACAGAACGGAAGAGAACGAACGCATGTAGCGGAATGCTTACATGGTGCCTGTGGAGTCGCCCGCCGACAATGCCAACGAGTTGGCGGGAATGGGTAAATTGCACATTATTTAGGATACTGTTGCTTTACTGCCACATAACTCGACAAGCCGGCCCACCGAAGGAAACATCAGTAAGAAGGAAGGAAAAATGAGAGTGTTGATAGCCTGGGGGCAACTCGGTGCCCCCCAACCAAGCAACGTTTAGGCTGCGAATTCCACGCCGAGCCGCGTCGCCGTGCGCCAGATCACCCGGCAACGCTGCCACACGTGATCGGACTCGACCACCAGCACGAAATCATCCGGAATGCCGATCTGACTCGCCACGTCTAGGCACGCGCCGCCCCGCGACAGGTTGCGCACGCCGCAGTTGATGCTGCTCGCAAGACTAAAGTTGATTTTTCCCGGCTTCAGCGTGCGATGGCGCCCGCCCTTGCGTCTTTCTTCCATGTCCATGGATTCTCCGCCCGGTTCGGCACCACGCAGCGCATCTTACCCAGCCTGGCTTTAGGCCATGGTGAAACTGAATTTCGAAATCCAGCAGTGGCCGTTTAACTTTGCCTAACCATGGCGGTACGCGGACACGACTTTTTGCGCCTGTTACCGCGTATTTCATTTCAGTTTACGGAATGTCACGGGTGCTCCACCGTAAATTCAGTTAAGCAATCGAGCGCAAGGACGGTGCTGACCGGCATATCGGTGTTGAGCTGGCTCATTGGATACTGTCACTTGTGCGGCCCGAACGCCCAGAGCCGGATGCTGGTCGTCGTCGACGGGCTTTTTCTCTACGTCGCGGGACTCGGATCAGCCCGGAGGCGGGCCTCCACGGGTTTGCTCGTGGCCTCTGGTGCGCTTCCCCACCCTCAGACCTTAAGGCACCAATCGCAAATATGAGGATACGTGCAAAGACGCCGCAAGCGCGGACAACCTGGGGCCTCAAACAATCGACGAGCGCTGACCTACATCTTGCTCCTCCATC
>Ga0207855_1000039_pt1 | contig 19120 bp, 25 predicted proteins | sample LuqExpMetageno14_FD_187772 | JGI IMG/M metagenome (GOLD analysis project Ga0207855, IMG submission 187772) | Tropical forest soil microbial communities from Luquillo Experimental Forest, Puerto Rico - Sample 14 (SPAdes) | ecosystem: Environmental > Terrestrial > Soil > Tropical forest ...
TCGGGAACTTTGACTTCGGTAACTTTGAATGCCAGTTCCTCGCTACGCCTCTTTCGGGCGTTTCCTACTAGACGCTAATGGGGCTTGGGCAAAATCGGATCGTCAAAAATATCGGCTTGCTCGTTCCGTTCGACTTGTTCAGCGAGCAATAAATAGCATCTAGCTAATTGTTCCCACTCAGCGGCCAAGTTGATGTCCGCTTGCCGCGCACGATCACGTACTCGCTCAGCCAAATATCGGTATTCCTGCGCTCGCGTCATTGGCGGTGCCTCCGCCTTTTTCTTGAGCTCGTCCATCTAGCCGCGAATAGGTCGCCGAACTGGGGAAACTGCGCGGAGGCGTCTTCCTGGGCGTGCTTAGAAGGTATCTACTGGACCGCAGGAGGGGGCGAACATGAGTCACAAGTACTCGGTGGGGCAATACGTCTATTACAAACCACCGATCAAACACAGCGCCGCGCGAGGCACGTACAAGATCGTCAGCACGTTGCCAGTCGAGATCGAAGGCCGGAATACCTACCGCATCAGGAGCGTCATTGAGACGTTCGAGCGAACAGCTGAAGAGAGTGAGCTCACGCTGGCTCAGTCGATCCGGTGACAGTGAAAGCCGTCATCGCTCTTTGCAATGATGATCCTAATGGGCCGCTTGCAACGGGTTCTGTAGTACCACGCCATCTTCTGCGCGCTGCGGACATCCTCGTCGTTTAGTTTGAACGTCTCTCCTGGCTGCATTTGCTTGAAAGGATATTTTTTGTTGGTTCTGACTCTGTAGATCATCGCTCACCGCGTTGTTGTTTTGGGCGAGCCTTAAAGGGGCTTTGCAGTAAGCGCTGTGAACTAGGTCACATGGCGGGCGAGACCTTAGTCCAAGCCATCGATGGGCCGTGTGATAAGGCGGCGGGTGTCCTGCTTTCCTGCTCATCGGCTGATATGCTCGGAAGCACAAATGCTCAAGCTGTAGATAAGGATATGGGGAAAGGACAGACCTCAGTCGGTTATGTTAACCAGAGCGCTAACCTGCATTACCAACAGATCATCGCCGAGGCGGTGCGCAAAAAGGGTCAGAACATCTTTGATGTTGAGGCGCACTTCTACCGCTTGTTGGCAGTGAATTGCGCTGACAAGCAGGCAATGGCCGAAGCTTTTGCGAAGGAAATCCCAGAGGAAGACGCGCAGCAGGGCAAGCCTTCATGACACAGCGCCAGAAAGTGCCGATCACCATGCGGGCGCTGATCCAGCGCATCAACCGCAAACTGCGCGAACACGATGAGGTGCTGAAGGCCATCCGTGGCGAGCGCTGGCGAGCCGAATACGGCGACTATTACGTGCTCAACTGCGCCCGAAACTACGTCACCGAGATGCACGTGGACCCCGAAAAGCTCGGGCGCGAGCTTAAGGTGATGCAGGATTGGGAGGTATTGGCGGAATGAGTGAAACAGCTTTGCAGTTCACCGGAACCGATCTTCGCGGTTTGTTGGATGTACTCCTTGAAGCGCTGAAGGTGATCAGGAGGACCGGTCGTCGCCCTACGATCACCGTCAACGGCAAGCTCTATGCCAGCCACGACTTGCGCAAGGTGGCGGCGCTGTTGCCGGACGAAGAGTTGCAACCGCACCATCAAGCCTTGGTCAACGTGATGTTTGCAAAGAAGCAGCGCGGCTATCGGAAGACTGCTTACAATCTTGCTGACAGAGTAAACTCATGGCGGACCGAAGAACAAAAGCTGGCAGCTCGACAAGCGGCCAAAACGTCAGCCCTCGCAGTCGCGGAGCCCGCGCCATTTCGAAACAGAGGCTTCAGCGAGCGCACGATCAGGGCGCTGATGGATTGCTCAATAGACGAGCCTGAACGCCTCCTCTTCATGCAGCCTGCCGACCTCAAGAAGATCCCGGGCGTCGGGAAGGCTTCGTTCGACGAGATCATGCGGTACCGGGCGAAGTTCATCCGCTCGTCGGTGATGAAGAAGAACCCATGAGCGCCATTAAGGCAAACAGTGCGGCGATCCTCGCGCCCGGCGACAAGGCCAAGCGAGCCGTCGTCAGGGTGGGAGAAGGTGGTCGCGGCTTCGTCGTCGAGGGCAGGGGCAACGAGCGGTACGTCGTGACGGCGGCCCACTGCTTGCCACGCATGCCGCAGCCTTACGGCTTCTCGCGGCTTGAGGAGCTCACCTACCGCAGGCTGCTAGCTCCGCTCGGAGGCGAGCCGTCGGTTTCGTGTCTGTGCCTGTTCGTTGATCCAATCTCCGACCTCACCGTGCTCGGCATGCCGGACGACCTGGAGCCCGACGATGAGGCCGAGGCCTACGAGGAGCTGGTCGCCGCCGCGATCCCGCTCGTGGTCGCCGAGCCGCCGCGTGAGGCGGTCGAAGACATGCGGGAGTGCCGGGCCTTCTTGTTGTCGCTCAGCGACCGCTGGTTCCCGTGTACGGTGCAGCACTACGGCGACCGCATGGTTGTCTCCGACGCCGCGGAGGACATCGTCGGCGGTATGGCGGGATCGCCAATCGTCTCAGAGAACGGCAGCGCGGTCGGCGTCTTGTGCCTCTCGTTCGGTGGTTACGACAAGCCTCACCGCGTGGGAGGTGTGAACCCGCAGCTGATGGGCAACTTGCCGAGCTGGTTCCTGAAGATGTTGGCGAAGGGGTAGAGCGAGGAGAGTTCGACATGTCCGTCCGCAAGCGCATGTGGACGACGGCGAAGGGCGCAAAGCAGACCGCCTGGATCGTCGACTACGCCGACCGCGAGGGTGACCGGCACATCCGCACCTTCGCGCGCAAGAAGCAGGCCGACGACTACCACGCCACGGTCAAGGTCGAGGTCCGCCACGGCGTGCACACAGCGCCGAGCAAGAGCGCGACCGTCGCCGAGGACGTCGCCTTGAAGGCGGCGGCGTCTCGCGACGAAGGCAGGCAGCTTTCCAAGAGCGCGCGCGACTTCGTCGAGCGGGCAACGAGGCGAGACGTGTCGGAGCTAGCATGACCCGCGCCGAACCTCTACTCGCATCAGCAGCAAACAAAAACCCCGAGACATTGGCTGATCTTACAAAACCGCCATTAACTTGCTGGATGCAAGATCAAGCAGCAATATTCTTGAATGCACCCGTCATACTTTTCGTTACTGTCTCGCCAAGGTCCTTCATCTGTTCACCGAACGTCTTCCATTGCGTTTGCATGAAGTCGGTCTGAACCTGCCAGAAGGACTGGACATCCTTGGCCTCGGATAGCTTCCGCACGAACTCGTTCGCAGCGGCAATATTCTTGTCGATGTAGTCCTTCAGTTTCTTGTTTAGATCGGCATCGAGCAATGGAGAGGCTTTCATGCCTTTCTCGAACAACTCAGCATATTTCTCCATTGCCTTGCGAGATTGCTCAAAACCTTGCGTCATCATGTCCGTGAAGCCCGCAAACGGTTGGTCACTTTTTACCATTGCCATGTTCACCTCCCGCGTATGAAAGAAAAGGCGGCCCCAACCGAAGCGTCAGCGGTTTGCACCAGGACCGCCCCCGAAGGGGCGTCGACGCCCCTCATCAGCCGCACCTAAGCCTCGAATCGGTTGCGCCGCTATTGTCCTAAGGGGAATAGGGAATGATCCGAAACACTAGCGGCATTGCCCCTAAGTACAGTAGCCAGACTGAGCGTCTTCGGCTGTAAATAAGGGATACTGGATAAGGGCACAGCCCTCCCCGAATTCCCCCGTCCCTTATCTAGAACTGTGCGAGACCGCCAACCCGTCCCCAGGTTCAGCGGTCTCGTTCTTTATGTGTTGGCCTGCGATCCCACGCGGCGCGGAACGCCTGTTTTGCCGCTTCTAGAGTCGCGACGTTGCCATGCTGCGGCCCATCGCTGCCATGCCACTCGTGAAATTCGAGGTCCCAGAACCAAAGGGCTCGCGCGGCGCGTAGGAATCGGCTTTGAAGATGCAGAGTGGCGCTCGTCGAAGTTCGGGGACCGCCCGTTCAGTTTCGACCCGTCCTAAAGCTCCTGTAGCGTTATCTTACTGGTCTCATTCTGCATTATGCGACCAGTTGAGCCATTATACCTCGAGGAAAGGCGCATGAAATCAAGACGTCTCAAGCTTGTGAAACGCATTGTAATGCGACCAGTTGCGTCTCTTGGGCCCAGCAGCCACCAACGCCTCGCGTAACTCTAAAGCCTGTCGCTCTTTTGGCTCCAATTGGAAATCAATGCGAGAGCAGCGGACGCCCACGTCATCCGTCGATTTGAAGCACGGCGAGTACGGCGAAGACGCCGCCGATGACATTGAGTTTCATCGCTGGTCTCCCGTCGTCGACTGGCTGCGCGGGGCCCCGAGTTCTCCGAGCGGCAGATAAGGCACCACGCTCTGGGCGCCCTGATTGGTATCCACGATGATCTTGTTGGAGCCGCCCAGCACGCGCTCCATGGTTTCCAGATACATGCGCTCGCGGGTGACATCGGGCGCTTTCTTGTACTGCTCGTAAATCTTCAGGAAGCGCGAGGTCTGGCCGGTGGCTTCCGCCACGGTCTGCGACTTGTAGGCTTCCGCGGCTTGCGTGATCTGCGCCACCTTGCCGCGCGCTTCCGGCACCACGCGGTTGGCGTAAGTCTGCGCCTCGTTCTGTAGGCGCTCGAGATCGGCGCGCGCGGCCTGCACGTCGCGGAAGGCGTCGATCACCTGCGCCGGCGGATCGACCTTCTGCAATTGCACCTGCTGCACCAGAATGCCGGCGCCGTAATGGTCGAGCGTCCTCTGCATCAGTTCCAGCACGGCACTCTCAACCGTCTGCCGCGCTCCGGTGAGGATCGGCTGGATCTGGGAATGGCCGACCACTTCGCGCATGGCGCTCTCGGCTACCGCCTTCACGGTGCCTTCCGGATTCTGGATGTTGAACAGATACTCGGCGACGCCGGTCGGCTTCACCTTCCACAGCACCGAGAAATTGATGTCGACGATGTTCTCGTCGCCGGTCAGCATCAGGCTCTCCTCCGGCACTTCGCGCGAGGCGGAGCGGCCGCCGTCCTCGACCTGGCGCATGCCGATGTCGATCTTGTTGACGCGCAGCGCCTTGGGTGTGAGCACGGACTCGATCGGGTAGGGCAAATGATAATTCAACCCGGGCTGCACCTCGCGCACGCTTTGGCCGAAGCGCAGCACCACGCCGAGCTCGTCCGGCTCGACCCGGAAGAAGCCGGAGAAACCCCACAACGCGATGGCCGCCAGACCGAGCAGCGCGAAACCTTTGCCGCCGAGATTGCCGCCCGGCAGCACGCGCCGCAACTTTTCCTGGCCGTGGCGGAGGATTTCCTCGAGATCCGGCGGCCTCGGTCCCGACGACTGCGGTCCGGAGCCCCAGGGGCGCTTGCCGCCCGAGCCCCGAGGACCACCGCCCCCGCCGCCCTGATTACTCCATGTCATTGAATGTTTTCCCGGCGCCGAGGCTTGGATCGTCCGGCAGCCCTATGTTGGGAGGGGTTATAGGGGGCCCAAGGCCGCGTTACAACGCGTCGGCGAGCTGCCTCCGGCCGCATCAGCGAGTGGAGGAAATCACCGCGGGCGCCCCCTTCCGGGAAGCCGCCTGCGGCGTCGTGAGTACACTCAAATGCATCGTGATCGAAATGGGATGGCAGATCAAACGAATCGCCGTGTCCCACTTAACCCGTCGGTTCCGCCGCAGGTGCCCAACCGGTTTTGCGCACGAAGCAAGTCAATCAGGGCGCTCGCGCCTCCTATTTATGCGTGACGATACTGTTGAAAAACGTCACCGCGATCAGACGAGTTCTGCTGCGAGAGAGCGCGCCGCGAGTGAATTACACCGCGCCGTCAGTAGGGAGTCGTGCGTGAAGAATGAGCTAACGGACTGATCATGAGTCGGTTTCTTTTGTTGGAGACGGAAGATTCCGAGCCATGACAGAGCTTAAAATTAGTAGTCCCGATCTGCCCGGGCGACGGGATACGGCTCGCCAACTCATCGACCAGGCCAGTGGCGAACTAGTCTATTATGGGACTGTTGCGACTCTTGCAGTGGTTAGTTTGATCGCTTGCGGGATCTGGCTGTTGGATACAGCACTAATGTGAGAAGGCGAGCGTTTGTTTTGTTGGTGGCGTTTGCCTTGGCTGGTTGCTTGCCAGATCAAGCCAACGATTTAGCTGCTTATCAGACCGAAGCAGACCAGTTTTACCAAACATACCAAGCTATCGATGCGGATGATCCTAGAAGCCGATACATAATCGGTTGTATGGCCGCCAAAGGCTACGATTTAGATGTATCGCCAGTGGAATGTGACGGTCAACATCGATTGGTGACCCAATCGGCATGTTACACACCGGAGAGTCGGATAGCGCGGTTCATTGATCAATTCCGTATCCACTAAATCGCAAAAAACCCGGCCTGACAAAACGAAAACCCCGGGGCATTGCTCCGGGCTTAGTTTGCTTGTGAGCAAAAACAACTACGCGCTTAAATGCAGAAGCTTTCTTCTAGGCAATTCCACCGAAAGATCAGCGGGCTTCGCACCCTTAAGGATTTTATCGATATAATACGGGACACGACCGTAAATTTTAGTTGACGATGGCCCATAGGCGATCAGCGCCCCAACCTCTACCGCTTCTTTCCATGCGATCATCAATGGCACTTGATGTGCTAATGCCAATTCGGCAATGCGCTGTCGTTCATTGTAGAACATGCCATCATTTGGTACGGACACCGCGTCGATTTGGTGGTCAATCGTCGCGAACACGCGCTCAAGGTCGTCAGGTGTGCCGACTTCAATCGGCTGAACGGTCAATTTTAGTTTAGCCGCCGCGGCCTGGCTCTCCGCAATAAAGCGACGAGCATTTGCTGGGTTGCTTGAATTTACGAGTTGTCCCACACGCACCGCACTAGGGACAACTTCCTTCAGCACCTCCAGCCGCTTGGCGGTCAGATCAATGGCTAGATTTGTTATTCCAGTAATGTTCCCGCCCGGTCGTGCTATGCTCCCAACGAGTTTCAATTCAATGGGATCGATGGCGCCCACGAAAACAATAGGAATGGTCTTGGTTGCGCGTTGGGCTGCAAGGGCTGCGGGCGTTGTTACAGCGACCAAAACGTCCACCGGAAGAGCGACGAGCTCAGCAGCGTTGGCATTGAAACGTTCATACTGCTCAGCGGCAAAAGTATTTATCAATTTTATGTTTTGACCCTCGACATAGCCGAGATCTTTAAAACCCCGCCGGACCGCACCCAGATTAACCGCTTCCTCCATTTCACTTCCGGCGTGCCAAAGTAATCCGATCTTCGGCACCTGCTGCGCACGCGCCAAGAAGGGCCAAGCGGCTCCTAAGCCAGCAATAACTTTGATGAGATCGCGCCGCCTCATTGCCTTCCTCGAGGCTTAGACCGGCCATCCTATAATCAAACTACCAGACTGAAGCTTCGAGCCTAACGTCCGCTTTGGGTCGATTGTGCTGAAAAAGTCGAAAGTCGAACCGGGCGTAAAACTGTCAAAATCACATCCACGTCCTTGATGACTGAAATTGGCTACCGTAAATCAAATTAGAACTCGCTACGCTCGTTCGACCGCAGAAAATGAGGTCCCTCACGTTCGCATTTCAAAAACGCGCCTGCGAGGCTAAAAATTTTTGAGTGCCTCGGCGCTCGGACTTTTTCAACACAATCTCTCGAAAGCGACCTAATTGCTGCGTACCAGCGGAATGTCGCGAAGTGCCAAAGGCGGGCTCATGCAGCGCAGCAAAAGAGATCGCTATTCAATAACCTCGTCGGCGAGCTGTTGGAGATGCAACGGCACGTCAAGGCCAAGCGTTGCAGTCGTATTCCCTGTTACCGCCTACCTCATGTGTTACGCGACTACCCGGAGCTCCGCAACGTCGGGCGTGTGACACTGCTCGGAAGCTTTCGCTGTGTACGGCTTGTGTTGTGGGATGAGACGCAGCGCCGCCTAGTGTCATTCCGCGAAGCTCGGACAAGAGCTATTAGTTAGTTCATAAGCTTTTTGAGTGGATATCGCTCGCTCTCGTAGAGCGCCTGAATATCTTTGCAACCGAAGCGCCGTTCGTCGATCTCGATGAAGGCGCCAAGTAGTAGGAGCGCCGGAAGTTCCTCAACCGCAAACCGAATGGCATCGGCTGCCGTCTCGAAGCGACGATAGCCAACTTTTTTGATGCTTTTGCGATTGCGTCCAGGATACAATTCAGCCGGCGCGTCGTAATCAAATTTATCCATTCCACTCTCCAGATCGCTACAAGACAAACGCATTGAAACAGCCCGCTCAATATGGGGTGGCGGCGGCGGATTTGACAGGACCGGCACCAGATTTCTTTCGAATCCGAAAGTGCAATTAGTCAGACGAATATCGCTCGAGGGATCACCCTCGCACAGCTTGGTGCGGCAAAATTTTGATTGCGGCCATGATGGATGGCTACATCGTGTGTACAGTCTTAATCTTACCTCTGCTGGCGCCGACGTCTCGGTTGTGGTCGGCAAGATCATGGACAATCCGCCACCAACGCAGCACGCGACTCACGCCACGTCCTGCTCCTCGACTACCAATTCCCACATTAGTATTCGCGCGAGGCCTTCCGGGCTTAGGCCGCCGAGTTGAGTTATCTTGCTTCCGTTGCAGGTTTTTACCGTCACCAATCCATCGATAACGGCAGAACCACGAGTAGCCTTTTGCCGAAAGCCTTGGATTAAATCGACGGACAGTCGCGAGCGCGTCCCGCTGCGCTTCCCACTCGCGCCGCATGCGCGTGACGTTATCGCGGATTTCGTCGTTTCTGGCGTTGTAGCCCATTGCCCTCAGGCCCATTGTGCAGCGCCAATATTAGGGGACCTCTTGTATCAGGATCAATCAATGCCCACTTACGCCAGAGAAGCCCCGTGAGTTTGATCAGCATGCCCCCACACGAAACAGAACGCGCCCGCGCTGAGCGGCTCTTCAAAGTGCGCGAGCGGCAAAAAGCTGACGCTCCAAAAGCAACTATAGATTATTATGGGGCCCAGCAGGCGGTGCGCGACCGGACCCGAGAGCTGAGGCAATTACGGCTCGCACGCGACGCCAATAACAAACGCGCCCGAAGGAATTCAAGCTCTACGAAGAATTGATGGCGGCGTCGTCATCGTCGGTCCGTGTCCTTACCGGAAACCAATCCGTCTGGTCAGCCGTGACGAATCGGTTGATACTCGCTGGCGATGGGCGGTCTCTGCAAATTGATCTGGTGGGCGGTTGCTGGGCTATTCCGGTCTCGGACATCCCTGGAAGCCGAGAATCTGGTGCTTCGGCACCAATTGAACGTGCTCCGTGTCCCTTCCGAAAATCCGATCCGGTCTGGATTCGCATGATAGGGCAGAATCATCGCATCGTTGAGAGCGATGTTTTCGATCCTGCACACACTCGCAGCATTCGTTGCCGACCTGGTCAAGTCCCGCAGCCGGCTTGAAGCCGAGAATCTGCTCCTCCGTCATCAGCTAAACGTTGCGCTGCGGAAGGCGCCAGCGCGCCTACGACTGCGCGGCTGTGATCGAGCAATATTGGTTTGGTTGGTCCGGCTTTGGCCGAATTTGCTTGACGCGGTTCAGGTGGTAAAGCCTTCTTGCACTGGCATCGGGCAGGCTCCAGAGCGTTTTGGCGCTGGAAGTCGAAAAATAGGGCAGGGCGACCTAAGATTAATCGTGACCTGCGCGATCTGATCCAGCGAATGAGCCGCGAGAACCCATTGTGGGGCGCGCCGCGTATTCACGGTGAGCTATTGATGCTCGGCATTGAAGTGGCCCAGTCAACGGTCTCGAAGTATATGATCCGCGGCTGCAAACCACCGTCGCAGAGCTGGAAGACTTTTCTGCGCAACCACGCCGAGGCAATTGCGGCAATCGACATGTGCGTTGTGCCCACGGTGACATTCGATCGCTTGTTTGCCTTTCTCGTGCTCGGGCACGGCCGGCGACAGCTCCTATGGTTCGAGGTCACCAGGCACCCGACGGCAGAATGGCTAGCCCGACAGATCACCGAAGCATTTCCGTGGACGTCTGCGCCGACTTATTTGATACGCGACAACGATAAAGCCTATGGGCACGTATTCACTGCCCGGGTCCAAGCGATGGGCATCCGCGACAAGCCAATTACCCCGAAATCCCCATGGCAAAATGGCCTGGCGGAACGATTGATCGGTACGTTACGCCGCGAGTGCCTGGACCACATCATAGTCTTTGGGGAGGCGCATGTGAGGCAGATCCTTTTCGCCTGTGCGGCGTATTACAATCAAGCTCGTACGCACTTGGCTTTACACAAGGATGTACCCGTAAAACGGGCTATCCAACGGTTCGGTAGGATCATTGGCATGCCCGTCCTGGCCGGGCTGCATCACCAATACGTCCGGATATGATTTTCAGAAGGGACAGGGTAGAGAAACCAGAGAAGCCCTAATTTGTCGCCCCTCGGCGCATGCCTCTTCTCGGTCTACGGGAATGCCTCCCGCATTGCTTCCATGGCTCTTTGAGCCGTCTTCGCTGATCAGCGGCGGCTGTATATCGCTGAGGTTTGCGAATGGAGAATGGAAATGTGGTATTGAGAAAATCCCCGCGCACGCAAGTGGCGGGGCTGAGTTGTACGCATAGTTGAGGCGGAAAGTTTAAGCGCCCGAATTTTTCTTCTCGGCCGCTTCTTTAGCCAACCGGAGAGCCTTCAATCGCGCGGTCTTCTCTCGAATAATCTTTGCTTGGACTTCGTAGTCCACGCTGAGATTGTGATTTTCCCGTGCAGCCTTCTCCAACCGCGATTGCATTCGCGTATTCTTGCTACTAGCAGCCATGGTTCGCCTTGTTTCTGGCAGCCAAGGGCTGACCGGAGTCCGCTGCGACCTGTCCTTTCCGAAAATCATATCCGGACGTAATGATGATGCAGGCCGGACAGGATCGGGATGGCGACAATGACACCGGACCGCTGAACGGCCCGGCCCAGGGGCGTATCCTTGTTCAGCGCCAAGTGCGTGCGAACCTCATTGTAATAAGCCGTATAAGAAGAAAGGATTTGCCGCAGGTGCGCCTCGCCAAAGACCAGCACCCGGTCCAGGCACTCGCGACGCACGGTGCCAATCAGACGCTCCACATACGGATTTTGCCACGGCGATCCTGGCGAGATCGGTCGGTCGCGGATGCCCATGGCCCTCACCCGCGACCTAAAGACAGGTCCGTGACGGTCGTTGTCGCGCATCAGGTAGACCGGCGCTGATGACCAGGGGAAGGCCTCGGTGACCTGTCGGGCCAGCCACTCGGCCGTCGGATGTCGTGTTACCTCGAACCACAGCAGTTGCCGCCGACCGTGACCCAGCACCAGGAACGCGAACAATCGCTCAAAGGTCAGGGTCGGAACCACACACAGATCAATGGCAGCGATCGCCTGCGCGTGATTGCGCAGAAATGTCTTCCAGCTTTGCGAAGGCGTCCCACCCTGCACCATGTATTTTGAGACGGTCGACTGGGCGACCTCAAAGCACAAGCATCAGCAGTTCACCATGGATCCGCGATGCTCCCCACTCTGGGTTTTCCCTGCTCATCCGTCGGATGAGATCGCGCAGGCTGCGATCGATCTTTGGCCGCCCTGCCCTATTCCGGGATTTCCAGCGCCAGAACGCTTTGCAGCCCGCGCGGTGCCACCGACGAATGGTCTCCGGCTGAACGACCTGCGTCGCACCGAGCAGGCTCGGCCAGAGCCGGGTCATCCAGATTAGCAGCGCCCGGTCACTGCCGCGTAGCGAAAGACGCGGCGGCGCACGCCTCAAGGCGATGCTGAGTTGATGGCGAAGGAACAGGTTCTCGGCTTCAAGCCGGCACCACGACTTGAACAAGTCGACGATGAACATGCCGAGCGAGTACAGGACTGCGAGCATCGGCACCAATCATGCGATGATTCTGCCTCGCGACACGAATCTCAAGCCGGATGGAATTTTCGGAAAGGACAGGCACGAATTCTTCATCAAGAATCTTCTTGGCTCACGTCAGCGAAGCCTTGCCCGGCGTCTCCCGACGCCACCGCCTTGACCTTCACCGCGACCTTCATGGCGAGATGATCCGACGTCGACCCGTACCACGTGCCTTGCAGGGGGATCGCCTCGCGCGGGTGCGGCACGACTGCGACGCGAATGTGGTTCTGATTTCCCACGACGCCGCCGGATGGATCGAAGTCGACCCAGCCTGGGCCGGGAACGTAGACCTGGACCCAGGCGTGAGTGTTGCCGTCGGCAACATCTTCGTCGTCGTCATCGGCCAGATGCACGTATCCGGACACGAAGCGCGCGGCAATTCCGCGTGAGCGCAGTACCGCGATCATCAGCACAGCAAGGTCGCGACAACTCCCGCCGCCGAGATTAAGGGTACGCACCGGATCCTGAATTCCCTTTTGGTGTCGCGATATGTGCTTGAAGGTCCGCCTGATGGCCCGTGTCATGTCGACGAGCAATTCGTGCGTGTCGGCGGATCCGTCTCTGCGGAAGAAGATCGCGCTCCAGCCATCGAGTTCGCGGCGCGCGGAGGGCGGCAAAATGAAACGTTTGAGACCGGGCCAATCTTCCGCCGCGTAGGCAAACGGATAGGAGCGGGCAAAATCCTCGATATCGGTTGCGTGAAAGCCGGTCGGCGCATGGTCGAGACGAATGTTGCTGACAAAGCAAAGCTCGGTGGCGCGGTCGGCGAATTCGGCAGTCGCGACATGATTGCTGAAACTGTCCTGCGACCAGGCAATCTGCCTCGGCCTGGGCGTGATTTCGAGCTCGGTTTCGATTACCTTTTGATCCGCGTCGTCGCGCGGACGCAACATCATCCGGTGCGCGCCGAACGCGACCGGTTGACGATAGTGATATGTCGTAACGTGTGTAATGCTGAGAATCGGCATTGCCGTCCCATGATAATGGATGCGCTGGCGACATGCATTGCGACCGCATGCATCTCCACAACATGCAATTCTTGGGCCAAGTATTGTGCATGTTTTTGCCGCAATAGTGAGCGTCGATGAACGCACTGCCTGAAAAATTGCTGGCGGCGGACGAACCGGCGCCGGTCTCGGTTTGCAACGCCGACGGAAAATCGCCGTTCCTGCTGGTGGCCGATCACGCCGGTAAGATCATGCCGCGCGCGCTCGGCCGACTCAGCGTTCCCGAAACCGATTGCGAACGGCACATCGCCTGGGACATCGGCATTGGCGGCCTTGGCCGGCTTTTGGCCGACGCGCTCGACGCGACGCTGATGCTTCAAAACTATTCTCGCCTTGTCATCGACTGCAACCGCCCGTTGGACGCGGCGACGTCGATCCCGGAAATCAGCGAACACACCCCGATCCCGGGCAATAAGGACTTGAGCGAAGGTGCCAGGACCGCGCGCGCTTGCGAGATTTTCTGGCCCTATCACGAACGGATCGAAGCCGAGCTTGATCGTCGGCTGCAGACCGGCCGCGCGGCGGTCCTGATCGCACTGCACAGCTTTGCGCCTGTCTTCAAAGGCGCAGCGCGGCCCTGGCACGCCGGCGTGCTCTACAATCGGGATCCGCGCTTCGCCCACCGCCTGATGGCGCTGCTCAACGCGGAAAAGGGCCTCTTTGTCAGCGACAACGCGCCGGACATCGTGAGCGATGCGTTGGACTACACCATCCCGGTGCACGCCGAGCGCCGCGGCCTGCATCACGTGTTGATCGAGATTCGCCAGGACCTGATCGCCGACCAGAACGGACAGCGCGCATGGGCGCTTAAACTCGCGCGTTTGCTGCCGCTGGCGTACGACGGGCTATGAAAATGATGAGTGGCGCCCCACCCTTGCCAAACGTGCTTGGCCAAAAGTGCCATTGAATTCCAATGCTTATTTTCGAGATTGTCCCACCGATTTGGGTGGTTCCGCGATATGTCCATTCCTCCCTGATAAGCAGACATCAATCGGCATGGTCGCATGTCAGCTGTCTAAAACTTTACCTCGCAAAGTCCTCGAGACAAAGGTACTTAGACGGATTGACGCAGGGCAGCTCAATTGGCGGCCTCGTCAGTCAAATTGATCACACGTAGCTGCGCACGAACATCGGTCTCGGGTTATCGTTGATTGTGCCGTGTGCCAAATCGAAGCACGATATATTCCGAAACGGTGATCTCATGCGTATCCACATCGGTTGTGAGCTCGGCTTCGAATTTCCCCAGCCGACGCCGATGATATTAACGTTGAACGTGCACTTCTCGCGCGTCTCCGATTTGGAGCGTCCAGATTATCTGATAACGAGCCCTTCGGTTCCCATCGACGGCTATCGCGACAGCTTCGGAAACTGGTGCAGTCGGCTCGTTGCGCCCGCCGGCCGTTTCAGCCTCGGCACGGACACCATTGTTCGTGATTCAGGCATGCCCGATGCGATTGATCTGAACGCTCTGCAGCACAAAGTCCAGGACCTGCCGGCGGAAGTCATGCTGTTTCTGCTTGGCAGTCGTTACTGTGAGACCGATCATCTTGCCGATGAGGCTTGGCGCCTATTCGGACATACGCCGCCGGGCTGGCCACGGGTGCAGGCGATCTGCGACTTCGTCTGCAGCCACATCACCTTCGGTTACGAACATGCCTGCGCAACCAGAACTGCATTCGAGACATACGGAGAGCGCAGGGGCGTTTGCCGTGACTATGCGCATCTCGCCGTCACTTTTTGTCGTTGCTTGAACATCCCGTCGCGCTATTGCACCGGTTACCTTACCGATGTCGGCCTTCCGCCGCCCTACCCGCCTAATGATTTTGCAGCGTGGATCGACGTCTATCTCGGCGGCCGGTGGCATACATTCGACCCGCGCAACAACGCCCCCCGGATCGGACGTGTCCTCATCGCACGGGGCCGCGACGCCGCGGACGTCCCTCTAACGTATATCTTTGGACCCGGTAACTTGTCGGCGTTCCGCGTCTGGGCAGATCAAATGCTGTCGGAATGAATGCTCTGCCTTCCGACGCACCGCGGTCACACAGCAATCCGCAAGAGACTGGAACCCAGTTTTACCCTGACCGAATGAGCTGATGTAAGGCGTTCCCAGCAAGCTCAAAAAATAGGCGCCTATTCAGCTTTTTATCCTCGATGCCCAGTTGGTCGCCAAGCGTACTCGACCCCTGACGATTGCCGGCCCCCCGGCTTGTCCGACTGGTACAACCGCCTATTCGCCGCAACATTTCCCGGCGAGCGCAAATTGCCCTTTGAATTGAACCTGCGGTCGGTCAAGATTGGCACTCGCAATCAGATTGGTGGCCTTGGCGTCACCCCATTCCAGTCAGCCATGATAACAAGGCGGGACCCTGCCTCGCCTACCGGATTGAGATGGATGAGAAAGATCTTTTGCTATTCCGGTGATACTGAATGGACTGATGCGCTGTTCGAGGTAGCAAGAGGCGCTGATCTCTTCATCGCTGAATGCTACATGTTTGAGAAGGTCATTCGAGCGCATCTTTCCCTTTCAACACTGCGCGAGAAGCTACCGGCGATCGGCGCCAACCGTGTAATTCTGACGCATTTGAGCGACGATATGCTATCGCGCGCGCCTGCAGTCGAATTCGAGATGGCAACGGATGGAAAAGTAATTGCAATCTAAGTCTTGTCAGATGCAAACGCTTACATGCGCTCGCGCGTTTTCCTGTTACCTTGTCGCCTTGATGCGATGTGTAACGCTGCGGGTACCGGAAGTACGTCGCCACCAAAGCTGCCAATAACCTCTGGCTACAAATGGCCCTGCTGGGTGTGGTGGCAGTCGTCCTAATTACCTTGGCGGCCAAGTTTATTTGGTGACGCACAAAAGGCCGCCTCAAATTGGCGGCCTCTTTATTTTTGACGGTTCGGCGTATCGCGTTTTCGGCACGCGCACCGTAAATGGCTCCTGCACCAGAGGAACATGGTCGTGAGAGAGCCAACAACGCGTGTGAAAAAGGAGTAAGTCCTTAAGCAGATCGCTCCAGGCGTGACGCGAGTTGCGGTCCTTCGCGACCCCGCCATAACCGCTGGGATCGGACAGTTTGCCATCATCCAGTCGGTAGCACCATCGCTCGGCGTGGAGGTCAGCCCGATCAACATCAGCGACGCGACGGAGATCGAGCGCGGTATCTCGGACTTCGCGCGTGAAGCAAATGGCGGCCTGGTTGTCAGTGCGAGCGCAGTGGGGTTTATGCACCGTGAACTTATCGTCACGCTTGCGGTTTTTTGAATTGTCTTGGTGCCAAAAAAACAACGGCCCGCGTCCATCGGTCGCGCCGTCGAACAAATAAATAGATTTTACTCAAATGGCCGTAGGTACATTGACGTACATCAAGCTTGGGTCAGTCATATGGGAATTATGCCGTCTTGCACGCGAACATGCTGTGCCCGTCGTTATTCAACTTTAACCGAAGATCGCCTCATATTCGCTGCCGCGATTCTAAATTGGGCACAAGTCCTTCGATTTCCCGCGCAATTTTTTTCTCGTTTTGGATTGCGGGTCATTTTCGCGCGGTCTTGGGTCACGGCCACCCTTCGCGCTCGCGCGAAAGGATACTATGTTGAGATACCTAAGGCGCGCTCAAGTACAACCGCGGGAGGTGAGCGATGGACGTGCCGAGCAGGGAATTCGTGCTCGCGGGCAGCATTGAGGAGCTGAAAGCGAAGGGCCGGCTCGTTCTACACGGCAGCCATCGTCCGATCCTTGTCATCTACGACCGCGGGCGTGTCTTCGCTCTCGATAATCGTTGCCCGCACATGGGTTTCCCGCTCGAGCGGGGCAGCGTCGAGGACGGCATCTTGACCTGTCATTGGCACCACGCCCGGTTCGATCTTGAAAGCGGCTGCACCTTTGATCTGTGGGCGGACGACGTACCGATCTTCCCAGTCGAATTGCGGAATGGCCAAGTCTGGGTGAAGACCACGTTCGGTCATGCCGACACCGCCGCGCACTGGCGGCAGCGGCTTGCGGACGGGCTCGAACACGACCTCGGGCTCGTTATCGCCAAGGCCGTGCATGGTCAGCTCGCGGCCGACGTGCCGCGGGCCGACATCGTGCGGCAGGTGGCGCTGTTCGGGGCGGAGAACCGTGACGGCTGGGACGTGGGTCTCACGATCCTCACGGCGCTCGCCAATCTCCTGCCGGTGCTGCCAGAGGAGGATGTCTACCTCGCCCTGTTCCACGGTGCGCGCCGCGTGGCGGCGGACTGCGACGGCGAGGCACCGCGGCGGGAACGCGCGCCGCTTGGAAGCCGGCCGGACACGGCTACGCTCAAGCGCTGGCTGCGGCGTTGGACGATCGTGCGCCATCGCGAGGCGGCGGAGCGCACGTTGCTCACAGCGATCACGGCCAGGCTCTCACCCGAAGCGCTCGCCGACGCTCTAGTCGCGGCCGAGACCGAGCGAGTGTTTGCCGACTCTGGACATTCGCTCGACTTTATCAATAAGGCGTTCCAGTGCCTGGACTTGATCGGCTGGGAACATGCGGCGGTTCTGCTGCCGACTGTCGTAGGCCAGATGGTCGCGGCGCGTGGCGCCGACGAATCGACCGCTTGGCGCCAGCCTGTTGATCTTATTGCGCTGTGCGACAAAGCAGCCAGCCAACTGCCCGAATTGTTCGCTGTCGGCCGCGGTGCACATTGCTGGTCCGATCACGCGGCGCTCGCCCGAGAGCTGCTCGGTGACGATCCAGTCACGATCATTGATGCGCTCAAGGCAGCGATCCGGGCAGGCGCCGGCCCTAGTGATCTTGGTCGATCGCTGGCTTACGGGGCGGCGCTCCGGGTGGCGCGCTTCGGCAATGCCAATGAGCACACCGACTGGGAGACGGCGCACCACGTCTTCACCTACGCCAATGCGGTCCACCAGATGCTCAAGCGGATCGGGACTGCTCACACCGACGGTCACGTCACGGCCGTGCGCGCCGTCCTGCATGGAGCGATGGCTCTCTACCTTACTCGCTATCTCAATGTGCCGCCGGCGCGAATTCCGGGCGAGGACGGCGAGCAGCTCGACGATCTGCCCGCCGATGTTGAGGCAATCCGCGTAGCCTTACTCGGCGCCTTCGACCGCCAGCGACAGGTCGATCTCGCGGCCAGGCTCGTTGCGCGACATCTCAAGCTCGGCCATTCGCCGCAAGCGCTGATCGCCACGCTTGCGCGTGCAGTGTTACGCGAAGATGCGGGCTTTCATGCCTATCAGATGTTGGAGGCGGCAGTCCGGCAGTTCACTGTCTGGGGCGACACCGACGAAGGCCGGCACATCCTCATTGCGGCTGCCCGCTATCTTGCGGCTCATTCACCTACCGAACGCGCGGCGCTGCAGACGGCCGACATCGCTCGGCGACTGATGCGGGGCGGCGAACTGCATCAGGAGGCTGGGGCGTCGTTGAAGGCGGGCGGCGCATAATGATCGAGTAACGGGAAATAAGATGTCGTGGTGGCAATCTGAGCCTCATGCGGATCTCAGAGCGGCGCCCCGAAGTCTTTATCGGGGCGAGCGTCGGATCGACATCATCGAAATCATCGATCAGTGGTACGGACCGGATTATCGCTACGTCAAAGTCAGAGGGCATGACGGTAAAGTCAGAGGGCATGACGGTAGTGTGTGCATCCTCCGATTCGACGAAATCGGCGACCGATGGGAGCTAATCATGTTCTCGTCGGCGCGCGCCCAAGGGCTGGCAATGCGAGCGGCATGACCTGGCTCGTTCAGCCCAGCCTCGTCAATGAGCCGTTTTCCGATCCAGGGCTATTCATCGACTTCCGATTTTGGCCGTCGCGCCCTGCTGTTCGATCTTGGTGATTTGACGCCGCTCTCACCCGAGAGGGCGGTTCAGAGAAAAGCAATCGCCGCTAGGCCGTCTGCCAATGTGGCGGAACTGCAGGCAGCGCGTGAGTTAGGGTCTATTAGATGATTGCTTCTGATCATTCTGGTTGCGTTGCTGTTCATCGCCTTTGACTTGCATCGTTTAGTTAGCAAGTAGACAGGGGACGGTTAAGTCATCGTCACGGTAATTTCCGCACCTGCCACTCGCTCAAAATCCCACTGGTTGTTCTTGTTTATGCGGTGTCACGCGGCTGCTCACGCAAACCCGAGACTTCGCCGCTGTTCGGTTCCAATCGGGCGGCAATCGCGTGTCAACGTGGTAATCTGCCCGGAGCGGCCGGAATCGCCGGAATC
>Ga0207855_1000041_pt1 | contig 18972 bp, 16 predicted proteins | sample LuqExpMetageno14_FD_187772 | JGI IMG/M metagenome (GOLD analysis project Ga0207855, IMG submission 187772) | Tropical forest soil microbial communities from Luquillo Experimental Forest, Puerto Rico - Sample 14 (SPAdes) | ecosystem: Environmental > Terrestrial > Soil > Tropical forest ...
TCGGCCGATCGTCTTCGGAAGCGCCTCGGTATACCCCTGCTCTCAGGAACGGACTTATTCGCGGCCAAGACTAGCGACACGGTGTTCATCCTGGGGAGTGGCCGCTCTATCAACGAGATTACAGCCGCCCAGTGGGAGGTGATAAAGTCTCACGATACCATTGCTCTGAATAATTGGCCTGTGCATCCTTTCGTGCCAACATTTTATTGCTATGAGAGCGCGGTGAACGAACCCGGGCTGGATGAAGCCTACAACTTTCTCCTCAACAATATTTGCAACCGGGCGAGCGACTACAGGCCAACGATCAAGATCATCGCCAACTTCAAGCGCGCTGAACGGCCTCAAATCGGAAAGGATCTCACCCACGAGTGCAAACACAACTTGTACTTTGTCTACACTCCTGTCGTAATCGCACGGACACCGGAAGAATTCAGAGCGATGGTTCGGTTCTATAGGCGCCTCGGATTATTCGCTATCTCGCCCAAAATAAGGAATCTCTTTAAATATAGCTCGGTGTTGAGTACGTGCCTTTCTCTGGCTATCCGATTGGGCTATAGGAAGATTGTTCTGTGCGGCGTTGATTTGAAGACCTCAGAATATTTCTACCAAGACTCGGAACAGTTCCCTCGGACCTCTTCGGTTTCCCTCCGCCCGCGCGACGAGACGCACGACACTGCCATAGCCAAGCCCTGGTTGGTACCAATGGACGAAATGCTTAGCATAATTCGCGAGGAGATCCTTGAACCGGCAGGGGTTGAGCTGCTTGTGGCGAGCACCCATTCGCTCCTACATCCTCGCATTCCGTCGGCCCAATCGCTGTTTGCGGTACTTCGGCAAGAGAAACATCCGCCGGGCAAGTTTGTGTCAGTATCTGGCGAGGCAGGGCTCTCAGGGAATTCTGACAGAGTGAACGTTTGACTACTGACGCTCGAGTTAACCCTGGTGCGCGGGGCGCTTAAGACGCGCCTCTATGCCGACGCACTGCCAGATGCATTTCAGGCCGGCAATTTTCAGAGGACGCCGACACGTTTCAGCGACGTTTGCGCCGCTGCACGAGGCGATCGACTACCGTGATGTCTCCGATCTGATTGAAGGTGTGGCAACAGACATTGCCGTTCCACGGGGTACGCAAACGCCCGATTTCCACCTCCTCGAAATCGATAACCGTCAGTCGCATTATTTTGTTAAAAACCACCTCACGGCCATATTGAATGGAGCAGTCCTGCGCGGGACGAATGACATCTGCACCGTTTCTCGATATGCGCCCCGCAGGCCTGCTGCTTCGCGAATCTGACTTCACAGGATTTCTGGGATGCGGACTCCATGGCCCCCGGAGTGAATCAGCATACTGAATGTGCAGTTCGTCCTTGACATCCACAAAGATCCACCATCGATTGTCCTGAAACCACAAAGTGGCGTCTGATCCAGCAAAGTTGTCGACTAACACCGTATCGAGCTCCCATTCGTCCGGAAACTGCGCACACCGATACAGCTCTATTCTACCGGCAGCGATGGTCTCCGGAATCATGAATAGCTGGCCTTGCTGTTCAAATACGAACGGGTAAGACAGATGGTATGGGCGTTCGAGCACAGTTTGAGCAGTGGACCACTCTCCCGCGGTCGATCTCGACAACATGGCAATGTGGCCCCGGCCTGACTCATACAAGCACTCCTCAACGAACACGTGCATCATGCCGTTCCTCAAGAATGGAAACGGATCGCACCAGAATCGATCCAGTGGAGGTGCGAGGATTTCGGGATCACTGAGGCAACGAAGATCCTGCGACCGGGCAACAGCTAGCTGCCACTGGCCAACATGGAATGCGCTCGAGCCGACGTGCTTTCCGAAACGTCCCAGTAGGCCTAGCACCGCAAGACCCGACTTTCTGCTCGAGGCTTCCTCAGTTACAACGCCCGACCGGTCTTCGGGCTCAACGCATTGCAGACGGTTGATTTGTGGCGGGATCCATCGGTGCAGCAAGTCGGATGCTTTGGCGGCCAATCCAAGCTGATTCCTGATCCAACTGCGCGGATCGGTGCGGCCTACAATGGTTTCCAATACCCGTGGAGTTCCGCCTTGCGGAGGCGTCTCCACGAGCGACAAGGTGCTGATTGACCTGTCGACGACCTCCCAAAATCCAAAATCATTGTGCTGGTGCTCGCTGACCCCAAACCGAAACTTCCACACCGGAATGCCGATTGCGTCAAAAACGGTTCGATCTGCATCAGGTGTGACCAGGAGGACATCGACGCAACGATTTGCCAATTCCGCGGCAAGCCCATATACGTTATGCGCACTGAACGACAATATTTGCTGACCATCTCGTGCCGTGATTTCGACGTCGTCCAATAGGCTATTCGCACCGAGAAAGCGTTTGTGCTCCCAACGGGCATACATCTCAACCACCCAGGGATGAGAAGCCTTCGGCAGTCCTGAAATGTTCGCGACGATAGCAAGAGTTGCCTGCCCTGCAGATACTGCGGCCTGTAATGGCTCCCATATCCACCGTGGGCACTGCTCACCCGCGGTTAGGAGCGCAAGTCGAAACCCTTTGCCCTTCTTCATGGGGCCGCCGCCTTGATGATTTGACATCGTGATCGGCACGTCTATCTAATCATAACCCTTATGACGTGACACAATGGCTCACCAGGGTCCCTAAGTCCGACTTTCGTCCCGCAACTTAACGACTAGTGATGACACTGCCGCTATGATCGTCTAAGCGAACACTGTGCGAATGATCGACCTCCACTGTCACATCTTGCCTCAGGTTGATGACGGCGCCACCTCGTGGAACCAGACAACCGAAATGTGCCGGATCGCGGCTCAGGATGGCATTCGCCACATCGTGGCCACTCCCCATGCGAATCATGAATACGATTACGATCGCAAACGGTTTGAGTCGATGCTGGAGACTCTGCGAGCGAGTTGTGGCGATCTCTTGCATTTCACCCTGGGTTGCGACTTCCAATTTTCTTACGAAAACATTGAAGACGTCCTCATTCGCCCCGGATGGTATACGATTGCAAACTCAAAATACCTGCTAATCGAACTCAGCGACTTCAGTTTGATGTCCATAGTCCGTCGCGGCATCTTTCGTCTCGTTGGCAATGGCTTAATACCGATCGTGACCCATCCTGAACGGAATCTCGTGCTGTTGCAAAACCCCGAGAAGGTACTGGAATTGATCGAATGTGGGTGCCTGATTCAGGTCACGGCGGGCTCTTTCACTGGTCATTGGGGACAACGCTCTCAGCGGATGGCAGAGTGGCTTCTCAGGCGCGATGCTATTTATGCCGTGGCTAGCGATGCTCACGACACACGTTTCCGTCCTCCAATCCTGTCGGCTGCTTATGAGCGGGTCTGCAGCCTGACAAAGAATGCCGTAGCACAAGCCCTGTTCATCGACAATCCAAGCGCGATCATTTCGACAGAGCGCGCCTCGCGCAAAGAAGTCCTTCCGAAATTCCCGACAATCGACGGACCATAAACAGCATCAGAGTAACAACGACACTTGCACTCGGCGCGTACCTACTGTGGCTGCGGGGGTTGCGATTGCGAGTTCGGCGGCGCCGCGGGCTTAACTTCAGCCGAAGGTGCGGCGGGCTTCGCGGTGTTGCTGGTGCCGGCCGATCCGCTCGCTGCTGCCGGATTCCACCGCGTCAGATACGGGAATATCGGCGTCACTTCGAATGGCATCTTCTCGCTGGCTGACATTAAGCGCACTGGCTGAGTTTTCTTAATACTGAGCTGGTCAGACCATGGGTCGAGCTTGATGCGCCCGCCTAACGGCAAGGCAGCTATCTGATTCAGGTCCGTCGGCTTGAGAGCGGGGGCGGTTGACGCCAGTCCGGACATCCGAGTCCCTGTGCCCGAAGATTGCAGAGGGTTACTGAACTGCCCTGTGATCAGATTGGGTAGCTGGGGGGCCTCCGCCTGTATCGCCGCAAAGAACAGGCCGGCAGAGGCCAGCGCGTCTTTGTAGGGAGAATTCTGCAGCAACTGCATTGCCTTTTCGTCTGCTTCCTTCTCCTCGGCCGGGGTCCGGCTCATCGAGATCTTGCTGATCGTCGTCTCATCGGGAACGATCATGCGATCGTCGAAAGCGTATTTTTCATTGATTTCATGAGACAACAGGATATGGCTCATCTCGTGCGCTACCACGGCCGCCAGCGCGGCCTCATCCGGTAGTGCGTCCAGCAGCCCTCGGCTCACCACAATCGTGTGGCCGATGGTGAAACTCTCCATCGGTTGGGTCAGCAAAACTCGGCAACGGATCTCCGGCTCGATCTCGAGATTGTTTGTGATTTCGAGGTTTTGCACGACCGTGTTCAGCACCTTGTCAACTTCGCCTTCCGGGGCGAGCAAGGCAGCCCTCTGCAGCCGATCGAGCACATTATCTTCGGCCTGACGCTGCCAGGCCCGCTCCGCCTGCACTGTCGTGACGTCCTGCTTGGAGTTGCTCTGGTCCTTCACCTTGTCAGGAGATTCCACAACAATCTCGGCAAATTCGCTGTTCTTGTTGGGGCGCACCACGTTGTAGCCCCACAGCAACGTCTGTGCGCGAAAGTCCCAATGGTCCTTGCCCCGGGTCAGGTCGGTTTCTTCGCTGTACACGTAAGCCGGAAGCCACTGGCCGTTCCCCGTATCCAAACGCCAGCTGTCGAAGTGCATGTACTCGCCGTGTGGGGGATTCGGAGTGTAGGTCCCATTGAAGCGTACGACGTTGTACTGCTCATCCTCGGCCCAGATTCGTCCAATGAACATGGCCTTCGTCTGCGGCTGTTTGGGCTGAACGTCTATCACCAAAGTCCGCACGTCCCCCAGAAACTCGCGGCGAACGAACCGGAAATCGTAGTGCTGACGGTCAAACGTCGTCGGGTCCACGATGATCATCTGCGCAAACCCCTCCGACATGAATCCGCCTGACGTTGTCTTTTTCTCCCCATTCTTGCTTCCGGTCAGTTTCATGCTGGCGAAACCCTTTTTCAGCAAACTCGGCTGTGACTCGGTTTGCTTGGGAAGATAGTTCACGTGTTCCACGCCAGTCTGCAGCCTTACTCGTCCGAGAAAATATTGGTCGCTGATCGGGACTTGCCCCATTTCTTTGTCGGGACGCATGTTCTGGATATACGTCTCCACCATTGGGCTATAGTCCTTTAGGCTTTTCACGAACAAAGATTCCTGGATCGAAATCTTGTCAACGACGGCATCAAATTTGGGGTCCGATTCCGATGCCTGAATCTGACTCGGCGGTTTCGGCTTCTTTTTTGCGGACGCGCTCGTCAGTGCGTTACCAACGACGAGCAGCATGAGGGCCGCCATCGCCACGCGAGAACGCTGAACTCTCGTCATCTTTGCCTCCAGCGCGTTTCTTCTTAGGACAAGCGGAAAACGATTTTGAGCAGGCCTTCGGCATCAACGGCGTGGCCATCCCGTCGTGCCGGCGCAAACTGAATTTTTTCGGCCGCCCGTACAGCCGCTTCGTCCAACCCGTAGCCCAAGCCATGCAGTACGCGAATAACGTGCACCTGGCCGGTTGCCCTGAACTCGACGTCCAGCTCCACATCGCCTTCGATTTTTCGCTGGCGGGCTTCGGTCGTATAAGAGGGGACCGGCTTGCTCAGCAGCGAAACAGGGGTGTCCTTTACCGGTGCACCGGCTTGGCGCTTGGGTGCCTCGGCAGGAGCGGGATCTGCAGAGCCGAAATTCGTCGCCCTGACTTTCCCGTCTCCTTTGGATCCGCCATAGCCACCGTCACCTGGTCCGGCAACGCCGTTGCCAAATCCAGCGCTCGCTACTGTTCCACGGACTCCCTTGCTGCCTCCGGTGCCATTGCCGTTGCCCGGCCCTTGCGGCAAATCGAAACCTCCTACCTGTGCGATAACCGGCCCCTTGCCCGTGGAATTGGGATTGGGCGGTACGCCATTCGGGTCGCCAAATCCGCCAGTCTGGACCTGACGCAGGGGCTTGTGGACCGTCACCGGGGCCGAGCTGCCGCTGGGCTCAAAGTCTGGTTTACGAAGCGTATCGGTTTTTGCCGCTTGCGGCAGACTGGGCGGCGTTACCTTCGCCATTTCCACCTTCGGCACTTCGGCCGGTGGTGGCGTCGGCTCGGCCACCTTCGCTTGAATCTTTGGAGAAACGGTCGGTTTCGGCGCTTGCGGCTTCCTCACGGCAGCCACCTTTTCCGGTTCCCGCGTCACGGGTTCAAACACCGGTGCCACCAGATGCACGCTCTCCGTGGTGTCCACTGGATACAAGACTGGGGCCATGAGCGAGATATTGATTTTTGCCGCCAGGACGACTAACAGCGTCTGCGCCAAAAAACTAACGCAAAGCGTACCCCAGTGAATCGGAGTTTCAGGCAGTAACGCGAATTCCCGGGCTGGTACCGTTTCTCCCATCGTCGTCATGTGCGATTCCTCATGCCGTGACGAAGCGCGGTACTGATGGCGGCTGGCAAGGCTCACCAATCGTCGATTCAGTCCTGCGACACGGTCCGCAGGATGGCTGTTTGAGCGGCGCGAAGAAGTTGACCGGCTCTCCTACCGATCAAACCAAGTGCGTGTAGCCTAGCACAGTTCGTCGTTCTCCTGCCAAGGCAATGATTGCGGGTCAGCATGTAAATTCTGCCTGTTGCAATGAATTTGCTGCGCAATTGCCACCAACCTCGGCTCAAGCAGGAAGAACCTAACTCACGTATTTGCTTCTGCGACGCCCTCGATATCGTCTCGAGAAGCGCGAGATAGGGCTACGATCGCCTGCTCGACCAGGACTAGCCGCAATCTCGCTTGCAAGTCAGACGCCACACCAGGCCCGACAGACCTCAGGAACCGCCATCTCCGTACCCTTTTTCGAAGGCTGGCGCGGGCCATGTCCTCGATCGAATGTACGCCGTTTCATCGTCAAATTCAGTGATGAGGGACACACACTTAATGGTCGCTGACGGCGAACTGTACGTCCACACTGCGGATGCCTAAATGGGAACACACAAGCTTGCATTCTATTCCGGGAAAACGAAGCTGTTTGCCTCGCTGTTGTTGATCATCTGACCCGTAACTCCTGTCGATAGGTAGCCAGTATCGAGGTGATTCTGATGCCTGTCGCCGCTTGTCATCCTGCTGATCCTCTTTGGGTAGCCGCTCGAAAAGAAAGATCGGAACTTCTTCCACTCGTTGCCTTTTCGCGCGAACTGCCGCCACCCGGCAGCACATCACCTTTCGAAGCGCTCCATTGCGATGTCCTGTTACATTGGAAAACACCTCGGAGCTTCATTCCTCTCATGCTGACTGCGATCTTATTTCTTTCGATGATTTCGAACGGATGCGGTGGGGGACAGTTCGCTCCGACACCCTCATGCACGGCCACCAGCTTTGACAATCGAACCTACGGCGGCGCTACGGATTCTCGATTACAAGCGCTCTGGCAGCAGGCTCAGCAGGAGTTGGCAACGCAACCGATTGTCCTCAATCCTGTGGCGGCGCAGGTACAAGGTGTCGCTCTTCAGACGATTGCGCCCGACTCGCGCGCCAACCAAGTGCAGCCCCAGTGCGTGGCCGTCATTACCGTACCCGATCTGACAGTTGCTCAGTTGCAGGCCGAGAACCCCGGTGTCGCATTGCAGCACAATACGGACCCTACAGGGGTCATTCACTGTCCAGAAGGCGCGCTGGCGAGGTACTGCGTTTCCTTCACAGCCAGTAATAATCAGGCCGTTTACGTAGCCCAATCCGAAGCGTTGAATTTTGGCGCAACAGGATGGGAGTTCGAGAACATCATTCTGGCCCGCTTGGGTTACAACACCGCTGGTCGATGACTCACGAGCAGTCAATTTTGGTACGGCTTCCGCGAACTCCCAACGGGCTTCAAGAATGAAGCGCACCCTACCTGCGCCTTCCGGGAAGCCAATGCCGAGATCAAAGCGACGGCTGAGAAGGACAAGACGAAAGCCACTCTTCTCAGGCCGTGGGTGGTCTACTCCTTCCGGCACACCTCTCTGACGCGGCTGGGGCAATCAGGATGCGATGCTTGGACGCTCGCGCATCGCTGGTCACAGTGCGATTGCGATTTCCAGGCGCTATATTCACCCTTCCGAGGATGCCGTTTTGAATGCTATGGCGCGGCTGGGTGGGGCACAAAATTGGACACAGTGTCGAAACGAAGGAAATTGCCACTGAGAGCGAACCGCTGCACCTTGCGGAGAACAACGAAGGTTGCTGGCGCGCCCGGAGAGATTCGAACTCCCGACCTATTGCTCCGGAGGCAATCGCTCTATCCAGCTGAGCTACGGGCGCTTACCCAAAATTATACACGCGAAGTGTGAGGGGCGAAGGACTGCGCGGGCGTGCTTCGGGCCGTGAGGCGCATCTACAAGGGACGCCTCAGACCACGTGCAGAGGCCATCGTCTACAATGAGGTTGGTTTGGCGGTCGTCCGGAGGTGCTCATGCAGAGCTGGAAGAAGGTCGCGGTGTTCGGAGCAGTGGGTTTGGGCGCGGCGTTGATCCTGACGGGCCGGCGTCCCTTGGGACTGGCGTTTGCTGCCGGAGGGCTGGCTCTGCTGGCGAGCGAGTATCCCGAGAAGTTCGAGGACCTGTTGGAAGACGCGCCCGACTACTTGAACAAGGGCATGGAGATTTTCGCCACGCTGAAAAAAGTGGGCGAAGGATTCATCGAAGACGCCGAGCGTCGCAGCGTAAACGCCGCGCGCGACTTACGGGCGCAGTTCGGCGACTAAATACGTTCAAGCGAGTCGAATTCATAAGGCCGCGATGCGGCCTTTTCTCTTGGGCCGGGCTCGAGCAGATCGGGAAAAGGTGCAACTACGATCTCGAGAAAGTGTCGCCGGCTGAAGCCAGCCCAACTGGATTAAAGGACGGCGTTTACGCCGCGCTGAAGCGCGGCACTACCTACGGCAAGAAAGGTTACAGTGATTTCTAAAATGTTCTAGTCGATGCCGAGTTGCTTCCGGGCGTCGGCGCTGAGGCGCTCCGGCGTCCACTGCGGATACCAAACGAGTTCGACCAGGGCATCGGCGACGCCGGGCATGCTGAGGAGGCGCCGCTTCACCTCTCCGGTGATCTGGCCCGATGACGGGCAGCCTTGCGCGGTCAGCGTCATCTCGACTGCGATATCCTCCCCTTCGGCTCCGGCTGCCGCCGGTTTCACAACAACCTCGTAGACGAGCCCCAGGTCCACGATGTTCACTGGAATCTCGGGGTCATAGCACTCCTTGAGCGCTGCTAAGACATCTTCCCTGGTTATCGACATTCCATCCTCACCTACTTCGATTGTAGTCGTTCCCATTCATCCCATGAGAATGGGCAGCTTGCGGATACGCTTCCTGGTCGCCGCGAAGATGGCATTGCAGAGCGCCGGCGCCAGCGGAGGCACCGGCGGCTCGCCGATTCCGGTCGGGGCTTCGTGGCTCTCGACGAAGTGGGTCTCGATAGCAGGCACCTCGTTGTTGCGCAAGATGGGATAGCTGTCGAAGTTGGTTTGCTGAATCTGTCCGTGCTCGACCGTGATCTGGCCTCGCAAAGCGGCGGACAAACCAAAGATGACGGCACTGTGCAACTGTTGCTCAAGAATATTGGGGTTGATGACCTGTCCGCAGTCGACTGCAACGACGACACGATCAACGCGGGGCTCGCCATCGTGCATCGTAATCTCGACAACCTCGGCGGCATAGGTTCCGAAACAGCCGTGGGCGGCAATACCGTGATAATGGCCGGCAGGCATCGGCTTGTCCCACCCGGATTTTTCCGCGACCAGTTGCAACACGCCGCGCAAGCGCCCGGTATGCCATTTGGTGTCAAAGTAGGTGATCTCTTTGTCGTCTTGCAGCAGATTGAGGCGATACTGCAACGGATCCTTGCCAGCGGCGTGGGCGAGTTCGTCGAGGAAGCTCTCGTTGGCAAACGCCGCCTGCGCGGCATACACCGAGCGAAGCCAAGCCAACGGGACGGCGCAAGGCGGGGCGACATACTCGACACTGAGGTTAGGAACCAGGTAAAGGAACGCCGCTTCGTCCTTCAGGTCGGGATCGATTCCACCGTCAACCGGCTGTCCCTTCTGGCCGGAGATGGTGGGCGAGATCAAACGATGCGTGAACGCCGCCGGTGCCCCTTGCGCGTCCACAACTGCACTCAGGTGATGAACGCTGGGCGGACGGTACATGGAAAAGCGCATGTCGTCCTCACGCGTCCATATGACTCTCACCGGGGCATTGATCGCTTTCGAGACCAGGGCTGCTTCCACGGCATAGTCGTGTTCCAAACGGCGGCCAAAGCCGCCGCCGAGCAACGTCAGATTGACGTGAACATCTTCAGGCTTGAGGCCTAGAGCGGTGGCAACTGAGTCACGCACGTCCTGCGGCACTTGGGTCGGCGCCCAGATTTCGCACGTAGAGCCGAGGTGGTGGGCGAAGCAGTTCTCCGGCTCCATGGGAGCGTGAGCCAGCATCGGCAGTTCGTACTCGGCTTCAATACGCCGGCCCCTGACGGACGCGACGTCACCAACGCTCTGAAGCGAAACACTCTTATCGTTGGCTGCTTTGCGCAGCGCGTCGAAGACCGCCGCGGTGGTGAGGTCCTTGTTGGGGCCGTCGTCCCACGTGACCTTCAGCGTTTTGCGGCCCTGCAACGAGGCAAACACGGAATCGGCGGCAACGGCGACCGCATAGTCGCCGACCTTTACGACATTGACCACTCCTGGGAACTTGCGCGCCTCGCTGTCGTCGTAGCTAGCCACCTTGCCGCCGATCACCGGGCAGCGCGCCAGAATCGCGTACTTCATTCCTGGCATTCGAAAATCGATGCCGAACTCGGCAGTGCCGTTGGTTTTGGAGGGCGTGTCGAGACGCGGCGTGGGCTTGCCGATCAACGTGTAGCGCGAGGGGTCCTTGAGCTTCGGCTCTTTGGGTACGGGCAGCTTGGCGGCGCGCTCCACAAGATCGCCGTAGCCGGCGCGACGATTGGAGGCGGAATGAATTACGAATCCTTTCTCGGTCGTGCAGTCGGCGGCGGGAACGCCCCACTTCTCAGCGGCTGCGGCGACGAGCATCTCGCGCGCGGCAGCGCCGGCCTGGCGCATGGGATCCCATGTTGTGCGCACGCTGGCGCTGCCCCCGGTCGACTGATCGCCGAACAAAGTGCTGGCGCCCGCCTGCTGGATGGCGATGTCGGACCAATTCGCATCCAACTCTTCGGCCAGGATCATCGGCAATGCGGTACGAACGCCCTGCCCCATCTCGGAGCGAGCAACGACAACAGTGACCTTGCCATCCGGCGCGATGTGCAGATAGGCATTGGGCGCGAACTCGATTTTACTTGATGAATGCAGGCCGTGACGCGGCAGGTAAAACGCAAGCACGAGCCCGGTGCCGGCGACCGCACCTCCCACGAGAAACTGGCGGCGGGAAATGGGACTCATCGGCCACCTCCGGCGGAAGACGCCGCGCGCGCCACCGCCCGCCGAATGCGGTGGTAGGTTCCACAGCGGCAGAGGTTGCCGGTCATGGCTTCGATAATCTCCTGCTCGGAGGGGTGGGGCGTCTTCGCGAGAAAAGCGGCTGCCTGCATGATCTGTCCCGACTGGCAGTACCCACACTGGGGAACGTCTTCGGCAATCCACGCCTGCTGCAGCAGATGCGCGCCGGTCTGCGAGAGGCCTTCGATGGTGGTAACGGCCCTTCCCGCCACGGCTGAAACCGGCGTGATGCACGACCGCGTCGCTTCTCCATCAAGGTGAACGGTGCAGGCGCCACATAATCCGGCGCCGCAACCGTACTTGGTGCCGGTCAATTCCAGGGTGTCGCGCAGTACCCAGAGCAGCGGCGTGTCGGGAGCGACATCAATCTTGCGTTCGGTTCCGTTGATGCGCAACGTGAATTCGGACATAGGGTTCCCGCAGGCAGTGCTTCCCCACCTCTTGAATGACGCGAGATAGAAGTCACTGTCTTTCGGAATCCGATAGTAAAGGAAATCGCCGGAAAGACAAGTTTGCCGGGCGAGCGGGGCCGCGAGTTGACTTCATATTACGCGCGTAATATTATCGCCGGCATGCGTTATGCCGCCGGACACAAGCAGCACACAAGCGAAAAGATACTGCGCGCTGCGGGAAGGCTGTTCCGCAAGCAAGGCTACGCCGCCACGGGCGTGGACGCGATCATGGCATCGGCAAATCTAACTCCCGGAGGTTTTTATTCGCACTTCCGCTCGAAGGAAGATCTGCTGGCGGAGACACTCGACGCCGTCTTTCGTGAGGCGGGCCAGGACCGGCCAAAACCGCTCAACGAACTCAAGGGCCGCGCATGGCTCAGGGCGTTTGTGTCGTTTTATTTGAGCAGCGATCATCGCGATGGTCCGGACCGCGGGTGTCCCATGGCCGCTCTCGCCGTGGAAGTCGCACGGATTGGCGGCAAGCCGCGCGCAGTATTTGAACAGCATCTGCGCAAGGTGATTGACACGGTGGCGCAGCAGTTCGACGCCGAGTCACCGGAACGCGCGCGCGCCATTGCGGTAATGGCGTTGTGTCTCGGCGGACTCACGATGGCACGAGCGGCAGGTCCGGGCAATTTGTCAGAAGAAATCCTGCAAGTGTGTCGCAAGGCGGGGCTGAAGGAGATCGAGCGTGAGTGATTGTGCGTAGCGCTCTCCTCAAGCCGTCGTAAATGGAACTTGGGCCCGCAAGTCTGCATTCAACCTAGTCACCGACAACTCCGGGCAGTACCCGGCACAACCTAAGGAGAAGACGCATGTCGAACGAAGTGCAAACATTTCTCAATACCTGGGACGCCGAAGCAAAGAAGACGGCTGCCCTGCTGCGGGCCCTGCCCGAGGGACAGTACGACTTTCGGCCCGACGCCGGCGGCCGCTCGCTGGGCGAATTGGCCTGGCACCTGGCGGAAGCCGATGCATACATGAGCTACGGCGTCGAGCGCGGTGCTTTTGAATTGGGCATGAAGCCGCCCGGCATCGAGCGGCCGAAGACCATCGCAGGTGTGGTGAGCGGATACGATCGCGTCCACGAAGATGCGGTCGCACGGGTGCGTAAGCTAACGCCCGCCGACCTGGATCGGAGCCTGGTGTTCTTTACCGGAACTCCAGTAACCGTTCGGCAGGTTCTTTGGGAATTACTTTTGCATCACCAGATTCATCATCGCGGCCAGTTGTCGGTGCTGTGCCGGTTGGCGGGTGGTATTGCTCCGGCGCCTTACGGACCGAACCGCGAGGAGATGGCCAAAATGCGGGAGGCAATGGCTACGAAGTAGTGGGAGTTCCGGAATCCGTCGCTCAAAGCGAGAGAACCGCGGTGGTGTTCTGACCTGTGCGTGCCGGCGCTACGCGAACACCACCGTTTTGTTTTGGTAGACGAGTATGCGGTTTTCCAGATGCCAGCGCACGGCGCGCGAGAGCACGACTTTCTCCAGGTCGCGGCCCTTGCGCATCATGTCCTCTACCGTGTCGCGGTGCGAGACGCGTACAGTGTCCTGCTCGATGATGGGTCCTTCGTCAAGTCCGGCGGTGATGTAATGGCTGGTGGCTCCGATGATTTTGACTCCGCGCTCAAACGCCCGGTGATAAGGCTTGGCCCCAACAAAAGCCGGCAGAAACGAGTGATGGATGTTGATCAGCCGCAGCAGATATTGGCCGACGAATTCGGGGCTGAGTATCTGCATATAGCGGGCGAGCACGATGAGGTCAACATCCTGGCCCAGCAGTTCGGCAATCTCACGTTCGGATGCGGGCTTGTTCTGCGGATCGCTCAACAGGTGGAACGGAGCCCCGTGGAACTCGACCAGGCTGCGCATTGCGAGGTCGCTGCCGATCACTTGGAGGATGTGGCAGTCGAGTTCGCCGCTGCGTTGACGGTAGAGCAGATCTGCCAAGCAATGGTCAAACGCAGATACCAGGATCGCGAGCTTGGGGCGGTAGCCGCTTAAGGCGAGGTGGTACTTGATTTGATAGGCGTCGGCCACAGGCCGGAAGTACCGCTCGAAATCGGACATGGGAACGTCGAATTCCTGCAGGTCCCACTCCATGCGCGAGAGGAAGAGTTCGCGGCCGCTGTCGATGTGGTCGTCGGCATGAAGTACGATGCCGTTGTGTGCTACAAGAAACTGCGTGATGGCGGCCAGCACGCCCTTGCGGGCGAGCGCGATGGGACTGCTGGAGAGGAGCACGGCTGTGTTCTTCATTGGTTGGCGACCTGCGCCGGAGCGGCAGCTGACTTGAGGCCGGCCAGGCAACGAATGCTCCCGACTGCAAAGACCGGCTGCCCCACATCGGTAAGCAAGGTATTTTAGTATGAAGCGTTGCCGCAAGAGGTATTGCGGGTAGGAGGCAGCTATGAAAGCGATTCGAGTGCACGAATTCGGCGGACCCGAGGTGCTGAAACTGGAGAACCTGCCCGACCTGCAGCCGGGCCCGGGACAGGTCGTCTTGCGGGTGCATGCCGCGGGCGTCAACCCCGTGGAGAGCTACATTCGCACCGGTACTTACGCGGTGAAGCCATCCCTTCCCTACACGCCGGGCTTCGATGCCGCGGGCGTGGTGGCCTCAGTCGGTGCGGGCGTCAATTCAGTCAAGGTCGGTGATCGGGTGTACACCTCGGGATCGCTCAGCGGGACATACGCCGAGCAGACATTGTGCACCGAAGCGCAGGTGCATCCGTTGCCGGCGAACGTCAGCTTTGAGCAGGGCGCCGCCATGGGTATCGCCTATGGCACTGCCTATCGCGGGGTGTTCCAACGAGGCGGCGGCAAGCCCGGTGAAACCGTGCTGGTGCACGGAGCCAGCGGTGGCGTGGGCACAGCGGCCGTGCAGCTTACGCGCGCCGTTGGGATGGTAGTGACTGGCACGGCGGGCAGCGAAGCAGGCTTGAAACTGGTCCTGGAACAAGGCGCGCATCATGTGGTCAATCACTCTACAGCGGGATACGTCGACGAGTTGATGAACCTGACCGGTGGCCGCGGGTTTGATCTGATCGTCGAGATGCTGGCCAACAAGAATCTCGCGGCTGATCTCGGTCTTCTGGCGAAGAAAGGCCGCGTTGTCGTGATCGGCAGCCGTGGCACCATCGAGATCAATCCGCGTGAGACCATGGCGCGCGAGGCTGATATCCGCGGCTTGACGCTCTTGAGTGCTAGCGAGCAGGAGTTGCGCGAAATACATGCAGCGCTGGGCGCAGGGCTGGAGAATGGCACGCTGCGGCCGGTGATTGCGCAGGCCATACCGCTCGCCGAAGCAGCGCGGGCGCATGTCGAAGTCATGAAGCCGTCGGGCGCGCTGGGCAAGATTGTGCTGGCAGCGGGATAACGCACGATCAAGCGCGGAAGCTACCAATACAATCGATGTATGCGGCTTTGGGCGCAATTCCAAGCATGGCCGGCGTCCGCAGTGCTGTGCCTTACGGCGTGTCTCACATTGTGGGGGGCAGCTCAGGCGCAGGACCACGCGAATGCCGCCAATGCAGCCGACTTGCAACAGGCGATTGCGCGCGCCATGAATGGCAAAGCCGGCACGGCGGTGGTCCTCGACGTCGCAAGCAGCAAGGTCATTGCCGCCTATCATCCCGAAGCGGCTGCTCGGCGAGTGGCGCTGCCGGGTTCGGCGATCAAGCCATTTACGTTGCTGGCGCTGCTCGAATCCGGCAAAGTCAATGAGCAGACAGCGCTGATGTGTAAGCGCCGGTCGACTGTTGGCGAACACAAGCTGGACTGCACGCATCCCAGCGTGAAGCAACCGCTTGATCCCGCAGCGGCGCTGGCTTACTCCTGCAACTCCTATTTCACAACCGTGGCGACTCGGCTAACGCCTTCCGAGTTGCGCCAGAGTTTCTTGAAAGATGGCTTTGCCTCGCCGAGCGGACTGGAACCCGGTGAAACCTACGGGTCGGTAGCGCTTGCTTCGACGGAAGCTGAACTGCAACTCCAGGCGATCGGCGAATGGGGCGTGCAGGTAACGCCCCTGGAACTTCTTCGCGCCTACCAGCGCCTGGCACAACTATCGCAGCAGCCTACCGGCAACCTGACGCCGCTGTTTGCAGGCCTGGAGGGATCGATATCCTACGGAATGGGACATCTGGCGCAGCCCGACGCAAAGATGAAGGTCGCAGGGAAGACCGGCACTGCTCTAGTAGAGGAGGGCGCTTGGCGGCACGGCTGGTTTGCCGGCTATACTCCCGCCGATAAGCCGGAGATCGTGCTGGTAGTGTTTCTCGAAAAGGGCCACGGACCGACGGACGCCGCGGGCGTGGCGAGAGAGATTTTTGCGGCTTACGCTCGTAGCCGCGGAGCACCGCGGTGAGGCACGTTGCCGCTGTATTCATTACTTTGCTGTTGGCCTTCGCCACAACAGGTGGCACGCAGCCAAGTACCAAGGCGTCGCCAACCGGTTTCCCTACCATCGTCCAGATCCGGCTTTGGTATCTGCATCCTCCAGTTGAGTTGAAGCTCAAGGCTGACGCCGGGCGAGCCACGTTTCGCAAGTGCTCTGGCTGTCCCGAAACTGCCTTGAGCGCCTTGACCCTGCGCGCGGCGGCGTCTCGCGTTCAGATCGCCGGTGATACGAACGCCTCGAACGAAGTGCACGTCAATGGGGCGTATGAGCTCACCCAAGGCAGTTCTCCGCCACTCAGGGCCGACTTTCCGATCACCATCCGCGCCAGCGCCGGCACGCTTTTGGTGACGGCCGCCATGCCGATGGACGAATACATCGCGGGCGTTCTTGCGGGCGAGACCGGTAACTTCAAGTCGGACGAGACGCTGAAGGCGATGGCCGTAACGGCACGAACCTATGCCATGCATTTCGGCCGCCGCCATGCCCTCGATGGCTTCGACTTCTGCGACACAACGCACTGCCAGAACCTCAGGCTGTCTGGCATCACGCCGCGCTTGCGCAAGATTGCCGAGTCCACCGCCGGCGAGGTGCTGTGGTACGACGGCGAAGCGGCGGCAACCTACTACCACGCCGATTGCGGGGGCACTACCGAAGATGGCCGCTACATTCTGGGCAATAACGAACAGCGGGCGCCTTATCTCAAGCAACATTCCGATGCCTACTGCGTGCGCAGCGATACGAACCAGTGGCGAAGCGAAGTGACCCTGCAGGAGTTGCAACGCGCACTCGCCGCCGAGGGCGTCAACGTTCCCGGTCACCTGCGCGGGCTCGATGTCGCGCACCGCACGCCGAGCGGCCGCGTGGAGTTCCTCACGGTGACGGGGAGCCAACGCATTACCGTGCCCGGGCTGACCTTTCGCCTTGCCGTCGGACGTAACATCGGCTGGGAGCGCCTCAAGAGCAACTGGTACGACGTGCGCGTCGAGGGCGGTCGTGTCGTATTTCATGGACGCGGCTCCGGCCACGGAGTGGGATTGTGCCAGGTTGGCGCCGAGGTCATGGGCGAGGAAGGGCGCTCGTATCGCGAGATACTCAGCTTCTACTATCCCGGCACGCGGTTGGGAGAAAACGCGCAGGGCACGCAGTGGCAGCAACTCACCAGCGAAGACGTGGTGCTGTTCACCACTCGTCCAGAACACGACCGCTCGCTGATGACGTTGGCGACACGACTCATGCACGAGTCCGAGGAGAGCACCGGGATGGTCTACAACGGCGCAGCGAAGATTAAGGTCTATGCAACCGTGGCCGCCTTTCGCGACGCCACCGGCGAGCCAGGTTGGGTGGCGGCGTCGACTCGCGGCAACACCATTCGACTGCAGCCTACCGACACACTGCGCGACGCCGGCACGTTGGAAAGCACGCTGCGTCATGAATTGCTGCACATGCTGGTCGAGTCGCACGCAAAGCCGGGCACACCGCTCTGGTTTCGTGAAGGGCTGGTGCTCTACCTGGCAAAGCCACACCTCGCCACAAACATGGACCCAAAATTCGGCAATGTTGACGACCTGAATAAAGCATTGCGCAATCCTGCCAGTGAAGAACAACTGCGGCAAGCTTACGCCGAGGCGCAGGCACGTGTGGCGAAGATGGCGCGCGAACACGGAAACAGCGCCATGGTGGATTGGCTGCAGAACGGACTGCCGGCGCTGTGAGCGCTACAGCGGATCTTCCCGGTCCGTATGGACCGCTGTCATCCAGATGAGAGCAATAAACCCGGTGACGCCGATCGAGTAGGCCAGCAGGAATCGGGCTCCCATGCTCCAAGCTTGCTGGTGGATGGACGGCAGGTTGGGAATCCACCATACCAGTTTGTAGGGGATGTAAAAGCCGAAGCCTGCCAGCAGAGCAAACCACACCCAGTACAGCGGTCGTTTCCACACCCGTCGCGAACGCGCGAGATGATCGGGGTGAACACCGCTGGCTGCGACAGTGGTCGCGATCGGCGCCCACAAGGCTGGCATCACGAAGCCGATGATCAACAAGAGTAGCCAGTTCAGGTCGTTCATGATGTTGCGCGGTGGCGGACCGGCATTCATCATCTGACGCAACCATACAGCTGTCTGCGGTACAAATCCCCGCAGTCCCCAAAGCATCCGGGCAGCCACAATAAGGACCAACACCCAGAAGCCCAGGGCCGGGATATAGCGCAGCGAATGCCGGTAAGCGCGCCAGATGTTTCCTTCTTTTCGATACTCCGCAACTCGGAACCACGCCAGCGTTCCCGCCCTCAGCCACAGCACGAGGCCAACTGTGGCAACGGCGATCACCGCGGTCGCAGCCACCTGCCAGCCATGCGCATCCGGAATGGTCAGCCAGAAGTACGCGACTGCGAGAAACGCGGCGTTGGCTACAAAGTTCAACAGCCAGAGCTTAGCGATGCCGGTGCAATTGGTCGTCTCAGTCATGGTCATTTCACCGTCAGCGTCTCCGCAGCGCTGGTGGAGAGATACTGCGGCTGATACATAGGCTCCACGCGCGTCGGGCTGACGCGGAAGACGCCGGGGTTCACCACCTTCAGCAGGTAGGTGAATTCCGCCTGTCCGCGCGGGAACCAATAGTTGAAAAACGT
>Ga0207855_1000053_pt1 | contig 16725 bp, 14 predicted proteins | sample LuqExpMetageno14_FD_187772 | JGI IMG/M metagenome (GOLD analysis project Ga0207855, IMG submission 187772) | Tropical forest soil microbial communities from Luquillo Experimental Forest, Puerto Rico - Sample 14 (SPAdes) | ecosystem: Environmental > Terrestrial > Soil > Tropical forest ...
TTTGCGTGCCGCCGCTTCCAGTTGAGCCATGGTGATCAGCTCTCGCCTCAGGTGCTGAGCCCGCACTCTGCCTCCCTCAATCAGAACATTAGCCTTGCCTTCCACCCATTGGTCGAGCTTCCTGTGGTTATATAAAAACCGAACTACAAGATAATTGATCGCCAGTAGGGAAGTAGCACCGAGCAAGCCGCCGGTTACGGTATTGTCATCGCCGATGATGGCGTTCTGGACCGTATTCGACAGCGTCAATAAAACGACCAAATCGAATGGGTTGAGCTGCACCAGTTCGCGTTTTCCCGACAAGCGCAACATCAGCACGAGGAAAATATAAACGACCACCGGGCGCAGGATTTTCTCGAGGACGGGGACGGCAAGAACGAACATATCTTTCCACATTTCGTGCATGGCGCAGCCACCTCCGCGAAATTGGCAGTTGTATCATACGCACTGAATTGGCTTTCGACGAGCAGCGAGCGTAACATGGAGGCGTTAGGTTCAGTAGAAGCAGTTTGGGGCGTGTACCTGTCCTTTCGGACAGTCCATTTCTCGCACGGTGTTGTAGCATCTCGATTTACGCAGTGGGTTCTTTTATTTATGGTTAAGCAGAGGAGGTCTGATTCTCTGCCCGAGAGGGGTCTGCAGATTAAAGAACGGAGGCTTCAAGAAGTTCCGCCCGCGGTTTCAGGCCGCACCGTACGGCGCGAAGCGGCAAATCCATGACACAGAGAATGGACACAGAGCCGGGGATACGGCTCGGCCCAGCGCAGCTTGCCAACCTGGTTGACGTTACAAGCGAACTCATTGCCATTCTCGCCGCGGATGGGTCCTTTCAGTTCACCAACGCCACTCTTCGTAACATGCTTGGCTACCCTGCCGAGCACCTACTCGGGCGAAGCATTTATGCCGTCGTGCACGCGCTGGATGCCAAGGAGTTCCGCGAATGTCTGCGTACGCTCACCACGCACAGACCGCCGTCTGTTTCGGGGCGATGCCGGTTACGTTGTCAGGACGGCTCGTGGCGTTGGGTTCACTTTTCCTGCCACGACAAGATGGCAGAGGCAGGGGTCGAAGGATTGGTTTTCCTGGCGACCGACGTGACGGCGCTGCATCGCATGGAATCCGAGCGCCAGGTGATCTCCGACATCGTCCACGCGCTGAACGAAACCTCCAATCTGGATCAGCTTCTTTGCCGCATCCACGAGGCCTTGCAGCGAATTCTACCTGCCGAGAACTGCTTCGTGGCCTTGCACGCTCCCGAGAACGACACGTTCCAGTTTCCATTTTTCGTCGACGAGTATGACAGCGCCCCGGCGCCGCAGAGGGTTGGGCAGAGTTGCACGGCGTACGTGTTCCGCACTGGCCAAGCGAAGCTGATTCCGCAGACGGAATTCGACCGGCTCGCGGCTCTCGGCGAAGTGGAACTTGTCGGTTCCCCGTCACCCGGATGGCTCGGCGTGCCTTTAAAGACCCCGACGGCCACGATTGGGGTGCTCGTCGTACAGCACTATCAGAACGAGCATGCCTACGATCAACGCGACCTGGAGTTTCTCGAATCCGTCGGCGGGCATATCGCTCTAGCGATTGAGCGGCGCCGGGCTGAGGAAGATCTTCGGAAGAGCGAATCAATGCTGCTGCTCCTGTTTGAACGCAACCCCTTGCCGACTTGGCTGTACGAAATGGAAACGCTCAAATTCATTCGCGCTAATCAGGCCGCGCTCGAACTCTACGGGTACTCGCGGGAAGAATTCGAAAATATGACGATCTTGCAGATCCGGCCGGAGTCGCAACGCGAGAGAGTTCTTGAGCATCTACTGGAGCTGAAAGCGAACCAGGAAGAGCACGAGTTCTGGCTCCATCAGAGTAAGGACGGCAGGGTTTTCGAGGTCGAAATCATTTCGCACGAACTGACCCATGCAGGCAAGCGCGTAAGATTGGTCGTGGCCCAAGATATCAGCGAGCGCCGCCAACTCGAACTACAATTACGCCAGGCGCAAAAGATGGAAGCGGTTGGACGGCTCGCTGGCGGAGTCGCGCACGACTTCAATAATCTTCTGATGGTAATCAAGGGCCACACGGAGCTGCTGCTGAACGTTCTGCCGCCCGCTGAACAGGTCGCAAGGAAGATTGAGCAGATAGACCGGTCCGCTGACCGCGCAACAGCCTTGACGCGACAGTTGCTGGCCTTTAGCCGGAGGCAGGTCCTTCAACCGCAGATCATCAACCTGAATTCCATCGTGCATGAGATGGGAAAACTTTTGCCCCGATTGATTGGCGAGGACGTCGAGTTGCTTATTCACACCGACGAGCAGCTGGGGACAGTGCGCGCCGATGCGAGCCAGATGGAACAAGTGATCATGAACCTGGCGGTGAACGCGCGCGACGCCATGCCGAATGGAGGCAAACTGGTCATTGAGACGGCAAACCTCGATCTTGAGTCGTCCTACACAACGATGCATCCGTTGATGAAGCCCGGACCGTACATTCGCCTTGTCGTTACGGACAACGGCACCGGAATGGATGCCGAGACACAATCCCACATATTTGAGCCTTTTTTTACGACCAAGGACAAAGGCAAAGGGACTGGACTCGGGCTCGCGACGGTTTACGGTATCGTGAAGCAGAGCGGCGGGTTCATCTGGGTATACAGCGAGTTTGGTAAGGGCACTTCCTTCAAGATTTATTTGCCGCGGCTGGATCAGCCGGAAGACTACACGGGATCGCCTCGCCCTTCGATTGAAGCCCCGATGGGGACGGAAACGGTGCTGCTGGCCGAGGATGAACATGACGTTCGCGAAATCGCCAGGGAATTTCTGGAATCCGGCGGATACCGCGTGATCGAGGCCCGCGATGGGAACGAAGCGATCGCGCTGGCCGCCAAGTATCGCGGCGAAATTGACCTTCTGGTGACCGATATGGTGATGCCGGGAATGACCGGCCAGGAGCTGGCCGTGCGGCTCCAGTCGGAACTGTCCGGGCTTTGCGTGGTGTTCATGTCGGGGTACAGTGAACACGCAGCCACGGAGATGGCGAATGCGGATCCTTCGGTAAGGCTGTTGACAAAGCCGTTCAGCCGCACGGCACTGCTGCGCGCGGCGCGCGAGATCCTGCGAAGCGCGGCGCAAGCCTAATCTGGCCAAACTCTTTCCGGCTCTCAATTCAAAGTAGGGTGCTTGCGGTGCCAATCCGTGTGCTGCTGGAAGATTTTGCCGGCCTGAAGCACCGCCATATCATCTCCCGCTTTTGCAACGAACTGAAGGCCAACAGGCAGTTTCTTCTCCGTGAAGCCACAAGGCACCGAAAGCGCAGGCAATCCACAGAGGTTTCCGATTCCGCCAAGAGGATCGGGAAACGAGAGTCCTTTGTCGAGATCCAGGTTCAGCGGGGTAGCGGGCAGCGGCAGGGAAGCGGCCGCCAGCACGTCGTAGGAATCGAAGAGCTCTGTCATCTTTCCCTGCAGAATTTCACGCAAGCGCAGCGCGGTGTTGTAGTCCGCCCCGGAAATTGTCAGATTTACGTAGCCTGCGATCTGTCCTCTGGGATCCGTCAGCTCGTTAACTCGGCCAGAACGGATCAACCCGGAAAATGCAGAACTCACTTCGGTTGACAAAATGACGTTGGCGGCATCTTCCCACGGACCTTCAGGCAGCGAAGCCTCTCGGACAGAGGGGAAGTGCTGTGCCAAAGCCTTGTGAGCGGCATCCAGGGCTTTCTTTACGCTTGGATCGACTTCTTTCCATGCATTGGTGAGCCACCCGATGCGGAGCGGGCGCGATTTCAGGTCCGCGGCTGGCGAGTAAGTGAACGCCGCTCGATCGACGGGAAGCGTGCTGCGGTCCAGGGGGTCGTGTCCCGCAATCGCGGCAAAGATGCGCGCGCAATCCTCCGCCGAGCGTGCCATAGGCCCTATTTTGTCCATGGAATAGGAAAGAGCCATCGCGCCACGGCGGCTGACGCGGCCGTAAGTCGGCCGAAGGCCGCTGACGCCGCAAAACGCGGACGGGCACACGATCGAGCCCCAGGTCTCCGTGCCGATGGCAAAGGCCGCGAGGCCAGCGGCGACAATCGCTCCGGAGCCAGAGGAAGAGCCACAAGTCCAACAGGTTGTGTTCCAGGGATTTTTCGTTTCGCCCTGCAGAGAGGCGGATGCGAACGTGTAACCCATTCCGCCGGCGAGCTCGATCATCGCCGCTTTCCCGAGCATGACCGCCCCGACGTTCTTGAGGTGCTCGATGACCGCAGCGTTGTAGTCAAAAACCTGGTCGGCGTAAGTTTTCGCTCCCCAGGTCGTCGGAATACCCTTTACGGCGAGAAGATCCTTGGCTGCGTAGGGAATGCCGTGCAAAGGCCCGCGGTAGTGGCCGCGACGAATCTCCTTTTCCGCAATTTTGGCTTGTTCGAGAGCGACCGTTGGAGTTAGCCGCGCGTAGGCATTGAGGCGCGATCCGAGTTTCTCGCTGCGCTCGAGGTAGGACTCGGTAAGTTCCACCGGAGAAAGTTGCTTCGATTCGATTTGCTTTGCGAGTTCTCCAACGGAGGCGTAAAGAAGGGACTCTTTGAGCATTCGTGGGCTCCCCTCAGGGCTTCCCATTCGCGCTGGTGCTTTGCTGCCTTTTCTCGCGCTCATAAAGGGGTTTCAAATAGAGCGCAGGCGCGTTTCCGTTCTCCAGTTCGTAGGAGCGGATATGGTCGAGCGCCGGCTGCAGTTCAGCGCACATCTTTTTCACTCTCGTTTTTTGCTCATCGTTCAGCCTTTCTCCATAAAGGCTGAGCACCTGCTGGTATCTTGCGCTCGCCTCCGCTTGCCCTTCAGGCGAGAGCTTTGGCCCGCCCGCATCGACTTGGTAATCGCCGCCGCCGGCGCTCGGGAGATCCAGCATTGCTGCGGGAGAGACAACCGATGTTGCGGAGAGCAGCGCGGCGCGCCGCGCAAATTCTCTCCGGGAAAGGACGGCTCCGATGCGCTTCTTCATTGTTGCGCTCTCCCTCCTCCCAGCAGACGAAAAGGAACGCCCGCAGGCTACCCAATCTTAAAATGCCCGTCAACTCGCGAAAGGGTTAATCAACTCCACTCATCGCCGGTACTCCGCGCTATTCGACTTGTGTCAGGGTGCGCACGTGCAATTCCAGCGCTTGATTGTATTGCCGCTCGATCTGAAGCTCGGTCTGCAACTTTTTGACGAGCAGCTCGAGGTGGGCAATTTCCGCCCTCAATTTGTGAAAGTCCGACGCCGGAGAAGTGCGTACGGAGGGCGACGCACTGGGGGCCGGGACTTGCCCCATCTGTGACTGGCCTTGGGAAGAGAACGCATCGGCCAAGGCACGCGGCCAGGCGGATTCGTTCATGCGCGGTTCTACCATCGGCGGCACGGGAGAGGCCGTGGGTGGCGGAGTGCTGGCGATGGGCATGACCCGAGAAGAAGACTGGGACGGGGGAGGTGCGAAGAGATTGTCGAGGGCACCGCCAGGTGGTTGATGTTCGGGTTGGGTGAGTGCAGGTGCAGCGGCGCTTGAAGCGCTCAATAGGTTTCTGACACGACCGATGAGTTCCTGGGGCTGGAACGGCTTGCGGACCAGTTCGTCGGCTTGCACGGCAACGGCGCGATCCGCGACGGTCTTGTTCACCACCCCAGACATCAGAATCACGGGCGTATTGCCGAATTGCGGATCCTGTTTGATCTGGCTGCAAACCGAATAACCGTCCTGGTCGGGCATGATTACATCCGTGATGACGACATCAGGATGATGCTGCTCGAACTGGGCGAGAGCGGAGGCCGCGTCGGCGCAGGTAATCACGTTGATGTTTTCGCGCCGAAACGCGATCTTGATGACTTCGCGCATGGTGGCGCTGTCGTCAATGAAGTACACCGTGGGAGTATGCTTCGTTTCGGGTGTGCCGAGCGGTGGCATGGCGATGGTCTCGCTCATTGCGCCTCCTTGTCTGCGAGTTCGTTGCTTATGCCATTTGCGGCTTCGTCATATTCCCGCATGGCGTCGAGCATCAAGTCGGTTGCCGAACGCAGCACGGTGCGTTGCGTCGACGTGGCTCCATAAACAAATTTGTAGATGCCAGAGCCGACACGAACGCAATTCTTCAGGATGTCAATCACGGCTTCGTCGCCGAAGAGCGAGCCGCACTCGGCGTGTGTAATTTCGCCTGCGTCAAAGAACATGACCGCGTCGGTTTCGCCAGCGTTAATGGTCAATGCGCCGGTCTGTCGGGCTTGGCCGAGCATTTGCATCACGCCCGTGAGATCGTGATGCGAAAGGTTTCCGCTCAGGCTGGTGTCGGCCTGACCGAGCATCTGGGTAGGCTGGAAACCCTCGACCTTGCTGATGATGATGTTTTTGATGTGGTTCGCGATAGTAGGCACGGATTGGTGCCGGTCGATATAGTCGTCGCAGCCCGCCTGAAAAGCTTCCATCAACGCGCGCTGGCTGCCGTCGCCTGTAGCGATAACCGGCAACGAAGCGTTTTTGGAATCGGAATGAACAATCTTGGCAATTTCGAGTGCGCCCATCTCTCGCATTTTGGTTGCGCAAACGATGGCGGCGGGTGAGTCGTATTCGAGCGCGGTTAACGCGAAAGCGGCTTGCGTTGTCGTGGTGACTTCGAAGCCTTCGCGCTTCAGGGCATCCGCCAGCCTCTTTGCGAAGAGCACGTTGCTGTCGATGAGCAGGATTCTCGCGGCTTTGCCAGGGGCCCTCATGCTTGAGCCTCCGGTTCGGCGGGAGCCACGCTTGCGCCGGGTGTCAGCGCGTTCAGGTTCAGAACCTCAATCACTTCGCCATCATGAGAAAGCCAGGCGGCCACATGTGGCGAATCCGACGCCCCGGCCGGAGTCAAGTCCGCTTGAATCAGTTCGCATTGTCCGCTGACGGGAAGCGCGACCCAGTCCATCGCGAACTGCCGGCCTCGCGTTGCGATCAGGTAGAAGCGGCGCATTCCGAGCCTTTTTCCTGTGAGTGTCTCCGAAAGGTCACAAACTGCCACAACGCGGCCCCGGCGAAGGATCACCCCGTCGATCTGGGAAGTGCGATGAGCGAAACGGAATATCCGGCTGGGCGCGACGAGTTCGGCCACTTGCTCAGCGGCCAGTGCGAAGCGCCGCTCGCCCAGGCGCAAGAGGACGCACGAGCGCGAATCGAGTGGTTCGGTGAAGCTCACGGATTCACTTCCAGTCCCGCCACGGAGCTCGATGGAGGTAACGTCGTCCTGCTGACGGCGTCGAGCAGTACCAATTCGTCCCGCGTAAGAAAGCCTTCAGCGCTAACGACTGGTATGACACTCTGGTCAAGCACCGTCAAGCCGCGGTACCACTGACGCTCCTCGTGACAGAACGCGCTCGGCAGGGCCTGCAGCATGGTCATTGTGGTCATTTTTTCAATACCGTCAATCAGCAGCGCTACCCGCGATTTGCGAAGCACAAAGACCAACACGGCTGATGAGGGCGGTAACCCAAAGTGCAAAGCTACGTTAACGACATACAAATTGCGGTCGCCACGTCGGATGGCGTGCCGTACCTTGCTAACCCGCGGCTCGGCGACGTCTCTGGCGGCCCCCGCCAGGCTGTCGACGCTGCGCACTTCCTGGACCGACCCGGAAGAGATTGCAAAAATCTGGCTGCTGCTACGGAACAGAATAATCTGCTCCGTACGCAACGGCTTCGGGGTTGGTGCGAGCTTGAACCGCATCACTGAGCTCCAACGGGCAAGGCCCGGCACAGTCCGAGAACCCGCTTTTCGATTGCGGAGTAGATCTCATCGATGCCAAGAACCTGGTCGACCACACCGGCCTTGATGGCTTCGGCCGGCATGCCAAAAATCACGGACGTGGCTTCATCCTGGGCCAGCACAAGGCCTCTTGCGGATTTGATCGCGCGCGCGCCGCGGGCTCCGTCGCTGCCCATCCCAGTGAGAACGACTCCGATACTCATGGCGCCTGCATATTGCGCGACCGACTCCATCGTTGCGTCGATATTCGGCAGATAGCCGTCAATCCTGCCGGTCACGGCGTCGAGCTGGACGCGGCCGGTGGGCAAAACGCGCAAGTGCTGACCCCCGGGGCAGATGTACAAAGTTCCGGCCTGAATCGATTCATTGTCCTCCGCTTCTTTTACACGGATACCGGTGAATTCCGCGAGTTGCACCGCATATTGAGTCGTGAAAGATGCCGGCATGTGCTGCACCAGAATTACCGCGGCCGGGAAATCGCGCGTGAAGCCAGGAGCCATGCGCATGACGGTGGAGGGTCCGCCAGTCGAAGCCGCAAGAACAACGACGGGGAATCGAAGATGATCGCCCCCTGGGGCAGTCTTCGCCGCCGGGGCCTGGGACTGCGCGGGCCGGCCGGTTGAAGGAGCCTGAATCGTGTTCGCGAGCCGAACAGCCGTTCGCACGACGCGCACTTTGGCGGCCATGCGCACTTTGCGCAGCAACTCGTCTTTGACGCTTTGCATGTCGAGATCAATGCCGCCGCTTGGCTTGGTGACAAACTCGATTGCCCCCAGTTCGAGGGCTTTTAGTGTGCTGGCCGCACCCTCTTTGCTTTCCGAGCTCACGATGACAATCGGGCGGGGACTGTTCGTCATGATATGAGCCGTAGCCTGCAGCCCATCCATGTGGGGCATGTTCAGGTCCATCGTAATCACGTCGGGCTTAAGGGACTCCGATAGCGCGATCGCTTCGCGGCCGTCTTTGGCGTGGCCCACGACCTGGAGTTGCTCGTCGTGGTTGAAAATAGATTCGAGAACCTTGCGCATAAACGCGGAATCGTCCACGACGAGCACGCGAAACTTCTTTGCAGTGTTACTAACCATGGGTCTGCTAACCAACCGGCACGACGGGGCGTGCCGCCTCCGTTCCGATGAGTTGTTCGACTGCCGCGAGGAGTTGATCCTCCTGTACAGGCTTCGTCAGGAAAGCGGAAGCTCCTTCCTTCATCGCGCGATCGCGGTGTTTTGCGCCCGCGCGCGAGGTGACAACCATCACCGGAATCCGTTTTGTCGTAGGGCTTTGGCGAAGCTGGGCCATCAGTTCGTAGCCGGTCATGCGCGGCATTTCGAGGTCGGTGATCACAAGATGGCAGCCCTGCTGCGTTACGAGTTCGGCCGCTTCGAGTCCATCCGCTGCCAACTTTATCCTGTATCCGTTCTTCTCGAGCATGCGCCCGACGAATTTCCGCACGCTGATCGAGTCGTCGGCAATCACGATGACTCTTTCCTGGTCGATGCGGTCGATTGCGTCGCTCGGAATCGTGCCGCGCGCCACGGCGGCGGAACCCGGGGCAAATACGCGCGCAGCGCTGGCGCTTGCTTGCAAAGCGCGCCGCTCGTTTGGCTCTGTCGCGACCATGCGGTTCAAATCGATGAGGAGAATCAGGCTGCCATCGGGAGCGATCGTCGTTCCTGGGAACAGCTTCACGCGGCGCAGATATTCGCCTAGATTCTTGATGACGATTTCGTCCTTGCCGAGGACCTCTTCAACGACGAGGCCAACCTGGCGGCTCCCGGCATTCGCGACCACCATGCGGAAGTAGCCGTTAACCGGCTCTAACGGCGGCAAGCCCAAGTAGGAGTCGATGCGGACGACTTCGGTCACTACGTCTCGAACTTTGGTAAGCAGTTTTCCACCGACGTCCTCGATTTCGTCCGCGCGAAGGCGACGAATTTCCTCGACCACTGCAAGTGGCAGCGCAAAGTGGTACGAACCGCAGCGCACGAACAGCGCTGGCGAGATGATAAGGGTCAGCGGAACTTTCAGAATGAACTTTGTGCCCTGGCCGGGGGCGCTCTGCACTTCAATTTCACCATTCAGGGCGTTCAGGTTGGAGCGGACCACGTCAAGGCCCACGCCGCGGCCGGCTAGCTCGGTCTTGACCGAGGCCGTGGAGAAACCAGGGTGGAATAACATTTCGCGCAAGTCGCGCTCGGTCAGGCGGTCGGCGGTCTCACTCGAAACCAGTCCGCACTCGATTGCGCTCTGGCGAACGCGAGGGTAGTCGATGCCGCGGCCGTCGTCCTCCACCTCCATGTAAATGTGATTGCCGCGGTGATAAGCGCGCAACATCACGTGACCCTGACCCGGCTTCCCTGCAGCGATTCTGTCGTTTGGAAGTTCAATGCCGTGGGCGACGGAATTGCGGACCAGATGGACGAGCGGATCGGAAATCTGCTGAATGATGTTGTTGTCGAGTTCCGTTTCGCTGCCCGAGAAATCAAGCTCAACCTGCTTCTGTGAGGATTTGGCTGCGTCGCGGACGGCACGTGAGAGCAGGGAGTAGAGAGTGCCGATGGGCACCATGCGCGCCGCGGTAATTTCATCCTGCAAGTGGTGGGCGAGCTTCGAGAATTCGTCAATGTCGCCCTCGACCCGGCCGATGAAGGCTTCCAGTTGCGAAAGGACCTCGTTGACGTCCGCAGAAATTTCCGTCATGGACCGAGAGAGGATGTTGAAGTCGTCGTAACGATCCATCTCGAGTTCGCTGAACTCTTCGAGGAAGCCTTTCTCGCCAGCGGCGGCACTGGTCAGAAGTCTTTGCCGCTGGGTATCTGCCCAGGGCGTCGCGATCTGCGAGCGGATGCGGTTGAACTCGTACTTTTCCTGGAATTCGTTAACCTTTCCCTGGAGGCGCTCCTTCGAAAAGCTGAGAGTGTCGATCAGCTTTTCCAGTTCGGCGATGCGACCAACCATTTTTGTCCGGTTGATAACCAGTTCGCCGACGGTATTCATCATGCGGTCGAGCCGCGCCAGCGCGATGCGAACCGACTTCACGTTCGAGGCAGGTTTGGTGGACTGGGCGGTTGCAGATGTGGCCGGGGCCTTTTCCGATTTTGCGGGGTCTGGAGCCGATTCATCCGTCTCGGCAGCTGCTGGTGTTGTCGGAGCTTCCTCCACTTCGGGCGGAGCCAAGGCCGCAATACGGCCAAGAAGGGAATCGACGCCGGAACGCATCTCGGCTTCATCAGCCCATTGACAGTGCAACGTTTTATTGAGTACGTCCACCGAAGCAAGACAGAGGTCGACTACCGCAGGCGAAGGCTCGATCTCGCCATCCCGCAAGCGGCCAATCAAATCCTCGACGCGGTGCGCGATCCCTCCGAGGCGCCGCAGGCCTACTTGAGCGGCCGACCCCTTTACCGTGTGGATGGCACGGAACAGCCGGTTGATCTCATCTGGATTGTTGTTGCCTTCAAGAGAAAGCAGACAATCGCCAACGATTTGAAGATGCTCCTCCGCTTCGGGCTGGAAGAATTCGAGGATTTCGTCGGCCACTTCATCGTCGAGCGGCAAGGCATCAAAGTAGGAGCCCGTCAGACCTGTGTGTACCACCTCAGGTTCACTGACGGGAGCTTGCCTGGGCGGAGCAACGGCCGTTTCCTGCGGCATGCTCAGATTGAGCGGTGGTGGCTCCGGCGGGAATGCGAAACGGTACCGTTCTTTGAAGACGGCGACGTCCTCGACATTTTCGCGGCCTGTGTCGCTGACCTCGATCAGGCTGGTTTCGAGCAGCGAGATGCCATCTGAAAGGAATTCCGTCAAGGGGCCATGCAGATCATCGCCGAGAGGGGCGTTCAGTGCGTATTGAAAGACGTGAGCGAGCTTGCCGGCTACCTCGGAAAATCGAGGAAAACCGTAGCTCGCGGAAGTGCCTTTTAGCGTGTGCGCGGCAATGTACAAGCGCTCGATGTCTTCGCGCCGCGGAGTCATCTCTTGCAAGACGCCGACGTATTCCCGCAGGTATTGCAGGTGCTCCGAGGCTTCCTGGAGGAAAAGCTCGACGGCTTCGCGATCAGGGCCGCTCACGCTCGTCCCTCCGTGACCAATTCCGGTTTCTGCAGCTCTTCCGCGGCCGGTTTTCGGTACAAAATGCAGTCACCCAGCACAATGGCCTGGAACTTAACCGGCATTTTCGAAAGAGATTCCGAGTGGCCAAGGAACAGGTAACCGCCCGGCTCCAGCACGTCAAAAAAGCGCTGCACGACGTCGCGGCGGCGCTGCTCGGAAAAATAGATCAGAACATTCATGCAGAAAATCAGGTCCATCCGGCCGACGTAGACAGGTGCGGCGAGGTTCATCTGTGTGAAGCTGACCATCTTGCGCAGGCGAGGTCTAACCTGCAGACCTTTTTCGGCGGGCGTGAAGTGAGCCAGCCTTTGTTTTTCGTTCAGACTCGCGATGCTACGACCCGAATAGACGCCGCGTTCGGCGTGTTTCAGTGCATGTCGACCAACGTCGGTTGCGAGTATCTCTACATCCCATGCATCCGCGAACGAGAGAGAATCGAGGATGGTCATAGCAATCGAGTAAGGCTCTTCTCCGGTGGAACAGCCGGCGCTCCACACGCGCAGCGTCCGGGGATTCTTCCAAAATTTCTTGGCGTGCAACTCGGGGAGGACGCGCTTTTCGAAGGCATCAAAAACGGCCGGATAGCGGAAAAACGAAGTCTCCTGGGTGAGCAGCCGCTCTAAGAGGCCTTCATATTCGACGTTGGTTTTGCGAATGGCCCGGAGCAACTCGACACCGCGGGAAAACCCTCTCTCGCGCAGATGTTCGCGTACGCGCGTGGAGAAAAATCTTTCACGCGACTCGTCGAAATGAATGCCTGTCCGCTCCTCAATCAGCATGCGGATCTCGCTCAACTCGTGTTCGCTTAAACCGTGTGCCGCCCCGTGGCGTTCGCTCATGGTGATCACGCTTTTGCCCCGTACTGACGGGGCAGGTTTTCACTACCGAACTGCAGCCACCGGAACTTGGCGGTCGACTTCCTCCAGTGCCGCGCCTTTCGAATTTGCGCGGAATTGCGCCAACGCCTCGTTCAACTGGTCGGACAATTTTACAAGCTGGCTGACCGTTGAAACGGTTCCGCGCGTGCCCTGCGACGTCTGCCGCGTGATATTCGAGATGATTTGCATGGCGTGCGCTACTCCCTCCGTGCCGCGCACCTGCTGCTTGGAAGCCAGCGAGATCTCCTGCACGAGTTCCGCAGATTGCCGTACAACACTGGAAATAGCGTCGAGCGCGCGTCCCGCCTGGTCGGCCAGCGTGGCGCCCGCTTCCACCTCTTTGGTGCCATCTTCCATCACAACCACGGCTTCGTTCGTCTCTGCCTGGATGGCCTTAATAAGGGCTGCAATGTCTTTCGTCGCGCTGCGGGAGTGTTCCGCGAGCTTGCGTACTTCGTCGGCGACGACGGCAAAACCACGCCCAGCTTCGCCGGCGCGGGCGGCTTCAATCGCGGCGTTCAACGCGAGCAGGTTCGTTTGCTCCGTGATGTCGTTGATCACATTAATGATTTCCGAAATCTCGAGAGAGCGATCGCCGAGTGACTTGATCTTTTTGGCGGTGGCCTGCACGGAAGCGCGGATCCGCTGCATACCGTCCAGCGTGTCTCGCACAGCGCGGTTACCCTGTTCGGCGGCGTCGAGGGCTCGGCGGGCGGCTTCCGCGCTGGCTTCCGCGTTGTTGGAGACCTGCTTCATCGAGACCGTAAGCTCTTCGACAGCGCTCGAAGTATTGGTGATTTCCTGGTCCTGTTGCGTTGCGCCAGCTTGCATCTGGTCGGCAGCGACAAGGATGTTGTTGGAACACGCCGTGACTTCCATCGCGGCCTTGCGCACACGTTCCAAAACCTTGGTGAAATTGTCGAGCATGTAGTTGACGGAATCGGCGACGTTGCCGAGTGCGTCGTTGGTGACCTTGCCGCGCAGGGTCAAATCGCCGCGGGCAACCTGGTTGATCACCGCCAGCAAGTCGGTGATGCTGCGCTGCAGCGATTCGCTGGCTTCCTGGTTGCTCGAAGCCTTTGAAACCTTGGCAACGGCGCGGTTCAGGTTTTCGGCGATATATCCGAACTCGTCGCTCGAGGTTACGTCGGCGCGGGCTTTTGCGTCTCCCGCAGCCAGTCGCTCAGAAAACTCGGCGAGCTCGTTTACGGGAGAGAGGATGGCTCCGCCAAGTCTCCATGCCAGGATGATGCTCATGCCCAGCGCCACGACCGAGGGCAGGATCAGTCCGGAGAGTTCGAACGGAGCTCCGCCGCCGTTTTGGCGCCCGGCGCTATAGGCGAGGCCCAGGACCGCAAAGAGGACAACGCCGTTCAAGATGATCATTGTCCAGATCGTGCTACTCAGTCGCGATTTCATTCCTTCCTCCCAAGCTTTTCCCTGAACTCTTCAAATACTCGGTCCTGGATACACTTCCAGCAGGCGCCGCAGGTCGATCACCAACGCCAGCCGATCGTCATGCCGAAGCATTCCAACGCAGTGCGGCACATTTTCGGGGGCCTCCTGCAGGAAATCCTCGGTGTCGTTCACGGAATAGGTTCCAACCACTTCGTCGGCCGCAATGCCAAGACGGACGTCCTCGTGAGCGCCCTCCGACCGCAGAGACGCGACCACAACATGCTTCGGCAGCAGACCCGTGCGGCGGCCTTCGGTCAGCGCGATATCAATCAACGGCACGATGGCGCCGCGAAGATTGAAAATACCCAGCACGTACCCCGGTGAAAGAGGAAGTTTCGTCACCAGTGGCCACTCCAGGACCTCTTCCACATCCAACACGGGTAAACAAAACCGTTCGCGCCCGCTCCGGAAGACGCAATATTGCGACTCCGGCGAGCGATCCATCGCCGGGCCAATCGCTTCGAGTATTTCTCCAACTTCCGCGTCGGCGGGAAGGGGAGTCAGTTGGAAATCTTCACTCATGCTTTCGTGCCTGCAAACTCCTTCAAGCGAATCGGCGAACGGCCCGCAATAACTCCTCGCGCGTGAACGGCTTTGTGACGTAACCGTCGGCCCCCTGCTGCTGACCCCAGTATCGGTCGCTGGCGGTGTCTTTCGAAGTCACCAGGATCACGGGAATGGCGTTGAACTTGATGTTCTCCTTCAACTCCCGGCACACCTGAAAGCCATTCCTTTCCGGCATCACAACGTCCAGTAAGATCAAGCTCGGTCTTTCGACGGTGATCGCTTCCTCGACCCGCTTCGGGTCACTCAGGCCAACAGGCCAATAGCCTTCCGGCTCGAGCAATCCCTGGATCAATTTCACCTGGGCTGGCGAGTCATCGACGATGAGTACTTTTTTCTGCACAAGCGTTCACTCCGCAGGGTTCTCCACGGTGGAAAAGTGCACGTAAACGGCCAGCTTGCGGGAATCGTGATGGGAAGTGTCTAGTTTTATAACTGACTATAAATAAAGGACATAGCGTGTCAGGGCAGAGCCCTAGCGACGCGGAAAAAGTGTGGCACCGTCGTCGGTCGTCTCAGCTTGAGAAGGCGTCTCACCCTCCCGCATTTCGCTCGCAATCGATGAGAATCGCTGCATGATTTCGTTAATACGCAGAGCCATGGTGTGAATGGTCTTGATCTGCGCGAGAGACTGCGCGGAAAGTTCGCCTGGCTCGAGGAGTAGCAGCTCGGCGTTTCCCAGCAGCGAAGTCATCGCGTTGTTCATGCTGTGCTTCATTTCCATCATGTAGCGGCCCAAGGTCGCCTGATTCGCACTTTGCGCGGCGCGCTGCTCGGCAAATTTTGCCAGCCGCAACGCCTCAGTTCTTCGCAAGGATTCGCCAGCGACAAGAAGCACAACCTGGGTCCAGTCTTCCCGCAGGGGCACGTGAACCAGTCGCGGATACCGCTTGCGCAACATCCCGAGCTCTTTGGCCTCGGCGGGAGCGCAGAGAATAATGGCGGTGGTGTTGCCAACGTTGCGCAAGGTCTCGGCAAGAGCGCCCTCTCTTAAGGGACCAATCACGAGCAGGTCGGGCGCGACGTCAGCGCCCTCGTTCCAGTGATCGCCTGTGAGCACCGAGATGCCGGGCAACTGCCGCTCGACTTGCCAGCACGCTGTCAGTGTCCGCGCGAATTCGCCATGATCCGTGACGATTAGTACGCTCGTGGTTCTCAAAGGAAACCCACTCCCTGACTGTTTTTCTTGCCTGCCCAACCACACATCAGGGAATCAAAGCTTTTCGGCCTCGTCCAATGCGGAAAGCAGACGCTTGGTGCTGATGCCAAGGTTCACCGCTGCCTCGGTGTCTTTTGCCTGCTTCGCGTCTTCCACGCGCTCCTGCAAGCGCGACACTTCTACGCGCGCGATCGGCAGAACGCGGTCAAGCCCCGCAACGCTTCCCAATTCTTTAGCTTTTTCTGTGGCCGAAGTTACAAGCGCCCTCGCCACCACTGCGCGGCGCAGATCTTCCGCCGCCGGACCATCCTCGCTGACGAACGCCACGACCTCCCAGGACGACATCAGTAAGCGCACGCCCCCGAGCTTTACAGTGGTCATAGAACGGCCCCGGGAAGGCGGAGCGGAGATGAGTTGCTCCCAGATCTGTTCCATGCAGGACTCAAAGTCCAGGGTGCCTTCGCCGCTTTCGTTCTTCTTTGTGGCGGAAGAAGCGGATTTTTCGGAGACGCCGTTGCTCTTCGTCGCCGCAGAGTCCTCAGCAGCATTTTTCGCAGAGCTGCTGTCGATGGGCTTGCCGATCACCCGCTCGACCGTGCGCTCAACATCTGCCCGCAAGGCCAGCAGCTTTTCGAACGCTTGGCTGACGGAGCGCTCCGTGTATTCCTTCTGGAAGGGCTGCTTCCATTCATCCGCAATCTGACGGATCTTCGCGACAGATTCGGAAGAACTCATGCCGAATGTGGAGCAGTCCAACGTTCTTACGCCAGCGTTCTCGAGGTGATTGACGCCGGAGCGGATATAGATCAGGTCTGCGTGCAT
>Ga0207855_1000070_pt1 | contig 15593 bp, 15 predicted proteins | sample LuqExpMetageno14_FD_187772 | JGI IMG/M metagenome (GOLD analysis project Ga0207855, IMG submission 187772) | Tropical forest soil microbial communities from Luquillo Experimental Forest, Puerto Rico - Sample 14 (SPAdes) | ecosystem: Environmental > Terrestrial > Soil > Tropical forest ...
TGGTCCAATTCGACGATGTTGTTGGAGACGCGGCGCGAGCAGTCTGCAGGCGAAACCACTTTACGTCAGCCGACGCTAGCGGAGTTTTTGCGCGCGTTGTTTGGTTCTCGCCGGCGAACTTGTTGGCCGAGGGCATTATATTCAACTGCTGCTTGCGCGCGCCCTAAAGGTTGGCCTTGACCCACCCTGCGAGCGGCGGTCACCTGTGCCGCGATGCCAGAACCAGCGCGCGATACGATTTTTGCTCTCTCTTCGGGGCGCCCGCCCGCTGCCATTGGCGTAGTGCGAATCTCGGGACCGCGCGCCGGCGATGCGCTTAAGGCGATGACTGGCAAGCTGCCCTGCCCGCGCGCGGCGGAGCTCGTGCGGGTGCGCGATGCTGCGTCCAGCGACGTCATCGACCAGGCGCTGGCGGTGTGGTTTCCGGCGCCGCATAGCGAGACCGGCGAGGACGTGGCCGAGTTGCAACTACATGGCGGCCGCGCCGTGATCGCCGCCACGCTTGCATCACTTGGCCGCATTCAGGGCCTGCGACCGGCGGAGGCGGGCGAGTTTACACGTCGCGCCTTCGAGAACGGCAAGCTTGATCTGACCGCAGTAGAAGGCCTTGCCGACCTAGTGATGGCCGAAACCGAAGGCCAGCGGCGGCAGGCGTTGCGCCAGCTGCAAGGCGCACTCGGGAAGCGCGGGGAAGGCTGGCGGCAGCGGCTGATTGAGGCATTGGCGCTGGTCGAAGCGCGCATCGATTTTTCTGAGGAGGCCGAAGTGCTTGGGAGTTCGTTGGTGCCGGCACTTGCTATCGCGCGCGAGGTCGAAGGTGAAATCGCAGCGGCGTTAGCCGACGGCGGGCGCGGCGAGCGGCTGCGTGAGGGGTTGATCGTAGCGATTGCTGGCCCGCCGAATGCTGGCAAATCCACGTTGCTCAACCGCATCGCACGGCGCGAAGTGGCGATCGTTTCGCCTTATGCGGGTACAACGCGCGACGTGATCGAGGTGCACCTTGATCTCGATGGCTGGCCGGTGACCCTCCTCGACACGGCTGGCATCCGCGAGACCGACGACCCAGTCGAGATGGAGGGGGTGCGCCGTGCGCAGGCGCGTGCAGAGACGGCGGATTTGGTCCTCTGGGTCGTAGACGCGCGCGAAACGGGGCAAAACAGAGCTAAATCAGCGGGCAAGGCCGGAAATGGGCCGCCAAAATGGTTGATTCACAATAAAACAGACCTAGTGGAGGGCAAAACAAAAAGAAATGAATCTGAAATCACAAACAAGGCAAAGAATGAAAATGGGTCCATCTCAGTTAAAAACCGGTTAAGGGAAACAAATGAATCTGAAGTCAATAAAGATGATCGCGGATTCAAAATATCGGCGGTAACAGGAGAGGGCTTTGACCTTCTGTTGGGTTGCCTAGCCGCCCACGCTGAGGCCTTCCTTGGCGGCGGCGAGCCGACCGTGGTCACTCGGCAGCGACACCGGTACGCACTTGAGGAATGCTTGGCCGCCCTGAAGCGCGCCCAGTCCCGTGAAGTTATGAAACACGAGGATCTATTGGCCATAGAGCTGCGGATTGCCGCCAATGCGCTTGGCCGCCTGATCGGTCGCGTTGATGTCGAGGACATCCTGGATGTGATATTTCGCGACTTCTGCATCGGGAAATAGCGCAGGAATCCAGCCCGAGGGTGCAAAAAGAGCGCGGCGCTCCGGTAAAATTGCCTTCGAATGAATCGGAATTATAGGTAGTAGGTATTATGGTATGGGCAGCATTGTTTCACGTGAAACATCAGTCGGAAAAATCCAATATTTTTGACCCCTCCCCAAGCCTTCGCTACAACGCCGAGACCCTTATGGATATGCGATTCGACGTTGTTATAATTGGCGGCGGCCATGCCGGCTGTGAGGCGGCGGCCGCGGCCGCGCGCATGGGTGCGCGGACGGCCCTGGTGACACACCGCTTCGCGACTGTCGGCGCCATGTCCTGTAATCCGGCCATCGGCGGCCTCGGCAAGGGCCATCTTGTGCGCGAGATCGACGCCTTGGACGGCCTTATGAGCCGGGTCGCCGACCAGGGCGGTATCCAGTTTCGCGTGCTAAACCGTCGCAAAGGTCCGGCCGTGCGCGGCCCGCGTGCGCAGGCCGATCGTAAACTCTATGCGGCGGCTATGAAGGCCGCCATCCGCGCCACACCCAATCTCGAGGTGATCGAGGCGGAGGCCGACGACTTGGTCGAGGCAAAAGGCCGAGTTTCCGGGATCAAATTCGCCGATGGCCGTGAAATTGCCTGCGGTGCCGTAGTCCTGACCACCGGTACCTTCCTACGCGGTCTTATCCATATCGGCGAAAAACAGATCTCTGCGGGCCGCGTTGACGAAGCGCCCGCGATGGGCCTTTCCCGAACACTAAAAGGGATCGGTTTTGCGCTCGGGCGCATGAAAACCGGTACTCCGCCGCGACTCGATGGCCGCACTATCGAGTGGTCAGCGCTGGAAAGGCAGCCGGGCGACGATCCGCCTGAGCCGTTTTCGGTCCTGACCACACGCATTGGGAATCCCCAAATCGAATGCGCGATTACGCGGACGGTTGAGGCCACGCACAAGATCATCCGCGCCAATGTGCATCGCTCGCCGATGTATTCCGGGCAAATCACCAGCCGTGGGCCGCGCTATTGCCCATCGATCGAGGACAAGATTGTGAAATTCGGGGAACGTGACGGTCACCAGATCTTCCTGGAGCCGGAGGGTCTCGACGACCACACGGTCTATCCGAACGGCATTTCGACCTCGCTGCCGGAAGAGGTGCAGCACGCCCTTGTCGCGACGATACCGGGACTGCAGAACGCGCGCATCATCCGGCCCGGCTACGCGATCGAATATGACTATGTTGACCCGCGCGAACTACATCCGACGCTGCAAACGAAGCGACTGCGCGGACTTTTCCTGGCTGGCCAGATCAACGGAACCACCGGGTACGAAGAGGCTGCGGCGCAGGGACTTCTGGCCGGTCTCAACGCGGCGGCGCTGTCCGGTGAGGATGACGAAATCACCTTTGACCGCGCCGAAGCCTACCTCGGTGTAATGATCGACGACTTGGTGACACGCGGCGTGACAGAACCGTATCGTATGTTCACATCGCGCGCCGAATATCGTCTGCAACTACGCGCCGACAATGCTGACCAGCGCCTTACCGATCGCGGTATTTCCATCGGTTGCGTTCACGGCGAACGCGTAAGATTCCACGGTAAAAAAATGGTGGTCCTGAAGGAAGCGCGCGACTTTGCCAAGTCTGTTTCGCTGACACCGAAGGAGGCCGAGTCCCATGGCCTTTCGCTCAACAAAGACGGCCAGCGACGTACGGCATTCGAGCTGTTGTCGTATCCGCAAATCGGCGTCGTGGACCTCGCGAAAGTTTGGCCGTACTTCGCTGCTCTCGACGCGAAAATCGCTGAGCAGATCGAGATCGATGCCAAATACGATGTCTATCTGTCGCGGCAGGCCGCAGATATCGCCGCCTATCGCCGCGACGAGAGCTTCACGTTGCCTGACGATCTCGATTATGCGGCGCTGGCGGGTCTTTCCAACGAGGCGCGGCAGAAACTCGCAACGCAAAGGCCGCGGACCATCGGACACGCGAGCAAGATCGACGGGATCACGCCGGCGGCGCTAACGCTCTTGGTGGCGCACGTGAAACGCGCCAAGAAACGCGCGTGAACAGACGGGGGCAGGGCCGTTTCGATCTGGAGAGCGACAAGAAACGCGCGCTGGAGCTGGTTTCTGTTTCACGTGAAACAGAACAGCGGCTCGACGTGTTTGTGGAAGCGCTCTTGCTCTGGCAAAAGAAAACCAATCTCATCGCAACCTCGACGCTTTGGAACTTGTGGACGCGCCACATCGCCGACTCGTTGCAGCTTTTGCCGCTTGTAGCTGATGCGCGGGTCTGGGTGGATTTCGGATCAGGCGGGGGCTTTCCGGGAATCCCGGTTGCGTGCGCGCTGGCAGAAACGCCCGGCGCCAAGGTTCACCTGGTTGAAAGCAATGGGAAAAAGGCCGCCTTTTTGCGCGAAATAGTGCGCACTCTGGGGATCCCGGGCCAGATTCACCATCTGCGAGCAGAGAAATTTGGGGAAAGCTTTGCGGAAGCCGCCCACGTTGTGACAGCGCGGGCGCTCGGCCCATTGAAAATGCTTTGCGATCAAGCCTTTCCTTTGATCGCTAAGGGGGCGGTCGGCCTATTCCTCAAGGGTCAAGATGTAGATGCAGAATTGACCGAAGCCACTAAATATTGGAGTATCCAAGCTTCACTTGTACCCAGCTTAACGCGTCCGGGCGGTGCCATCGTAGTAGTGCGCGGGCTCGAACCACTCTACGCATTTAAAACTGATTCTAATGTCCGACCAACCCATCGATAGCTCGGAAGTCGTGCCCTTCCCCGCACCGCGGCCCGAGGCGGCCCGGCCGCGCGTATTGGCGGTCGCCAACCAGAAGGGCGGGGTTGGCAAGACCACAACCGCGATCAACCTTGGCACCGCACTCGCCGCCATTGGTGAGCACGTGCTAGTCGTCGATCTCGATCCGCAGGGCAACGCATCCACTGGCCTGGGCATCGATCGCAAGTTGCGCCGGACCTCGACCTATGACGTGCTCGCCGGCAAGGCGCCGATGCGCCATGCGGTGCTGGCGACCGCGGTGCCGCAGCTCTACGTCGCCCCGTCAACGCTCGACCTCGCCGGGCTTGAGCTCGAGATCGGCCGGATGCGGGACCGCGCGTTCCGTTTGCGCAATGCGCTCGGCGAACTCAACAAGGGCGCGCGCACCTATGACTTCACTTACGTGCTGGTGGACTGTCCGCCGTCGCTCAATCTGCTCACGGTCAACGCCATGGCAGCCGCGGATTCGATCCTGGTGCCGCTGCAATGCGAGTTCTTCGCGCTCGAAGGTTTGTCGCAATTATTGAAGACGGTTGATCAAGTGAAGAACAGCCTCAACCCGAATCTGTCGATCCATGGCATCGTACTGACGATGTACGACTCGCGCAACAATCTCTCCAACCAAGTGGTCGCCGACGTGCGCCAGTTCATGGGCCGTAAGGTCTACGACACGATTATTCCGCGCAACGTGCGCATCTCGGAAGCGCCGTCCTACGGCAAGCCAGTGCTAGTCTACGATTTGAAATGCGTCGGCAGCGAAGCGTATTTGCGCCTCGCCACCGAGATTATACAGCGCGAGAAGGAATTGAAGGCGAGTTAAATGTCCGCGACGGCCAAAAGCGGGCTTGACCCGCACCTTCATGAGACGTCACTAGAAAAACGGAATTGTAAAAACAGCAGAGGCATCAGGTGGCACGAAGTTCAGGAGCGGCGATGGCGGATCATTCGCGATTGGGGCGCGGGCTGGCGTCGCTGATCGGCGACGTCGGCGAAGAAACCTCGATACCCGAGCAGGGGCGTAGGCCGCGCCGCGCGCCGGTCGAAAATCTCAAACCGAATCCGCGCAACCCGCGCCGCAGCTACACCGAGACTGAGCTTACCGAACTCGCCGATTCGATCCGCGAACGCGGCATCATCCAGCCGATTGTGGTGCGTTCAGCACGCGACTCGGACGACATGTACGAGATTATCGCCGGCGAGCGGCGCTGGCGTGCGGCGCAGCGGGCAGGTCTGCACGAAGTGCCGATCACGGTTGTCGAGGCGACCGACGCGCAGGCGCTTGAATTTGCCATCATTGAGAACGTGCAGCGCGCAGACCTGAATCCGATCGAGGAGGCGACCGGCTACCAGGCGCTAATGGAAGAATTCAACCACAGCCAGGACGAAGTCGCGCAGATCGTCGGCAAGAGCCGGCCGCATGTGGCGAACACGCTGCGCCTGCTAAAGCTCAGCGAGCCGGTGAAGGCGATGGTGCAATCCGCCGAATTGTCGGCTGGCCACGCGCGCATCCTTGTCGGCCTGCCGAATGCGCTCGAGCTCGCACAGGACATTGTCAAACGCGGTCTGAACGTGCGCCAGGTCGAGGCGGCTGTCCGCAGGCAAAGCGAGCCGTCGCATAAGGTTGCGGCGCCGTTGGGCAAGGACGCCAATACCATCGCGTTGGAGCGGCGGCTGTCGGATGTACTAGGTCTCGAGGTGACGGTCGATCACCGCGGCGAAGGCGGTACCCTGCACATCAAGTACCGGAATCTCGAGCAACTCGACGCAGTGTCAAAGAAGCTGGGTGGCTGAGGCGGATCGGCTACGGCTTCCGCCCCCAAAAGATCTCGATGCCTTTCCAATCGAAGGCGCCAGTGTTCTTGACTAGGCCGGCGAACGCTTTCTCCAAATCCCTCGGACTGTAATAAGGAAATTCGTCGAGCTTCCAGCCGACGCGTGAGAGCAGCTTGTCGAAGACGTACTCAATGTGCATGTCGAGCTCGATCTTCATTCTGGTCTCGGGGCTGTAGGTGATCTCGGCCAGCACGATGTTGCGCCCGCCTTTCATCACCCGCAGCATTTCCACGCCAGTCTCGCGCCAGTCGTCAGTATGCTGCACACCCTGCAGGCAAGCGGCGCAATCGAAAGTGGTATCGGGAATCTCGCGCGTGTAGGTCCACTGCCAGGTCGCGAGCTGACCGCCCCGGCCGCGCTTTTTGGCGAGATAGTTGTCGCGCGCCTCATCGGTGATGTCGATGAGGTGGACTTCGCCCTTTGGCCCGATGCGCGCGCGCATGTCGTCGACGAAGCCGCACGGCTCAATGCACTCGCCGATGATAAGTACTTTGTCGCCTTCACGCAGCTCAAGCTTGTCATAGATCAGGTTGCGTGCGACTTCCGCCTTGCGCCACATGAACGGCAGGCCACCAAGCAGCACCGCCCGACACCAGCGCTCTTGTTCCTTGCGGTCGAGGATGACCTCGCCGAAACGGCGGACATCATAGGGCTGCATCCACTTCCACGGGTCTTCCTCGTCCATTGGATTCATCCCTTTCCTCTCCACGGCTTCTCGCCGGTTCAACTGTATCAGTCGGGAGAGCGTGCGGCGGTCGACATGTCGTATGATCGCGATCATATGCTACCGAGAACGCTCGATTTACGCTTACGTGTGTCCGGCACAAAGCATGGAGCACGATCATGCGACGAGAATGGCTACTTTCGGTTAGCGCTGTGGTCTTCGCCTTTCTGAGCAGCCAGCACCACAACCTGATGATGCTACTTTTCGCCGTGGGGCTTGGAAACGCTAGTATGAGCCTGATGACGCAAATGCCATGGCTACGCGAAGCGATGCTGATCATGTCGCTCGTGCTGGCCGTGGCGATTGCCTATCAGATTTCGCTACCGAATCGTCCCACGGCCATGCGTGTCACCGGAATGCTCTCGCTTATCTTCACGCTGGGCCTCGCGGGATGGTCCGTGCTGCATTTTGGTCTGTGAGGCTTTCCCTTGGAGAAGGCATTCCGGAAGGATCTCAGCCACCTCAGCTTGGATCAGGTCTATGCGCGGCAGTCCCTGCGGGCGGAGCTGGTAGGCGACTGGCTGGACGCTCTGCGCCTCAAGCCCGGTGACCGCGTGCTGGAAATCGGCGCGGGCCCGGGCTACGTCAGCTTGGTGCTTGCTGATCGCGTCGGCCCTGCGGGCACTGTTTACGCCGCGGATACCTCGGCCGAGGCGCTTGCGTATCTCGAGCGGCTGCAATCCGAGCGTGGTGTGTGGCAAATTAAGCGCATCGTGGCGGACGCCACCAAGTTGGAACCCGCGTCCGTGCAAGCAGGCTCGGCGCTGGTCACAATGGTCCTACATCATACCGACGATCCTCCGGCGATTTTGCGTAGTGTCGCGAGATGCCTGCCTGCCGGCGCGCCGGTGGTGATCGGTGAATTCCACCCGGACGGTCCGTGTCAAGTCGGGCCGCCACGCGAGTATCGTCTTTCGCCGGAGCAGGTCGAGGCATGGTGTGTGCAGGCCGGCCTGAAGATCGCCGCCTATCGACGGCAGACAAGCGAACACTACATGATAGCCGCTGAGCACGCTTGAAACTAGCGTCCTTCCGGGAACGCGCTATCCAAACTAGGGTTCAGGGGCAGAAGGGGCACGAGTGCAGTCCGGAATCTCGGGCGCGGCGCTTGCCACCGACGACAGTAGCTACTACGGCTGCGGCTCGACTCGCGTTGTCGTCTGCTAACGAACGGAACGCACGCAAAAAGATCCTGTGCTGGGCATGTGCCGACCTGAGCGCGACCGCTCAAAGCCCAGACGACGAGATGTGTTGCCCTAGGTCACTCGTTTCGGCATGCTGACCCAATGAACCGATGCATTGCCGTGCTGGCCGCTATGGCATTGCCCTTGATGTCCTGCGCTGGCGTGTATGGGCCGTGGGGTAACGACACCGGCGGCATTATTCCGTGGTCACCGGAGGCGGAGCACAACGCGCTCGAACTCGCACAAGCCAATTGCGCACGTCACCGCAAGTACGCAGTAATCACCAGTGTCCATCGCCAATATGGCGACTACATCGCCTATCGGTGCCAATGGGATCCGGCGCTCGCGCGGCGACTTCGTGTATGACAGTGACCGGTGCGTCCGTCGTCACCGGGGCCCAATGCCCGCCAACCTCAAAACCGTCGTTCGCCTTGATTTTCCCTACGATCCGGTGATGGGCGCCCGCTTTGCGCGCGAAGCCGACATCGAGCTGCGGACCTGCAAGCGAGAGGGAGCAGACGACAATGCCTGGGTCGCGCTTGCGGAGGCGCATGTGTATCTGGTCTCCTCGGCGAAAGATGAGCTGCCGCGGCAATGGTTCGCGACCGCCGACCTGCTCAAGCGCTGTCCCAGACTGGTGTGCGTCTCCGCCACCGGCGCCGGTTATGACACTATCGACGTCGAGGCCTGCACCAGGGCAGGCATCATCGTGGTCAATCAGGCTGGCATGAATGCGCGATCGGTCGCCGAGCACACGCTCGGCATGATGCTCTCGCTGTCTAAGCGGCTCACCGAATCCGACCGGCGTTTGCGGCGCGAACGCGGCTATGCGCGGGAGGAGCTGATGGGGCGGGAGATTTCTGGCAAGATTGTCGGCCTGATCGGCATCGGTCACGTCGGTAGGCGTGTCGCCCAACTGGCGCGAGCCTTCGACATGACCGTGCTTGCCTACGATCCTTACGTCAGCGCGGAAGAGATTGCGCGGCGAGGCGCGCGCTCGGTGTCAATGGACGAAGCACTGGTGCAGTCCGACTTCGTGTCTATCCACTGTCCACGCACGAGCGAGACGCTAGGCATGATCGACGCGCGCGCCTTCGCTCGCATGAAGAAGGGCGCCGCCTTCATCACCACCGCGCGTGGCGGCATCCACGACGAGGCGGCGCTGTTCGCGGTGTTGCAATCGGGGCATCTCAGCGGCGCCGGCGTGGACGTCTGGGATCAGGAGCCGCCGCCGCTACAGCACCCGTTGTTGACGCTGCACAACGTGATCGCGACATTTCACACCGCCGGTGTCACCACTGAAGCGCGCCGGGCGACCGCCGAGCAGGCGGCTGATCAGATCGTCGGCATCCTCAAGGGCGGACGGCCGCCGCGCCTGGTCAACCCCGAAGCCTGGCCGGCCTATCGCGCGCGCTTCAAGACGATCATCGGGCTGCCGGCTTAAGATTAACGGCTTGCTTTTCTGATCGGGGCCATGAGTTTGTGATCGCATTGAGATGGCCGCCGAATATAAACTATTCCGGATCCGGCGAGACGTGCGGCTCCATCTTGTGGTGCAGACGCTCGGCGTCGGTCAAGGTGGACACGACGGCCCGCGCAGCGCCGGCGATCGCCGCGATCACTCCCTTGCGCTTAACCCGCCGCGCCGCCTTCCTGCGCCCCGCGGATCTTCTCTTGGTCGCGGCTCTTCGTTTTTTCCGCTCCGTCGCGGATTTCTTCTTTTTCCTCGAAGCCGAATTCTTCCTGCGCGTCTTCCTGGCCATCGACAACTCCCGGTTCAAGCTGACCGACCAAGCCTAAGCGGCTCGTCGGCCGGACGCCAGAGACTGCAGCGGGGCTCATGCTGCGACCGTGGAGTGAATTGCCGTACAGCCGAATAAGCTGCTAATCATCGAGACAAACAACGGAGGATACCGGTGCCCGCTTCAATGCAAGGCGAAATGCAGCCGAGCATCTTTCGCTTCAAGCTCGGCGACTTCGAAGTCGCGACCATCATGGATTCCAAGGTGATCCGCACGGGGCTTACCCCGAGTTTCGGCGGCGAAGCGGCGGCAGCTGAGGTTAAGGCGCTGGCAGCGGTAAACCGTATCGACGCTGACCGCTACGAACATCCTTTCACCCCGACGCTGGTAAACACCGGGAAGGAGCTCGTACTGTTCGACAGCGGCAACGGCACGCTCAGCGCCGAATACGAGCAGCTCAAGGGCCGGCTGCCGCCGGGCAATTTAGTCGCGCGTCTGGCGCAGGCCGGTTACAAGCCAGAGGATGTTGATGTGATCATCATCACCCACGGGCACCCTGACCACATCGGCGGCTTGACGAAAGGTGGGCAGCCGGTGTTCCCGAGGGCCCGGTACGTATTCGGCGCCGTCGATTTCGATTTCTGGAAGAAAGGCGAGAATGTGCGCGAGGCGCGCAAATTCAACCGCGAGCTCTACGTCAAAATCTGTCTGCCGGTAGCTGATCGCGCGACCTTCATCAAGCCGGGCGACGAAGTGGTGCCCGGCATTCGGGCGGTCGAAGCCTATGGTCATTCGCCCGGACTGCTGGCCTTTCATATCGAAAGCGAGGGCAAACGGCTACTCAACTGGGCGGATACCTGTAATCATTATGTTGTGGCGATCCAGCGGCCCGACCTGCATCTCGACGTTGACGATGAGAAAGACAAAGCGGTGGCCACACGCAAGCGCATCCTTGACATGGTGGCGAGCGAACGGCTCATGGTCGCCGGCTTCCACATGCCGTTCCCGGGGCTCGGCTGGATCGAGAAAACAGGTGTCGCCTATCGCTGGGTGCCGCATAGCTACCAGTTGAACTTGTAGTCAAGATTCCTTACGCCGGGCACGCACCGCCAGCGATAGCAGCGTGCGCTGCGCGATCGCCTCCGCTAGCGCGGCATTGCGGCGCATGTCGAGTGAAGCGGCGGCGAGCTCTGCCATGGCGCGCAAAAGGCGAGCCGGTGTCCATGCTCGCAGTGCCGCGCCGACCGCCGCCTCGCGGCTAAAATGCACTGGCGGTGCACCGCGCTTCATGACGAACTCAATGCCCTCGCCGGCCTCAACCGCGAGTTTCATCTTGTGCAGGTTAGCGACCTGGCGGATCGCAGCCGAGATGATTGCTGCCGGTGAAGCGCTGCTCGCGCGCGCCTTGCCGAATTCGATATCCACTTCGCCGGTCTTGCCCGCGAAAGCGGCGTCGATCACACCATCGAGCGCCATAGCAGAGGCATCCGATACCACGGCCATGACATCGGCGAGCGCTACGGTTTTTCTACCCTGCGCATAGAGCGCGAGCTTACGCACTTCGTTGCGCGACGCCATGCGGTCGCCGCCGAGCAGCGCTAGCAGCGCGGAGCGGGCATCGGGCGCCAGCGTTAAATTGGCCGCGCGCATTTCCTCATCAATCAGCCGCGCCAGTTCGCGCTCGCTGTCAGCGTAGCAAGGTAGTGCTGCGGCCACCTTCGCCTTCTCGCAAAGTGTGCGCAGCGGCGACGATCTACCGAGATCGCCAGCCTCGATGATCACGCGGCAGTCGCTCGGGGGCGAAGCAAGCACTGGCTCAAGCGCCGCGGCGATATTGCGGCTGCCGGCTTTCACCAGCACGGCACGGCAGCCGCCGAACAGCGGAATGGTGTGCACCTCCTCCAACAGCCGCACCGGATTGGCGGAAAGCTCCTCGCCCTCGATACGCGCCAGCACGAATGGATCATTGGGATCGTCGACTGATGCCCGCACTAGCGTTTCAACGCGTTCGCGCACCAGTCCAGCATCGGGCCCGAAGACCAGCACGATCGGGCGGTCCGGATCCGGCTTGGCGATGAAACGATCGATCTCGGAGGACTTGACGGTAGTCATTGTGGCAAGCGGGCGCGCACGGCAAGACTCATGCCCCGGCCACGAAATAAGATGCTAGCCGCGCGCGGATACTGTCGGCGATCACCTGGGCGGCGCGGTTTTCGGCATCGCGTAGCCCGCGTTCGCCGACAAAGCGTTGCTGCTGGCCGGGAATATTGTAGGAGACGCGCGAGAAAGTCTGGCCGGTTACGACTGTCTTGCCGGAGGTGACGTCGATCAGCGAATAAGTCGCGTCGATGCCGTAATCCAAGACGTCTGGTCGTGCGGTCTGGATGTCGACGATCACCTGCTGCTGTTGTGACGTGAGCCGCACCACCAGCTTGTAATTCGTTGGCCCGGCGCCCTGGCCGCCCGTGAGCCCATAAATTAGATCGTTGCGCACCTCGAGGCCAACGCGGGAGAGGCGGGTTCCGTTCGGCGCATCGATCGGCGGCACATCGACGCTGCTCAATCGATCGGTCAAGCCCGGCGCCCCAGCAATCGAAGCCTGATTGCCGTAAAGCGGTTGAAAGCAGCCCGCGGTCAGGCCCGCCAGCGCGAGCGCTCCAACAATCCCGGTGAGGCGTGTAGTTTCAGGTGACCACATTGACAATCCTGTACGGGACGACGATGACCTTTTTCGGGTGTTTGCCGTCCAGCGCCCTTTTTACCGCATTAAGGGCCAGAACGGCAGTCTCAATGTCCTCCCTTTCCGCATCACGCGCCACAGTGACGTCGGCGCGCTTCTTGCCGTTGATTTGCACCGGCAATGTGATGGTATTTTCCACCAGCAGAGCGGGTTCGACCTGTGGCCAAGCTTCGGCCGATACCAATGTCTTATGACCAAGTGCGGCCCAGCATTCCTCGGCCAGATGCGGCATCATCGGGTGAAACAGGCAGACCAGGATGTCGCCAGCCTCTCGCAGGGCCCAGGCAAAATCAGGCGAAGGTGCGGTTTCCGCAGAACCGATCGCGTCCGATAGCGCATTGGCGAATTCGTAGATGTGTGCGACGCAGCGGTTGAAGCGCAGCTTGGCAATATCGTCGGAAACGTTGGCGAGCGCGCGGTGCGCGGCTTTGCGTACGACCAGCGCCCGTTCGCCGAAAGCATCGGGATGCGCAGCCGGCGCATTAACCTCGGCGATCTCGCCGACGAGCCGCCAGAGCCGCTGCACGAAGCGCCATGCACCCTGCACGCCTTCTTCGGTCCAGATCACGTCGCGTTCGGGCGGCGAGTCGGACAGCATGAACCAGCGCGCGGTGTCGGCGCCATAGGCGGCGATGATATCTTCGGGGTCGACAGTGTTCTTCTTCGACTTCGACATCTTCTCGACCGAGCCAATCTCGATAGGCTCTCCGGTGGCAGCGAGCGTGGCGCGGCGCGCGCCGCCCAAGCCTTCGACCTTCACCTCCGCGGGCATCACCCAGTCGCCACCTTTGGTGCGGTAAGTCTCGTGCACCACCATGCCCTGCGTAAACAGGCCGGCGAAGGGCTCGTCTATGCCAGCGTGGCCGGTCTTGTGCATGGCGCGCGTAAAAAAGCGCGAATAGAGGAGATGCAGAATCGCGTGTTCGATACCGCCGATGTATTGGTCGACGGGTAGCCAAGCGTCGACCGTCTTACGGTCGGTTGGGACCTTTGTATTCCACGGGTCGGTGAAGCGCGCGAAGTACCAGGACGAGTCGACGAAGGTGTCCATGGTGTCGGTCTCACGCCGCGCGCCGCCGCCGCACTGTGGGCACTTGACGTTTTTCCAGGTCGGGTGGCGGTCGAGCGGATTGCCCGGCTTGTCGAAGGTCACGTCTTCCGGCAGCGTCACCGGCAGGTCTTTTTCCGGCACCGGCACCGTGCCGCATTTGTCGCAGTGGATGATCGGGATTGGGCAGCCCCAATAGCGTTGGCGCGAGATGCCCCAGTCGCGCAGGCGGTAGTTAACCTGGCGTTGCGCCACCGGAAGATTGTCGCGCGTCTCCCGCTCCAGCCGCTTGGCGACTTCTTCCTTTGCTTCGTCGATGGTCATGCCGTCGAGGAAGCGCGAATTGATCATGTGTCCCTCGCCGACGTAGGCAGTGTCGGTGATGACGAAGGTTTTCGGATCCTGGTTGGGCGGGCAGACCACCGGAGTGTTGCCGAGCCCGTATTTGTTGACGAAATCGAGGTCGCGCTGGTCGTGCGCCGGGCAGCCGAAAATGGCGCCAGTGCCGTATTCCATTAGGATGAAGTTAGCCACATAGACCGGCAGTTTCCAATTGGTGTCGAACGGATGCACGGCCTTCATGCCGGTGTCGAAGCCGAGTTTCTCGGCGGTGTCGATCGCCGCCTGCGAGGTGCCCATGCGGTGGCACCGCTCGATGAACTCGGTGAGCTTGGGATTTTTCGCAGCGGCCGCCGCGGCGAGCGGATGATCCGGCGAGAGCGCCATGAACTTGGCGCCGAACAAAGTGTCCGGCCGCGTGGTGAAGATCTCCAGTTCGCGTTCTTTGTTCGGCGTGGTCGCCGGATCGAGAGCGAAGCGTAGCAGCAGGCCTTCCGAGCGGCCGATCCAGTTCTTCTGCATCAGTCGGACCTTCTCTGGCCAGCGGTCGAGCGTTTCGAGCGCGTCGAGCAGATCCTCAGCATAGTCGCTGATCTTGAACACCCATTGGAACAGGTCGCGTTGCTCGACCAGCGCGCCCGAGCGCCAGCCATGGCCGTCGATCACCTGCTCGTTGGCGAGCACGGTCTGGTCGACGGGATCCCAGTTGACCTTACGGTACTCGCGCGCCACCAGCCCGGCGGCGAGGAAGTCGAGGAACATCTTCTGCTGGTGCTTGTAGTAGGATGGATCGCAAGTCGCGATTTCGCGCGTCCAGTCGAGCGACAGTCCCATCGACATGAGCTGCTTTTTCATGGTGGCGATGTTGTCGTAGGTCCACGCCTTCGGGTGCACCTTACGGTCGATCGCCGCGTTCTCCGCGGGCATGCCGAAGGCATCCCAGCCCATTGGATGCAGCACGTTGAAGCCCATCGCGCGTTTGAAGCGCGCCACCACGTCGCCCATAGTGTAGTTACGCACGTGGCCCATGTGGATACGCCCCGACGGATATGGGAACATCTCCAGCACGTAATATTTCTCGCGGGGGTCGTCGTTCTTGGTGGCGAAAATGCCCCGTTCGGCCCAGGTCTTCTGCCAGTGGGCCTCAGCGGCGCGGGCGTTGTAGCGGTCGTTTTTGCTTGAATCGGCGGTCATCGACGGGGTCTTTTAGGACGCGCGGAACAGATATGAAAGCGGCCCAGCGGTCAACCGGGCGGAGCAAATTCGCCGACAAAATCGAAGGAACCTGTCACCTCCGGCAAGGGTTGGCATGGGCAACAGGAAGGTGCGGTGTAACCATTAAAATTCAAGACATCATGAGCAACGGAAAATACGGCGTACCGTCGTCGTGCTAACCAATGGCGAGACGTCCACTGCTTTGCTGCTTTGCATGTCTTTTTCACGCGCCAGGGAAGCCGGCCTTACCAAGAATAACTCGATCCAGTTTCCATTAACGCAACAGCGTCTCGCCGACACGCTCGGCATATCGCTGATTCACACCAACAATACTTTACGGCGGCTACT
>Ga0207855_1000072_pt1 | contig 15533 bp, 16 predicted proteins | sample LuqExpMetageno14_FD_187772 | JGI IMG/M metagenome (GOLD analysis project Ga0207855, IMG submission 187772) | Tropical forest soil microbial communities from Luquillo Experimental Forest, Puerto Rico - Sample 14 (SPAdes) | ecosystem: Environmental > Terrestrial > Soil > Tropical forest ...
GTTGTTGCTCGCAGGCGTGGCGCGCGCCGACGACGCCTCGCCATGGGCCGAAGACATGAACTCGGCCCTGCGGCTCATCGGCGGCGGTAATTTGCAAGCCGGCGTCGAGATCAAGATGCCGGCGGGCTGGCACACCTATTGGCGTTATCCCGGCGACTCCGGCGTGCCACCACGATTCGATTTTTCCGGCTCCGACAATGTGGCGAGCGTGCAGGTGCTGTATCCAGCGCCGCAAGCTTTCACCGATGAGACCGGCACCACAATTGGTTACAAGGACGACGTGATCTTTCCGCTGCACGTCGTACCGCAGCAAAACGGTAAGCCGGTTACGCTGCGGGCGAAGATTGATTATGCAGTGTGCGCCAAGCTCTGCGTGCCGGTAGAGGCGCGCGCAGCGCTGACGTTGGGGCATACAGGCAACAATGCCGCGCTCGCGGCCGCAGAGGCGCGCGTGCCGAAGCAAGTGAGTGCGGCCGACGCCGGATTAACCGTGCGCCGCGTCAATGACGGCAAGCCCAAGCCGATCGTGTTCGTCGATCTCGGCGCGAGCACTCGACCGGCGGAAATCTTCGTCGAAGGGCCAAGTCCCGATTGGGCTCTGCCCGTCCCGAAGCCCGCGAAAGGCGTTCCGGCCGGCCACCAACAATTTATTTTCGAATGGGACGGCTTGCCGCCTGGCGTCGATCCTAAAGCGCCGGCCGAGCTCACTTTCACGATCGTGAACAGTGGCCGCGCAACCGAGGTCAAAACTCGTCTCGACTAGACGGCCGCAAGGGCGCTATTTTGTGCGCCTCGATATTTCAAAGAACGCGAGAGGACCCCCATGCCCATCAAGGTCGGCGATCGATTACCCAATGCCAAATTCCGAGTCATGTCCATGGAAGGCCCCGTTTGGAAGACCACCGATGAAATTTTCAAAGGCAAAAAAGTCGCGCTGTTTGCGGTCCCCGGCGCGTTCACACCGACCTGCAATAACCTGCACATGCCGAGTTTCCTGAACAACGCTGACGCGATCAAGGCGAAGGGAGTGAACAAGATCGCAGTCACCGGCGTGAACGACGTGTTCGTAATGGAGGCCTGGAAGAAGTCGACCGGCGCAGGCGACAAGGTCGAATTTCTCGCCGACGGCAATGGCGAATTTGCCAAGGCCATTGATATGGCCTTTGACGGCTCCGGCAACGGCCTCGGTACGCGCTCGAAGCGCTATTCGATGCTGGTCGACGACGGCTTAGTCAAGAAGCTCAACGTCGAGGATGCGCCGGGCAAGTGCGATATCTCCGGCGGTCAGGCGCTACTTGCACAGCTCTAAGCCTCATCTCGTCTTCATCGCGCCGATCGCACCGGCGCGGGCGGCGATCAAGCCCTCACGCGCGAGCTGATCGGCGCGCTCGTTGATGGCGTGGCCGGCGTGACCCTTCACCCAGTGCCACTGCACATGATGGTGCTTGAGCGCCTCGTCGAGTCTTTTCCATAGATCGACGTTCTTCACTGGCTTCTTGTCGGCGGTGCGCCAGCCGTTCTTCTTCCAGCCGTGGATCCAGCCAGTGATGCCGTTCTTCAGATACTCGCTGTCGGTGTACAGATCGACGAGACAAGGACGCTTGAGCGCCTCGAGCGCGGAGATCGCCGCCATCAATTCCATGCGGTTGTTCGTGGTGTGCTGCTCGCCGCCGTTCAATTCCTTTTCGTGCTCGCCCAAGGTGAGGATCGCGCCCCAGCCGCCCGGCCCCGGATTGCCAGAACACGCACCGTCGGTGTAGATGGTGACGCGCTGCTCGTTCATCGATCTACGCCGTAATCGGAGACGCTCTTCACCGATTGGTGGAAGCGCAGCTTGCGGAAATATTCGAGTGGGTCCTTCGGTTTCACCAGCGCGCCATCCGGCACAGCCAGCCAGTCCACCAGGCGGGTAAGCAAAAAGCGCATCGCAGCACCGCGCGACAGCACTGGCAGCGCCGCGCGCTCCGCCACTGACAGCGGGCGCGACTTGGCATAGGCCTTGAGCAGCGCGCGACCTTTGGTAACGTTGTAGGAATGATCGCTCTCGAAGCACCATGCGTTGAGGCACACGGCAACATCGTAGGCTAGCGTGTCGGTGCAGGCGAAATAGAAGTCGATTAGGCCGGACAGCTTGTCGCCGAGGAAGAAAACGTTGTCGGGGAACAGGTCTGCGTGGATGATACCCTGCGGCAGGTCGCGCGGCCAGGATTTCTCCAGCGCGTCGAGCTCCTTGACGATCTCCGCGCACAAGCCCGGCCGCACGGCGTCGCCGCGGTCCTTGGCGTGCTCATAGAGCAGCCGCCAGCTTTTGATCGACAACGTGTTCGGCCGCCTCATCTTGAAATCGGCGCCGGCAAGATGCAGGCGCGCCAGCGCCTCGCCCACCGCCGCGCAGTTGCCGGCGTTGGGGCGGCGCAGCCACAGCCCGTCGAGAAAGGTGACGATCGCGGCCGGCCGGCCGGCGAGCCGACCAAGCACGCCGCCCCGCTTGTTCTTCACCGGCTGCGGACAGGTAATGCCGCGCGCGTGCAGGTGCTCCATCAGCGCAAGGAAGAACGGCAAGTCCTTCTCGGTGACGCGCTTCTCGTAGAGCGTGAGTATGAAGCTGCCCGCGGCCGTATGCAGCAGGAAGTTCGAATTCTCCACGCCTTCCGCGATGCCCTTGTAAGAGCGCAGCTCGCCAATCTCGTAGCCGGTGAGGAATTTATTGAGATCGTCCGCGGCGACGTCGGTATAGACGGCCATCGCGTCACTCCGCCGCCCGGGGCTCCCGCAGCGGGCGAGGCAGCGGGAAGAACACGCCCTCCTCAGCGGCGGAGACGGTCTCGACGCTGACCGCGAACTTTTCCGCGAAGACTCCGATGATCTCCTCGACCAACACTTCCGGGGCGGACGCTGCGGCAGTGATACCGAGCCGCGCGATCTTGCCGAATTTTTTCCAGTCGATGTCGGCCGCGCGCTGGATGAGCACCGCGTACGGGCAGCCCGCGCGCTCCGCCACTTCCTTCAGCCGCTGCGAATTCGATGAGTTCGGCGAGCCAACCACGATCATGGCGTCGACTATCGGCGCCACAAGCTTGACCACTTCCTGCCGGTTGGTAGTGGCGTAGCAGATATCTTCCTTGTGAGGGGCGACTACGTTCGGGAAGCGCGCCTTCAGCCGTTCGACGATTGCCGCGGCGTCGGCGACCGACAGCGTGGTCTGCGTCACATAGGCGAGCTTGTCCGGATCGCGCGGCGTGAAATTATCCGCGTCGGCCAAATTTTCGATCAGCGTGACCGCGCCCGGCGGCAACTGCCCCATGGTGCCGATTACCTCAGGGTGGCCGGCGTGGCCGATCAGCACGATCTCGCGCCCGCGTCGGTAATGGATTTCGGCCTCCCGGTGCACCTTGGTCACCAGCGGACAGGTAGCATCGAGCGTGAACAAGTTGCGCCGACCCGCCTCGTCCGGCACCGACTTTGGCACGCCGTGCGCGGAAAAGATTACCGGAGCGCCGGTATCGGGAACTTCGTCGAGTTCCTCGACGAAGACAGCGCCCTTTGCTCGCAGGCCGTCGACCACGTAACGGTTGTGCACGATCTCGTGCCGCACATAGACCGGCGGCCCGTAGATCGCGAGCGCGCGCTCAACCGATTCGATGGCACGTACCACTCCGGCACAAAAGCCGCGCGGCGAGCACAGCAGCACCTTGAGGTGGGGTTTTTCGGCGGGTTCGGTCATCGGCTCCTCGGAATCGCTGCGATATTACGCGCGTATTCTCGGTTCCGACATGGGCCGCCCCGCCCCGCCCTGTCAAGCCGGTAAGGTTGCATAGGCAGGGCCAAGTCCCTATATTCCGGCCACTTTCCGATCATCACCGATGATCTGGTTGCTTCGCCCGAGGGGCGGGCGAAGCCGAGAGGAGATATTGTCATGGCGACCGCAGCACCGCTTATGCCGAAGGCAACCGCCGTCTGGCTGTTGGACAACACCGCGCTGTCGTTCGACCAGATCGCCGAGTTCTGCAAGCTGCACCCCTTGGAAGTGAAGGCGATCGCCGACGGCGACGCCGCCCAGGGCATCAAGGGCCTCGACCCGATCCTGACCGGCCAGCTCACGCGCGAGCAGATCGCGGCGGCCGAAAAGAACCACGACCTCAAACTCACGCTCACCGAATCTAAGGTTAACGTGCCCTCCCCCGAGCACCGCAAGAAAGGCCCGCGCTACACGCCGGTGTCGCGCCGGCAGGACCGGCCGAACGCGATCCTTTGGCTGGTGCGCAATCATCCCGAGCTGAAAGACTCGGCGATAATGCGGCTGGTCGGCACCACAAAGTCCACCATCGCGGCGATCCGCGACCGCACGCACTGGAACGCCGCGGCACTCGCGCCGATGGATCCGGTGATGCTTGGCCTCTGTTCGCAAACCGACCTCGACTTCGAGGTGAATCGCGCGAACAAGGAGAAGCCTGCACCCGCCGACACTGGCGCAACGCTGTTGCCCGCTTCCGAGACCACCAAGAAGGAGCCGGAAGCTGCGCCGGCGGCTCCCGAACCCGAAAAGAAGCCGGGCGAGCTCGACGTCAACGCGGTGTTCGCCAAGCTCAAGCAGCTCGGCGGCAAGGCCGAGAAGGAAGGCGAGTAGCTCCGATTAGCAAGCCGGGGCTCGCATGACGTCTCAGCTTCTGCGCATCGCAATGATGGCGGCGCTGAACCGCATCCGGCATCGCCGTGCTGGCGCAAATCGGCCAATCGTTCGTCCAGGCATTGCAGCGCTGAACGGCGCCGTCTCACCGCCGGTCATAGTCGCGCGTGCCATTTAACGCGGCGATGTAGCGCGTGACGGATTTTTCCAACACCGATTTCGCGTCCTTAGCGATGACGCGGTCGAAGTAGTGGCCGTAGAGCGTCTCGAACGCGAACGGCACCATCGCCTGGCCGATCGCCGCAACGGTGCGCGCCGACAGCGGAATGAAATTCGGATAGCTACGCATGAAGGTGAGCCACTTACGGTCAGTGGCTACCGCGAGGATGTCGCCGGCGCAGACGACACCACGGCCGCCGGCGCCGCCCGCCCAGTGCAGCACAGTGCCCCCCTCGAAATGGCCGCCGCAGCGGATGAGCGTGACGCCGTCCCACAACTTTAACGTATCGCCTTGCCAAAGCCCGATGGCGGGGTCTGGGCGCACGATCCAGTCCTTGTCAGCGGCGTTGAGATGGACCGGGCACTCGAAGGCGTGCGCCCATTCCACCATCGTCGTGTAGAAATGCGGATGCGAGATTGCGATCGCCTTCAGCCCGCCGAGCGCTTTGATCGCGCTGATGGTCGCGGCATCCAAAAGCGAGATGCAATCCCACAACACATTACCGCGGGGCATGCGCAGGAGTAGCGCGCGCTGGCCGATGGCGAAAGTGGGCTGTGAACCGACACCGATGATGCTGGGTTCGTACTCGCGCCAAGCATTGATGTGGTCTTGCCGGAGCACCTCCAGTGTCGTCCAGGTCTGCCCGCGCGGTGGCACGTATTGTCGCTCCTCCTCGCAGATCTTGCATTCTGCGGGCGGCTGCGGACTTTCCGCATATTGTGTGCCGCAGGCGGTACAGATGAAGTTAGGCATTCGTTTCCCTGTTTTGTTACAGCGCGAGATAACCCGCAGGATTAGATAACTTGCGGGATTCTTGAGTTTATCAATCCACGCTTCGCCATGCTCTGGGCTGCAAGCACCAGCGACAGCGTCAGCGCCGGCAACAGGCCCAGGGCTTCGGCAATGGAAAGTTTGGCGATCGCGTCGCCATCTCGGCCAATCGGCATCGCCGCCCAAGGGGACATCCAGTTCTTTTAAGAAATGCTTGCTGGATCCCGCTTTTGCTGGGATGAACGCATGAGGCGATAACCCGAACCCGCCCGGCCATGACGGTTTCGCGGCAAGCGCTACCGCCCCACCCCGTGCGTCTTTAGCGCCGAGCCGATCTCGTCAAGGATCACCGGATCATCGATGGTGGCCGGCATGGTCCAGGGCTCACCGTCAGCGATCTTCTTCATGGTACCGCGCAGGATCTTGCCGGAGCGCGTCTTCGGTAGGCGCCCCACTGTGATGGCGAGCTTAAAAGCCGCCACCGGACCGATCTTCTCGCGCACCAATGCGACGATCTCCTTTTCGATCTCCTCAGGCGGGCGGTTGACGCCGGCTTTCAGCACGATGAACCCGCAGGGCAGCTCGCCTTTCAACTCGTCCTTGATGCCGAGCACGGCGCATTCGGCGACGTCCGGGTGCGAGGCGAGCACCTCTTCCATGCCCCCGGTCGAGAGCCGATGGCCGGCGACGTTGATGATGTCGTCGGTGCGACTCATCACGTAGATGTAGCCGTCCTCGTCTTTGTAGCCGGCGTCTGCCGTTTTGTAGTACCCGGGGAATTCGGCGAGGTAGCTTTCCTTGAAGCGTTCGTCCTGCTGCCACAGCGTCGGGAAGTTGCCGGGCGGCAGTGGCAGCTTCACCACGATCGAGCCAATCTTGTTGGCTGGCAGTGGGTGACAGGCTTCGTCGACGATGTCTATGGCGTAGCCCGGCATCGGTACGCAAGCCGAGCCGTAGCGCACCGGCAGCGCGCCGAGGCCGACCGGATTGCCGGCGATGCACCAGCCGGTCTCGGTTTGCCACCAGTGATCAATCACCGGCACCTTGAGCACTTCCTCGGCCCATTGGATGGTAGGCGGGTCTGCGCGCTCGCCGGCGAGGAATAGCGTGCGGAATTTCGAAAGGTCGTATTTGGCGAGCAGCTTGCCGTTGGGGTCCTCTTTGCGGATGGCACGGAAGGCGGTTGGCGCGGTAAACAGTGCGACTACGCCGTGCTCCGAGGAGACGCGCCAAAACGCGCCGGCATCTGGGGTGCCGACCGGTTTGCCTTCGTAGAGGATCGAGGTGCAGCCGTGGAACAACGGCGCATAGACGATATAGCTATGGCCGACCACCCAGCCGACGTCGGAGCCCGACCACCAGACTTCGCCGGGATTGACGCCGTAGAGATGCTGCATTGACCACTTGAGCGCGACCATGTGGCCGCCATTGTCGCGTACCACACCCTTGGGCACGCCGGTCGTGCCCGACGTGTAGAGGATGTAGAGCGGATCAGTAGCGGCGAGGGGCACACATTCGCTCGTCTTGGCGTAATTGACCGCGTGTTCCCACACCTTGCGCCAGTCGTGGTCCCGGCCGGGCGTGAGCGGCGCCTCACATTGCGGACGCTGCAGGATCATACAGGTCTGCGGCTTGTGCTTGGCGATCTTGATAGCCTCGTCGAGCAGCGGCTTGTAGGGAATGACGCGCGTGCCCTCGATGCCGCAGCTAGCCGACAGAATGACCTTCGGCTTGGCGTCGTCGATACGGGTAGCGAGTTCCTTGGCCGCGAAGCCGCCGAACACTACCGAATGCACAGCGCCGATGCGCGCGCAGGCGAGCATTGAAAACACCGCTTCCGGCACCATGGGCATGTAGATGACGACGCGGTCGCCCTTCTGCACTCCGAAATCGCGCAGCATGGCGCCGAGCAACTGCACTTCCGACAGCAGGCGGCCATAAGTGAAGGTTTGCTTGATGTTGGTGACGGGGGAATCGTAGATCAGCGCTGGCTGGTCGTTGCGGCCGCGCAGAACATGGCGGTCGATTGCGTTGTAGCAGGTGTTGCACGTGGCACCGGCAAACCAATGGCCATAGATGCCGGCATCCTTTACGAAGATCTTTTTCGGCTTCTCGTACCAGTCGATCTCGGCGGCCGCCTCAGCCCAGAACACTTCCGGGTTGCGTTGCCAATGCGCGTAGACGTCGTGGTAATGGCTAGTGCGCGCGTCCATGTACAGTCTCCTCCCGCGCCGGCCCCATTAGCAGAGGGCGGCGGCTTTCTTTCGACAATTGTGGAACGACCGGCAAATCCAAACAAGGCTGGCCGAGCCCCCAGCGCCGAGCTTTGATCTTCCGCAAATACCACCCCCGTCCTTCGGCTAGGCCCAGTGAACCTGCTCATGTTGGGAGGCGACCAGGATAGCTGCATTGATTTCGGGGTTGCATGCGCATCGGATTTGGCGGCGGCCAACTTCATCGCCCAGCCGGCTCTCGCGGCCACCCAGCGCGATTGCCGTGCGACGGTTTGGTCGACGCGCACATCACCTCCTGTACCGGCGTCATCGAGGAAAAGGCGGCCCCGGCGGTTGAGCGTCAGACCGCTGTCCACAACTGCGGCACCGCCTACGACGTCAAAAACGCTTTGGACGCTGGCGGATTCCCACGCGCGAACGCGCTATCGCCGACTTCAAGATGAACGTCCGCCCGGCGGGCGACCGAATCCCGTCGCGCGCGCTGAGCCCAAGGCTTTCGGCGTCGAGGTTCGCACCACAGACCTCACGCGGATGCCGAAGGCGAAAGACTTCCTGGAATGGCTCAAGTGAGCGGGCGGTAGAGCAATTGATCGACGGCCGCTCCCTTCGCTAACGTAGGCGGCAGGGGAACACCCGATGGCGAATGCGCCCTACGATACCGAACTCGACCGCAACCCGGCGAACTTTCAGCCGCTGACCCCGCTCGGCTTCCTCGAGCGCGCGGCCGCCGTATTCCCTAACCGTACCGCTATTATTCACGGCCCCCTGCACCGGAGCTACGCCGAGTTTTACGCGCGGTCGCGGCGGCTAGGCTCGGCTCTGGCCAAGCGCGGCATCAAGCGCGGTGACACCGTCTCGGTGATGCTCGCCAACACGCCGGCGATGCTCGAGTGTCACTACGGCGTGCCGATGTGCCAGGCCGTGCTCAACACGCTCAATACGCGGCTCGACGCGCCGATCATCGCCTTCTCGCTCGACCATGCCGACGCCAAGGTCGTCGTTATCGACCGCGAGTTCTCCAAGGTGATGAAGGACGCGCTGGCGCAAGCAAAGGTGAAACCGCTGGTGATCGATTATGACGATCCGGAATGTTCCAGCGGCGGTGAGCGGCTCGGCGAGATCGATTACGAGCAATTCGTCGCCAGCGGCGATCCGAATTACGCCTGGCACATGCCGGACGACGAATGGGACGCCATCACGCTCAACTATACCTCGGGCACCACTGGCGATCCGAAGGGCGTGGTCTATCACCACCGCGGCGCCTACCTGCTCGCGGTCGCCAACGTTGTCACTGCCTCGATGGCCAAGCATCCGGTCTATCTGTGGACGCTCCCCATGTTCCACTGCAATGGCTGGTGCTTCCCTTGGTCGCTGTCGGTGGTTGCCGGCACACACGTGTGCCTGCGCGCGGTTCGCGCGTCGGCGATGTTTGACGCAATTGCCAACTACAAGGTCACACACCTGTGCGGCGCACCAATCGTGATGGCGACGCTGCTCAACGCGCCGGCCGCCGAGAAGAAGCCTTTGCCGCACGTGGTCGAGTTCTTCACCGCTGCGGCGCCTCCGCCGGAAGCGGTGCTCGCCGCTATGAAAGAGGCGGGCTTCAATGTCACCCACCTCTATGGACTCACGGAATGCTACGGCCCGACAGTGGTCAACGACTGGAACGCCGACTGGGACAAGCTCTCCACCTCCGAGCAGGCGGCCAAGAAGGCGCGCCAGGGTGTGCGTTATGGCGCGCTAGAGGCGCTTGACGTGCTCGATCCCACCACGCTCAACCCGGTGAAGCGCGACGGCAAGACGCTCGGCGAAGTGATGATGCGCGGCAACGTGGTGATGAAGGGCTATCTTAAGAATCCGAAATCAACACAGGCCGTGTTCGAGGGCGGCTGGTTTCACACCGGCGACATCGGCGTCATCCATCCCGACGGTTATATCCAGCTCAAGGATCGCTCTAAGGACATCATCATCTCCGGTGGCGAGAACATCTCCTCGATCGAGGTGGAGGACGCGCTCTACAAGCATCCGGCGATCGCCGCCGCCGCAGTGGTGGCCAAGCCCGACGAGAAATGGGGCGAGACGCCTTGCGCCTTTGTCGAGTTGAAACCCGGCGCGCAGGCCAGTGCCGACGAGCTGCTGCAATGGTGCAAGAAACACCTCGCCGGCTACAAATGCCCCCGCTACGTGGTGTTTGCCGAGATCCCGAAGACGAGCACGGGCAAAATCCAGAAATTCAAGCTGCGCGAAATGGCGAAGGCGGTGTGAACCTACAAACGCCGTGTGTGGGCGTCGTTAATTTGCGCGGTACTGGGGAATCGAACCGCGTGGAGCCCGGCCTGCAAGTGGATTGCCGCCGACTGCAGTGAAAACCCGCCGGTAGCTAAGGTTGTGCCGCACGGATGGCGCGTTCAGCGCTCGCTTTCCGGCCGGCCGAGCGGATCGAACATGCGGTTCGAGTTGTAGCGCTGGTCGAAGGAGCCAGACTGGCCGCCGAAGCGCAGGGTGGTGTTGCCCTGCTGAATCGTATTCTGCTGACCGCCGGTATTTGAGAAGCGCTCATCCGGATCGACGTAGCGCGCACTGCCGTCGCTATTGGTGTTGCTCTGGTTGTCGATGGTGAAGGCGTGCGCCGCGGGCGCGGCCATCAGCGCAAAGCCGAAGGCGACAGCGAAAACGGTGGTCGGTTTCATGACAACCTCACGATTGGCGAAGCGGAAAGTGGCGCGAACAATATGGCCGCACTGCGGCAAATGCAAATCCCCTGCCTCGCGACGACCCGGGTTTTCGACGTCGACATTGTGATCCCGCCAGACCGAATGCAACAATTGGAGCGGTAATTGCTTATGCAATAGCGAAACTAAATCAAGGCCATTTCCGCTCATCCGCGAGCGGCCGGCATCGGCGAATTGCTTGCGCGGTGACGATTCGTTAACCGATGCGACTCGTACGTGCCGGGAAACGTACGGAACCACTTCGTGCCGACAGTCCTGCCTACCCCGTGCGTCGCGCCGGCAAAGAAACGCTCGCTGCTTCGAATCGTTTTCGACCTAGTATTCAACACCGCTTTTGTTGTGGGCGCGCTGGTTTTGACCTTTGCGTTGCTGGTGCGCGAGGAACGATATGCGCGCGGCGCGGCCTACGCGCCCCCACTGCCCATCGAGCAACCGGTGCAGTCCCCCGAAGCCGGTGAACCCAAGAGCATTCTGTCCTCGGATTGAGCAACAGCAAGCGCGTACTGGCTGTTTTGCGCCCGGCAAATTCGGCGTTAACTTCCACGTGCGGACCCAAGCCACGCTTGAGTTCGGTAGCACTGAAAGTCTAAGCGGGGCGGATTGGATCAGTCGATCAATGCCGTAGCCGCTCGATTTCGTCCTTGACCAACAGCTTCTTCCGTTTGAGTTCCACGATTTTCAGATCATCGACCGCGGGGTGTGCCAAGCATTCGCTGATTTCCTGCTCGAGTGCCTGATGCTTTCTTTCAAGTTCCGCTAGGTGCGATTGCATCGACATTAATCATGTCTCCTCAACCAGTGGCTCCGACCTGACAAGTTTAGCTCAGATTCAGTTCGATGACGAACGGTACACCCGCTTCGGCGCCACAGCAATTGGAACCAAAGCCCTTGATCGGGTGATATTTTTTCGCACGCTTGAAGGCTGCTGTGGAAAACGCAATAATTTACCGGGGTCTTACAGGCGTTAGTCCTAAAGCAAACCAACGGTCTCTATGACACCGGACGAAGAACGCGAGTTGCGGGAGCAGTTGGCGCGCCTGCTGCAGGAACATCGCGACCTCGACGCCGCGATCTCCGCCTTGGCTATGTCGCCCGGATCCGACCTTATCCAGGTACAGCGGCTTAAGAAGCGCAAGTTGATCCTGCGCGACAAGATTCGCGTCATCGAAGATCAGCTAACCCCTGATATCATCGCCTAAGTCCGGTTCAGCTTGCAGCTAGCACCGCCCGGGCAAAAAGTGCCGACAGTAGGCCGATGGTCTTTCGGTGGCGCGTTCGGGCAGAACAGCAATCCCGAGCACGGGGGCGACGATAAAACCCACGCGATAGGCACCAGCGCGCTCGCCTGCCCGCCCGCCACGCCGCGCAATAGAAGGACGGTGGCACCGAGCAACATAAGCGCGGCCGCACCGGCGTATTTGAAGGTGATTGGCAGCGACCGCAACTTGCAGTCGGCGATATGGACCACGAGGGTCTCAAGCGGCATGAGCACGGCGCCTTGCGCCACTGCCAACGTTTCTGGCAACGCGCCGTGGCGCAGAGCCATCGGCATTTTACTCAGAGCAGGATTGCGTTGACCGTCCGATTCTCGATGTCGCCGCGGAGTCTCGCGTAAATCAGCGGGTTGCGGCCGGAGAGGATCTGCAAGGCGGCAAGCACCGCGTTGCTGGGCTCCAGCACTGTCATGACCGGGACCGCGCTCGGCGCGCGCAGTGACGACCAGACGTCTTCCGGGAAATCCTCGGCGCTCGCTGGCACCGTGATCACTGGCACCGTCGACATCGCGGACAGCACTGGGCCGGCACCGTTGGAGCGGCCGATATTCGCGATCACCACGGTGTCGGGAATTTCCTGAATCAGCCGGTTGAACATCGCAACGCCGTTGACCGGTTCCCTATGGATGGAGCAGGTCACCACCGTCATCATGTCTTTTAGATCGCCAAGCGCTTCGGAGAACGCCTCCGTTTTGTCCTTCTCCGAGCCGCGCCAGAGGATAATGCGCTGGCGCGGGATATGAAAGCGGCCGGTGATCTCGGCAACGCGCCGGTACTTGGCGATGACGTCGTCGAGCGCGCCGCCGTCACGATAGACCTGTTTGTCCATGTAGGCGCCGTTTTCCAGCACGCGCCAGGAGTCGTTATCGATCACGTCAGCGAGCAGCAGATTGCCCTTGGCGTCAAAGCCGAACTCGACCTTGAGGTCGACCAGCGTACCGCTTTCTAGCTGCCAGGCCTTCTCGAGGATGAGGAAGGTGTGCCGAGCGATGCGCCTCATCTCGGGGAAGAATTTCGACTCGTCCTTGTGGTTGAACACGTCCTTGGTTGGCAGGACCAGGAACGGCTCCTGCCCGACCAGTGGCTTTGCCGGATTGAACAGCTTCATCTCGCTACTGCCGTCCTCGTACTGGATGAACGGGTCGTCGGCAGCCAGCGGCTTGCCTTTCCAACTCCTATCCTTGCTCTTGAGATAGAACTCGATCAGCGCGCGCGAGAAGAGCTGGCCCTTGGACAGATGCGGGTTTCGCTTGAGGAACGACCCGTGCGCCTCGCGCCGCACCACCACCTCGTAAGGCAGCATCTGGCATCGCGGGGCGGTGAAGGAAATCGCGCTGTCCTGCTCGTTAAAGCCGACCGGCACCCCGCAGGCCTTGAGCAGGCGGAAGACGTTGCAGGTGGTGGCGGTGGCAAGCCGTCCCTTGTCCGGAATAATGTCGTGCTTGGCGCCGTCGCCGGCGGTTATGTCGTCCTTAGAGACAACAGCCACCAAGTCGGAACCCCTGATCCGATGAATCTTCTTGGTCTTACCCTCGGCGATCAGCGGTCCGAGGGAAAGCTTGTTGCCAAGGCGTTCTGACATTGGAGCGTCCACGACCTGTTCCGGGCTTAGGCTTTGGCGAAAGGATAGTTTTTAGACACCCGGCCACTACCGGGCAAGCTAATGACATGGCGGTACCGGGTTTATTCTCAAGGCATTAGACATTTGCACATTAGACATTTGTAAATCTTGGACGCTGCGCGGGGCCCGCTATTGCAGCTATTCCTGGGCCGAAACATGAAACTGGATAGACTCTTAAGGGCTTTTCTGGTAGAGCCGCGCGACTCAAAGCTCACGCCAGTGCGTGGTTTTGAGTAAAACCCGTCCGAGCCATAACAAAGGAGCATGTGTGCAAGTTCTCGTTCGCGACAATAACGTCGACCAGGCCCTCAAGGCGCTCAAGAAGAAGATGCAGCGCGAGGGCATTTTCCGCGAGATGAAACTCCGCGGCCATTACGAAAAACCCTCCGAAAAGAAGGCGCGGGAAAAGGCGGAAGCGATCCGCCGGGCCCGCAAGCTCGCTCGAAAGAAGATGCAACGCGAAGGCTTGCTCCCAATGAAGCCCCGCGTAGTGGGCGGCGCTGGTAGCGCTCCGGCTGGCCGGTCCAGTGGCGAGGGCCGCTTCGGTCGTGGCGGTCAGTCGCGTTTCGGCTGATCCAGCGTAGGGTTTGGATGTTTTTTTGCTGGCGCGGGCCTCAGGTGCCCGCGCTGACGTTTTTTTGGGGCCGCAATTTCCAGCAGAATTTGACGTCAGCCTCGTTGGGCGCGGCGCGTAGAGCGTCTCGACGTTCTTTGGGCGTTGGCAATCGCGCGCTTGACGTTGGCGGCGCGGTCGCGCGGCTAATGCAGCGGTAGTTCGGCGAGAAATCGCTTCACCGCCTCGATGCCGCCGTAGTCATCGAGATCGGAGTGCTCGCCCAGGGGAAAGCGCACGAAGTGCTTGGGCTCCCGTGCCAGCGCGAACAGTCGCTCGCTGAAGCGGATCGGAACGATGCTGTCGCGCTCGCCGTGCCGTATCAAGATCGGCGCCGCCACCATGGCGATGCGCTCATCCGAGCGGAACGTGTCCCTCATGGTCCAACGCACCGGGATCAGCGGATAGGCGGCAGCGCCGACGTCTACCGCCGAGGAAAACGGCGCATCAAGCACGAGACCGCCGACCTCGTGATCGGAGGCGAGCGCCACCGCGACGCCGCTACCGAGCGACTCGCCGAACAGCACGATGCGTTTTGCCGGATATTGCGTGCGGACAAAATCATAGGCAGCGGCCGCGTCGCTGATGAGGCCGGCTTCCGTGGGGCGTCCGCTTGAGCCCCCATAGCCGCGGTAGCACAGCGCCAAGAGGCCGCTGCCGTCAGCGATCAGTTTGCGGAAGCGCTCGACGCGCAGGTCGAGCCCGCCAGCATTGCCCTGAAAATAGATCAGCAGCGGCTTGCCCTGGCGCGCCGGCACATACCAGGCAATTAGATTCTCGCCGTCTGTGCTTTGCAGCGTCAGTTCCTGCGCCTCCGGCAAGCCGGCCTCGCGCGGCGCCTTGCGGACTGTGTCGGGGAAATACATCAGCGTGCGCTGGAACACGAACATCAGCGCCAGCAAGCCCACATACCCGGCGGCGAGCACGATCAGGAGATATTTTACAAGAGTCATGCCGCCATCGCATCCCACAGAATTCTATGATCGCACAATGTCCTAACTTTTAATGAGCCTACGTATGTGCGTTTCGCGTGCCAGAAATGACATGCTTCGTAACGCAAAACGCGTCGTGGCTGGCTGGCAGACAAAGGAGAGACGATAGAAAGGCCTACCAATCTCAGTCACCCGAACGTCGCCGCCACCGAAAACGCGATGGCTGTTGCTGGAACGCTTCGCATAAGCCAATGCGCACGAGCGCGAAAGCCGGTTCAACGATCTGCTGGACTCCTGAAGCGGGATGAAGAGCCGGTGATGAGTGAGGTCGCAGCCGACATTTCGAAGGAAGAGCGCCGGATCGTGATCTTCGATGCCGGGTATTACAGCATAGACCTACTTTAACATTACACAGACACAAATCCGCTACCTTGCGTCGCCGGGAGGGGCGGGACGAGCCCGGCCATTACAAACGACAAACGCAGACGCGCTTACATCGCTTTGACGAC
>Ga0207855_1000076_pt1 | contig 15338 bp, 8 predicted proteins | sample LuqExpMetageno14_FD_187772 | JGI IMG/M metagenome (GOLD analysis project Ga0207855, IMG submission 187772) | Tropical forest soil microbial communities from Luquillo Experimental Forest, Puerto Rico - Sample 14 (SPAdes) | ecosystem: Environmental > Terrestrial > Soil > Tropical forest ...
TGGCTCCCAGCATCCGCCGGTTCAGGCTCGCGCAAGCGCCGATAACGGTAGTACGCCGCGCACGCGCCCTCGGATGACACCATGGGCGCTCCAAGCGGATGGTCCGGGGTGCAGCGATTGCCGTACGCTGTACAGTCCTGCGGCTTCTTCGCACCTTGCATTACTGACCCGCTGATACACTCCGGATCTTCCTGCGCCGTGTACTCCGACACGCCAAACCGCGTCTCTGCATCAAACTGGGCGTACTCTGGCGTCAGCCCTAGCCCGCTCTGCGGAATCTCACCAATCCCGCGCCATTTGCGGGGCACTACCCGAAAGACCTTCGCCACCAGTTCCTGCGCTGGACGGTTCCCTGCGCGCCGCACTGCGCGTGCATATTGGTTCTCCACCTCGAACCGCCCTTGTTCGAGTTGCGAGACGCACATGTAGATGCCCTGCAGCAGGTCGAGTGGCTCGAAGCCGGTTACCACAATCGGAACCTTGAATTTCTTTGCAATGGGTTCGTATTCTTCAAATCCCATCACCGTGCACACATGACCGGCCGCCAGGAATCCCTGCACGTGATTGTCAGGCGAACCCAGAATTACTTCCATCGCGGGAGGCACCAACACGTGGGAGACCAGAATCGAGTAGTTCTTCAGCCCCATCTGCTTGGCTTGGAACACCGACATGGCATTCGCTGGCGCGGTGGTCTCAAATCCTACGGCGAAGAACACAACCGGCTTGTCGGGATTTTGCGCAGCGACTCTCACCGCATCAGTCGGCGAGTAAACGATGCGCACATCGCCGCCTGCGGCCTTCACCGAAAACAGGTCGCGCGAAGACCCCGGCACCCGTAACATGTCTCCAAACGAACAGAAGATAACGCCGGGTTGGGCGGCAATCTGTAGCGCCTTGTCGATGAGCTCCAGTGGCGTAACACAAACCGGGCATCCCGGCCCGTGGACCAGCGTAACTTCTTTCGGCAGCAATTCATCGATGCCGTATTTCACGATGGAATGAGTCTGGCCACCGCAAATCTCCATCAATGTCCACGGGCGTGTCACAGTGTGGGAAATGGCCTCCGCGAACTGCCGGGCCGCTACCGGGTCGCGATATTCTTCGACGAACTTCACGCCTCACCTACCTTCGGCTCCAACTCCTCCAACTCGCCCATTTGCTTCAGGATCTCAAACGTCCTCATGGCCTCTGCCTCGTCTACTACGCTGATCGCGAAGCCCACATGAACCAGAACGTAGTGGCCCACCTCGGCTTCGGGAACGTACGCCAGGCTGACCTCTTTGACAATGCCGCCGAAGCTGACCCGCGCCGTGCGCGCAAAATCTTCACCGCTGATGTTCAGTATTTTCCCCGGAACCGCTAGGCACATACCGTTTGCCTCTCTCCTTTTTTCGATCTCGCCCTGGCCCGCGACGCCGCTGCCACCTGCCCCAGTGCAATACCTCCGTCGTTCGGAGGCACCCGCTGGTGCCAATAGGGCCGGAAGCCGTCTTCCCGCAGGCGCTTCACCGTACGCTCCGTGAGGTAGCGATTTTGGAAACAGCCGCCGCTTAGGACCATTTTCTCTTCGCCGCATGCCTTCGCCACGCGGACCATCATCTCCGCCAGGGTGTTGTGGAACTTCGTCGCTGGAATCCCGGCTCCCAAGCTTCCCCGCACATCCTCAACGATAGCTCGAATCGTCGGCGCCCAATCCACGATCATCCCGTCATCGCCGTCCACCAAGTCGAAGGGATACGACGCCTCTGTCGCAACCTCGTGCGTAAGGAACTCCAATTCCATCGCAGCCTGCCCTTCAAATCGGCACACTTGACGCAGCCCGATTATCGACGCCACCGCATCAAACAATCGCCCGGCGCTCGACGTTCGAGGACTTCGAATCTCGCGGTCCAGCATCTCCTCCAGCACGCGACGCTCATCGCTGGAGAAGGCTTCCAGGGTTGCCAAGGTACCCGCTTTGGGCATGTCAGCCCCAAACGTCTCTCGCAGAATCGACAGCGCCACCCGACGCGGCTCTTTCACGGCTCTTTCGCCACCGGGCAAGCGGAATGTCCGCAAATGGGCAAACCGCTCGAAACCTCCCGGAGTAATGCGGAGGAACTCTCCACCCCACACGGTCTTGTCGGGCCCGTAGCCACTGCCATCCCAGGCAATGCCCAGCACCGGCGCTTCAATCTGGTTCTCCGCCATGCACGACAGCGCATGCGCGTAGTGATGTTGCACGGCCATCACCTCGACTGCACACTGCTTGCGGGCGTATTGGGTAGAGAAGTAGTCCGGGTGCAGGTCGCACGCCATCACAGCAGGGTGCAACTCGTACAGATCGGTGAAGTCCGCCAGGACCTGCTCAAAAGCCCCATAAGCAGGCACTGTCTCCAGGTCACCGATGTGCTGGCTGATAAAAACCTGCTCTCCGACCGATGCGGCAATGGCGTTCTTCTGGTGTGCGCCCACGGCAATGACGTCTGGCGCAGCTTCTCCCAGCAGCACGGGCAGCGGCGCAAACCCGCGGGCCCGCCGCAACACCAGCTCCCGGCCCGCCATCACCCGGACAACCGAATCATCCACATGCCGCACGATCGGCCGGTTGTGCACCAGGAACACGTCGGCGATTCCCTGCAGCCGGAGCAACGCCTCTTGCTCGTGCGTGCAAATCGGCTCGTCCGACACATTGCCGCTGGTAGCCACCACTGGGAAGCCCAACTCCTGCATCAGCAGATGATGGAGCGGTGTATACGGCAGCATAATTCCGAGGTAGGGGTTTGCGGGCGCGACCGACTCCGCCAGACCCTCGCAACCGCTGCGCCGCAGCAGCACAATGGGCGCCTCGGTCGAGAGCAGCAAGCGCTCCTCCATCGCATCGACTTGAGCAAACTCGGTGACCGAGGCCAACGATGGAAACATCAAGGCGAACGGCTTCTCTTCCCGCCGCTTGCGCTGCCGCAGACGGAGCACCGCGGCCTCGTTGCGTGCATCCACCAGCAGGTGGAACCCTCCCAACCCCTTTGCAGCTACGATGAGTCCGTCGGCAATCGCTATCGCCGCCCTTTGCAGAGCGCTGTCGTGCTCTTCCCAGACATCGCCGGCAGGGCCCAGCAGTTCCAAGTGCGGCCCGCACTTCTTGCAGGCGTTCGGTTGCGCATGAAACCGCCGATTGCGCGGATTTTGATACTCCTCGTTGCACTCCGGGCACATTTCGAAAATCCGCATCGAGGTGCGCGGGCGGTCGTACGGTAGCGCCTCGATGATGCTGAACCGCGGTCCACAGTTGGTGCAGTTAGTAAAGGGATACCGGTGCCGGCGGTTCGTGCGATCGAAAATCTCCCGGCGGCATTCACTGCACGTCGCAATGTCGGGAAGGATCAACGCGGTTTTCGCGCCGTCTTTACTCTCGCGAATCTCGAACTTATCGTAACCCACCGGGTCGAGGTAGCTGTGCTCGAAACTCTGGATAAACGAGATGGCTGGTTTCTCTTGCTCGATGCGCAACAGAAATCGCTGCAGCGCATCTGGTTCAGCCTCTGCCTCGATGAATACGCCCTGCGTGTTGTTGATGACCCAGCCCTTCAGCCCCATCTCTTCCGCCAGCCGGAAGATGAACGGACGGAACCCCACGCCCTGCACAGCGCCGCGAATGACGGCACGGACCCGCTGGATTTGGCCGCTGCTCACAGGCTGAGGCTACCTCCCTCTATCACAGGTGTCTGTGACATATGACCATGCCCAAAGGTCACTTCGTCACCGGCCGTTATTTTCCTTTTTTTTCCCCGGCAGCGCCGCCGGGTTCTCGTGGGTGCGCTCCCGGAAGCGGGCTTTCATTCCGGTGGCCAGGGAAATTGCGCCTTCACCGAACTTCTCCCGCACGCGGTCGGCCGCAGACAGCGCCTGGTTCCACTTGTCATGAGCTGTCCATCCTTCCAGGCTGAGCTGCTCGCTCTCCGCGTCGAAGTGCGCCGCATGTACGCCCAGCAACCGCACCGGACTCCGGTTCCAGTTCATGCGAAACAGCTCGCGAATGGCCGCGAACACCTCCGAATCGACCGCTGTCGGCCCCGCCAGGGTCCGCGCCCGCGTTATGGTGGCAAAGTCGGAGTAGCGCAGCTTGAGTTGCAGGGTACGTGCATGCAGGTTTTGCTCGCGCAATCGTCGGCACACCATTTCCGACAGACGCGCCAGCATCGCTTCCAGCTTCTCGGCCTCAGCGGTATCTTCGTTGAACGTATGCTCGTGGCTAACGGAGCGCGGACCGTCATCCACCCCAATGTCGTTGCCAAACCACGCGCCTGCGTCGAGCCCGCGCGACTTCCCGGCCAGCGCAACTCCGAGCGCGCCGAAATTCTGCTCCAGCCAGCGCTCGTCGTACCCGGCCAGGTCACCCACCGTCCGAATTCCGCGGTCATTGAGCCGCTTCTCCATCACTTTGCCAACGCCGGGGATCTTTCTTACCTCAAGCGGCGCGAGAAATGCCATCTCTCCGCCGGGCAAAATGCACAGCACCCCATTCGGCTTTGCCTGATCAGAACAGACCTTAGCAATTAACCGAGACGTGCCGATGCCAATGGAGCAGTTCAGGTCGGTTCCAACCTTCATGGCCTGATGCAAAGCGTGAGCGGCTCGAAGTGGCGGCCCGTAGAGGCGCTCCGTACCGGTCATGTCCACGTATGCCTCGTCGATTGAAACCATCTCCAGCTTCGGCGAAAAGCGGCTCAGCACCTCATACACTCTGGCCGAGTACTCGCGGTATCGCTCCGGATGCCCATCAACGAACACAGCCTGCGGGCACAGCTTAGCCGCCGTGCGCAGCGGCATGGCCGAGTGCACCCCGAACTTGCGCGCTGCGTAGGACGCAGCCGAGACTACGCCTCGCTCATGCGCCTGCCCGCCCACCACGACGGGCTTGCCTCGCAGTGACGGATCGAACAGCTCTTCTACCGAGACGAAGAACGCGTCCATGTCTACGTGAAAAATGGTGCGCTGCGGGGCTGCCATCTTGTCGCGATTCTATTCCACTCACCCGTGGAAAAGACGGGTACAAAACGGAAAGGCACGGCTGGTTGGCCGCGCCCTTTCCACTTACTGCGTCTACGGAAGTCAGCTTACAGAACCCGACTTCAGATTTGGTGAATCGGAAGTGAATTATCGGTCAACATCCGGCGAGCATCTGATTTAACAACTGTGGTGGGCGATTGCGCCGAGACCGCAGCCGCTCCAAGGAAGATGTGGAGCAATATCATCGAGGCGAGCAGGCGCTTCCCTTATGAACGAGCGTGAGAAGCCGTCCTCACTGCCAACTCTGGGATTATCAAGATCCAGTCCTTCCCTAGTTACGATTCCCGGCTAGAACGTCGGCGGCGTGTTCACCCACAGCACTACCGTTTCCGTCTTTCCCGAATTCCGCCACGAATGCGGCGTATTGCTTTCAAAGTAGAAACTGTCGCCCCCGCGCAACCGGTGGGATTGGCCTTCCAGAGTGATATCCAGCGCCCCGCGCAGCACAAACAGAAACTCCTCGCCCTCGTGGGAATAGGACTCCCCGCTGCCGACCCCCGGAGCGATCGTGAACAGGTGCGGTTCCATCACCGTATTGCCCCACGCAAGCAGTTCCATCTCCACGCCGGGACCGGCGTGCAGCCGCTTGCGTTCTTCTGGACGCACCCGGTGCGGGTTCGCCTGCGCCGGCTCGAAGAAGTCGAGGATATTCAGCTTGTAGTGGCGCGCAAGTTTGCGCAGCGTCCCCACGGAAGCGCTCATGTGCGAGCGCTCAATGGCGCTCAGGAAGCCGACCGAGATCCCTGCTGCGCTGGCCACCTTAGCCAGCGGCAGGTGGCGGCTCAAGCGCAACTGCCGCAGGCGCCCCCCTATCGCACTGGAGCCATTGCTGCGAGCAGTCTTCACCTCGCCCTGCGACTTTAAGAGTTCCACGATGGCCGCCGCGTTCAACCCACGGGCCCGGCTCAGGTACCTCGCCCGTTTCAGAACTTTTAGGTCGTCCTTCGAGTACAGGCGGTACTTGCTGTCGGTCCGCACCGGCTGGATGATGCCCACTTTCTCCCAGGACCGGATCACCGACGCGGAGATACCAGTCAGGTCCGCCACCTCGCCGATCTTCAGATGTCCCCCTGAAGTTGTAGCTGACGGCCGTTCTGAGGCGCTGGCGGACTTTTGTCTTGTGTTCTTCAAGGATGCGCTTGACAAGCTGGGAGTGAATCTCTAACCTTGCGTAATTATAGCAAGGTTGCTTTCTCCGGCAATTAGGTTATCACCCAAGCATCCATCACTCTAGAGCTTCCTTCAAAGGGGGAATATGACAAGGTTTGCTATTCGTTCCTGCGCCCGTGTCTGTGTCGCCGCTTGGCTCGCGGCCGCCTTAGCGATGGGCGCAATGGCCCAGAGCACTGGCGGAAGAATCAACGGCCGCGTCACGGATCCCTCAGGCGCCGTAGTCCCCGAGGCCACCGTCACTCTCATCAATGAGTCCACTGGTGTCAGCACGCACACCCAGACCAGCAAGAGCGGCGATTACGCCTTTCCGACCGTCGCGGTTGGAACCTACACCATGGAATTCGAAGCCATTGGCTTCAAGAAGCTCACCCGCAAGCAGGTTGCGCTCGACCTGAACCAAACGCTCACAGTCAACGGCACACTGGAACTGGGCTCGGCCACCGAAACCGTTGAAGTCAGCTCCGAAGCTCCCCTGGTGGACACGAGTTCGACTCAGCTCGGCGCCACCGTCGATGCCCTAATGGCTACGCAGTTGCCCTTGAACACACGTGATACCTATCAGCTTCTGCAGTTGCAGCCGGGCGTCATGTCAAACGTGGGAGGCAGCAACTCAATCGCCTACGGCAGCGACCAGCCGGGCGTGGTCTCGGTCAACGGTGGCCGCGGACGGTCCAACAACTTCAATGTCAACGGTGGTGACGCCAACGACCTCTTCGCCAACCTTCCGACGGTGCAGCCCAGTCCTGACAGCATCTCTGAGTTCCGTGTCCTCACCAACACCTTCGACGCCGAGTATGGGCGCAACTCGGGGGCTGTCATCAACGTCGTCACCAAGTCGGGCACCAACGAATTTCACGGTAACGCCTTCGAGTTCTTCCGCAACAGCGTTTTGAACGCGCAAGGCTACTTCAACGTCGTCAAGCCTCAGTTCCAGCAGAACCAGTTCGGCGGCACGTTCGGCGGCCCGATTAAGAAAGACCGCGCCTTCTTCTTCCTATCCTATGAAGGTCGGCGCATCAAGCAGGGAATCCCCAGCGCGCAGTTCCAAGTGCCCGACCAAGCTCAACGCGGCGGAGACTTCAGCGCCTTTACGGGGGGCTTCACGGGGTACATCAACGATCAGGCCGTGGCTGACGCGTTGAATGCACGTCCCGGCTGTACGAGCGCGATCGCCGGAAACGGAGGACAAACCCCGGCTGCTGGAGTATTCTACTCGGCAATCTTCCCGGCTCCGGCTAACTTCATTCCTCCCGCATGCATGGATCCAACGGCCGTGGCGCTAATGAAACTTTATGTCCCGCTGCCCAACCAGCCCGGCAACTACTTTCAGTCTGTGCCTAACCAGATCGTCAATGGAGACCAGGGCTCGGCGAAGTTCGACTACCGCCTGACCAACAACCAGAACCTGAACGTTTACTACTACATCAACGATTCGTTGACCAACCAGGCGTTCTCGTTCTTCCAGGCTGCCGGCGCCAACGTGGCCGGCTTTGGCGCGGCGGTTCCCACCACGGTGCAGCAACTGAACATCGCCCACATTTGGACCATCAGCAACAGCCTGGTCAACGAAGCGCGATTCACCTATATGCGCGAAAACCAGATCGGCTTCCAGGAGCCCGCGCGCACCAACCTTGTGCAGGACTCGTGCCAGGGCCTGGTGCCCGCCAGCCAGTGCTTTAGCGATCCCAACAATCCCAGCTCCGGAATCACTCCCGGATTAGGCAAGAATTACGAGGGCGTTCCCTTCATCGTGGTGCCGGGGTCATTCAACATCGGCAACAACTTCGAAGGGCAGCTCCCGCAGATCGGCAACAGCTACGTCTGGGCCGACAACCTGAGCAAGCAGCTCGGAGCGCACGCGTTGAAGTTCGGCTTCGACATCCGTTACATGCAGTTCAACCAGACGCTGTACTACAACGTGAACGGCTATTTCCAGTACAACAACACCGATCTCAACAGCCCGAATCTGCCGGACCCGATCAACGGGACCAATTACATTCCCGATTTCCTGCTGGGGCTTCCTTACAGCTATTCGCAGGGCTCCGCGCAGGCCGAACACGTGCGCAATAACGCCTACTACTTGTTCGGGCAGGACAGTTGGCGCATCAAACCGAATGTGACCCTCAACTACGGTCTTCGCTGGGAGCTGGACACACCGCTCGCTGACATACTCGGCCACGTGCAGACATATCGTCCCGGCCAGGCGACCACGCAGTATCCTTGCCAGCTCAACCCCAACAATCCTCTGGTGCAGGTGTACGGTTCTACCGACTGCAGCGTCAACGGACCAGCGAACGCCCTCAACCCGCTCGGCCTGGTAGTACCCGGTGACAAGGGCATCCCTCCCGGCATGACCCAGACCTACTACAAGGCGTGGGCGCCGCGCATCGGTATCGCCTGGAGCCCCAGCGCCAGCAAGGGATGGCTGCATAAAATCACGGGCGATCCGGGCACCCTCACCATCAAGACTGGATTCGGCCTGTTTTACAACCCCATCGAGCAGTTGGTGCTGGAACAGTTCGGCGCCGAGCCACCCTTCGGCGGCAGCAATACCATCTACTCCACCAACTTCAACACTCCGTTCGTCGATCAGACCGGCAAGCAGTATCCCAATCCCTTCAACGGCATCATCTCGCCCAAGCCGGGCACTCCGATTGACTGGTCGACTTATCGCCCCATCCTGCTTTATGGCGATTTGCAGCCGCACCTGCGCACCCAATATTCCGAGCAATACAACCTCACCATCCAGCGTGCCCTCGGTAAAGACATGATGATGCAGGTGGGCTACGTCGGCTCCCAGGGCCACCGCCTGCTGGTGTCGCACGACATCAATTATGGAAATACCCAGTCGTGCTTGGATCTCATGAATCTGTCCGCTTATAACAATGACTCCAGTTACACCTGCTCGCAGAATTCGTCCGATAACGCGTACTACATACCTCCAACTGCCACGCTTCCGGCGAATTTCACCCTGCACGTCCCCTACGGCGGCCCAGGCGGGGCGCCCTTTGTGCTGAGCGGCGGCCCCAACGGCACGCCGGTGTCGGCCGTCGCCCCCAGCGGCATAACTCTGGTGGGGCTGCGGCGCTATTCTTCACCCTTGTGCCAGCCGCTGACGGGAACCGGATGCCCGGCGGACGGCATCCCCGTGTTCTCCAACATCTTCGCCGAAGACACCATCGGCAACTCGAATTACAACTCCTTCCAAGCCATGGTGCAGCGCAATTTCTCCCGCGGTCTCCAGTTCCAGGTCGCCTACACTTGGGCCAAGTCGTTTGACCAAGGTTCCACCTTCGAGGGCGAACTCAATCCGGTTGACCCGCGCTTGAGTTATGCGCTCTCGGAATTCGACGCGCGCCAGCGCCTGGTCGTGAACGGTTATTGGCAGTTTCCCGTCCCGCAATATCAGGGCGCCAAAGGCGCTTTCCTCGACGGGTGGGCCATGTCCGGCATCTTCACCCTGCAATCCGGCTTTCCCATTCGCATCACCGCCGGCGGGCAAGACAATGAGCTGAACGCCAGCTTCTTCTTCGAATCGGCAGGGCAGCCCAACCAGATGATGCCCTTCAAGACGCGGTCGCCGCAGGCGAACGGCAACTCTTACTTCGATCCCAATACGTTTTCGATTGATCAGAATTCCATCAACTACCTTACCGGGCAGATACTGCTCGGCACCTACGGCAACACCGCGCGCACCGTCTGCTGCGGCCCCGGTATCGCCAACTTTGACATGACGCTGGAGAAGTCAACCAAGATCGGCGAGCGCGTGAACACGCTCTTCCGCGTGGACTTCTTCAATATGTTCAACCACACGCAGTTCTACAACCCGGTAGGCGACGCAACCAGTTCGCAGTTCGGACAGGTCACGACTACCCGCGACCCCCGGTTGATCCAGTTCGCATTGAAAGTGTCGTTCTAACTTAGAAGCCGGGCCCCTGCGCCCGGCCCGTATCCTTAACGATTCTCAGGAGAGCTTTATGCACGAGCAGTTGCGGAATGAAATCGCGATTTTCGAGAAGCGCACGCCCAAGTCGGCTGAAGCACACAAGCACAACCTGCAGCGGCTTCCGCTCGGTGTGGCTAGCAATTACCGCGCCTACGACCCGCACCCCATCTTCGTGAAGGAAGCGAAAGGCAGCAAGTTCCGCGACCTCGACGGCAACGAGTACATCGACCACAACCTCACCTTTGGCGCGTTGATGGCCGGCCATTGCCACCCCGCCGTGATGAAGGCCGTCGAAAAGCGCCTGTCCACCGGAACCATGTTCGGTATGCCGCACGACATGGAGTGGGAACTCGCTGAGGAAATCTGCGCCCGCTTCCCCATCGAGATGATCCGTTTCGGCAACAGCGGTACCGAAGCCACCATGCACGCGGTACGCATCGCCCGCGCCGCGACCGGCCGCGACCGCATCATTAAGTTCGAGGGCGGATACCACGGACTGCACGATGCCGCGCTGGTCAGCGTGAAGCCGCACGCTGACGAAGTCGGCGACTTCAAGGCGCCCAACTCCGTACCGGGTGGACTCGGCGTGCCCAAGGCCAGCATCGCCAATGTCGTCATCGCCAGCTTTAACGATCTCGACTCCGTCGCCTACCGCTTCAAGCAGCATCCCGGCGAAATCGCCGCCATCATTCTCGAGCCCATCATGATGAACGTCGGCCTCTGCATGCCAGAGCCCGGCTTCCTGGAAGGTCTGCGCAGGCTGTGCGACGACAACGGCGCACTGCTCATCTTCGACGAGGTGAAGACCGGGGCCAAGCTGTGCCGGGGCGGCGCCTCCGAATACTTCGGAGTCAAGCCCGACATGATTTGCCTCGCCAAATCCATCGGCGGAGGCTTCCCTCTCGCCGCTTTCGGCGCTTCGAAAGCGGTCATGGACCTCATCTCGCAGCACAAGGTCTTCCACGGTGGTACGTACAACACCAACCCGGTTTCTATGGCTGCCGGGCTCGCCACCTTCCGCGAAGTCCTCTCCCGCGACAACTACGCCCATGTCGAGAAGCTCTCGCACAAGCTGGTCACCGGCTACCGCGAGACAGTTGCTAGGGTCGGTCTCAACGCCTACGTTATCTTCGCTGGAGCCAATGGGGCCTTGATGTTTGCGCCCAGGGAAATTCGCAATTATCGCGACTGGCTCAAGGTCGACACCGACCTCTGGAAGCAATACTGGTTCGCCATGGTCAACCGCGGCGTGATGCCTCAGCCCTATTGGTGGGACGAGCAGTGGACCATCTCTGTCCAGCACACCGAGGAAGACATCGCCATTCACCTGCAGGTCTTTGCCGAGATCGCTCCGGCCCTGGCCGAAGCGCAGAAAGAAAAACCGGTCGCTGTCGCAGCGCTCTAGCGAGTTGCCCTGCAGCGGCACGGCAGTGGCCGTGCCGAACCAGCGCCTTTAACACCCGCACGGACTTCAGTCCGTGCGGCACTTGCGAAATGTCCACCAATTCACAACCCGAAGCCGCACACCTCAAGCGCGTTCTCGGACGATGGGACCTGGTGCTGCTCTTCGTCGTCGCCATTGTCAACCTTAACGTCGTTCCCGCCGTCTCCGCCTCCGGCGGCATGACCGTCTGGCTCTGGCTCACCTCGCTCGTCTTCTTCTTCTGGCCGCAGGGCATGGCCGTGGTCGAACTCTCGCATCGCTATCCCGGCGAGGGCGGCGTTTACCTCTGGACAAAGAAAGTCTTCGGCGACTTCCACGGGTTCCTTTCTGGCTGGTGCTACTGGACGAACAACATTTTTTACGTCCCCACCGTCGTGCTGATCTTCGTTGGCATCGTGGTGTTCACTGCCGGGCCAAAAGCGGTCGCGCTCGCCAACAATCCCTTCTTCACCTTTCTCAGCGCACTGGTTCTTCTCATCTTGCTTGCATTTCTTAACGTCGTCGGCCTGGGTGTCGGCAAATGGGTGAACAACATCGGAGGCATCGGCACCGCCATCGCTTCCCTCATCCTCATCGGCCTTGGCATCACCGTTACGCACCGTTTCGGCATCAGTCTCTCGCCGCACGACATGCGCATCCCCCTCGACCCTAGCTTGCTTTCTGCGTTCGGTGTAGTCTGTTTCGCCCTGATCGGCCTCGAGCTCGCTTCCGTCATGGGCGACGAGATCCAGGAACCGCAGAAGAACGTCCCCTTCGCCGTTGCCTGGGGAGGCGTCATATCAGGGTTTCTGTACATCGGCTGCACCGTCGCACTCCTCATCGCTGTGCCTCGCACGGAAATTTCCGCCATTCAAGGAGTGCCTCAGGCCGTCAGCGGCATGGCCGCGAAAGTCGGCGTACCTTGGCTGGTTTCGCCCTTCGCCCTCGTGCTCAGCATCTCGATCGCCGGCATCGCCTCCGCCTGGCTCTCCGGCTCGGCCCGAATTCCTTTCGTCGCCGGCATCGACTCCTACCTTCCGAGTGCTCTTGGCAAGCTGCACCCGAAGTTCTCGACCCCTTACATCGCACTCTTCGTGCAAACAGGCATCTCGATCATCTTTCTCGCCATGAGCTTCATCGGGGCGCAGGTCAAAGAAGCGTTCCAGACCCTGCTCGATCTCGCAGTCGTGCTGAACCTTGTTCCGTTTCTTTACGTATTCGCTGCTCTCATCCGCCTGTCCTCCAGCGACTCCCGCGAGTCCGGCCACTACAGCCCTTTGACTCTTCGCCTCGCCGGACTGAGCGGATTCATCGTGACCTGCTTCGGTATCGCTCTCGCGTTCTTCCCTCCCCCCAACATCAATTCCAAAGTGATCTTCGAAGTCAAAATGTGGGTCGGCACCATCGCCCTGCTGGCTCTTGCCGGTTTCTTCTTTTTCGTTTACGGCAATCGAAAATCTTCCCCGCAACCCGATGCTTCCGGGGCGAACTTAACGGAGACTCTATGAGCGCAACTGCCACCGCGACCGCGCAGAAATACCAGATGCTCATCAGCGGCGAGTGGGTTCCCGGCGAATCCCGCAAAACCTTCAACGTGCACGATCCGTCCACCGAGCAGGTCATCGCCGAAGTTCCCGACGGCAGCGCGAAAGACGTCGACCGCGCCGTCGCTGCTGCCAAAGACGCCTTCGACAATGGCCCTTGGGCCTCCAGCACCGCGCAGGAGCGCGGCCGCGTGCTCTTCAAGCTGGCCGACGCCGTCCGCCAGAACACCGCCGCCCTCGCCGAACTCGAAGCCCGCAACAGCGGCAAGCCCATTGTCGAAGCCGAGTACGACCTCGGCGACGTCGCCACCTGTTTCGAGTATTACGGCGGACTCGCCACCAAGGTCTCCGGCCAGGTCAATCCCGTTCCCGACAACGCCCTTAGTCTCTCGCTGAAAGAACCCGTCGGCGTCGCCGGGCAAATTATTCCCTGGAACTACCCTCTGCTGATGGCCGCATGGAAGCTGGCTCCTGCTCTGGCCGCCGGATGCACGTGCATCCTTAAACCCGCTGAGCAAACGCCGCTCACGGTTCTTGAACTCGCGAAACACTTCGAGTCTTGCGGCATTCCCCCCGGCGTCGTTAACATCATCACCGGCTTCGGCGAAACCGCTGGCGCGCCCTTGGTGCAGCATCCCGACGTCAACAAGATCGCCTTCACCGGAAGCGCCGCCGTGGGCAAGCAGATCGTCAAGATGGCCGCCGACACCGTGAAGCGCGTGACTCTCGAACTGGGCGGCAAGTCGCCTAACATCTTCTTCGCCGACGCCGACTTCGAAGCCGCTATCGACGGCGCGCTCTTCGGCGTCTTCATCAACCAGGGCGAAGTCTGCTCCGCCGGAAGCCGCATCCTCGTACAGCGTCCCATCTACAGCAAGTTCGTCGAAGCGATGGCTGAAAAGGCCAAGACCATCAAGCTGGGTCCGCCGCTCGAACGCGAGACCAGAATGGGTCCCCTGGTCAGCAAAGAACAACATGATCGCGTGCGCTCCTACCTCGAGATTGGCAAGAAAGAAGCCAAACTCGCCTGTGGCGGCGACCGTCCTGCTGGCTTCGCCAAGGGCTACTACGTCACACCCACCATCTTCTACGATGTGGACAACTCCGCTCGCATCGCCCGCGAAGAAATATTTGGTCCCGTCGCCAGCGTCATTCCTTTCGACGACGAGGCCGACGCCATCCGCATCGCTAACGACTCGCCCTACGGCCTCGCCGCCGCTGTCTGGACGCGCGACATCTTCAAAGCCTTCCGCGCCGTGAAGAAGATCCGCGCCGGCATCGTGTGGGTCAACCACATGCAGCCCACCTACGTCGAAGCGCCTTGGGGCGGCTTCAAGCAATCCGGCTTCGGCCGCGAACTCGGCCCTTGGGGACTCGAAGAATACCTCGAAACCAAGCTCGTCCACGTCAATCTGAACGAATCTCCGATCGGGTGGTACTGAGATGGCCGCAATTCACTTGCGCACCGCAATCCCTGGCCGGCGCTCACAGGAACTTCACCGGCGTCGCGAGCAGGCTGTCCCGCGCGGACTCTCACATGCCACACCGGTGTATGTTGCCAAGTCTGACGGCGCGCTCATCGAAGACGTTGACGGCAACATTCTGATCGACCTCGCGGGAGGCATCGGCTGCCTCAATGTGGGACATCGCCATCCCGCCGTTATCTCCGCCATCCATCATCAGGTGGACCGCTTTCTCCACACCTGCGCCCAGGTCACACCTTATGAGGACTACGTCGCCCTCGCCGAGACGATGAACCGAATCACGCCGGGCGACTTCGCCAAAAAAACCTTCTTCGTCAACACTGGAGCTGAAGCCGTTGAGAATGCGGTAAAGGTCGCCCGCGCCTACACCAGGCGCCCCGCGGTTATCTGCTTCGAAGACGCCTTCCACGGCCGCACTCTTCTTGGCATGGCGCTCACCAGCAAAACCCACCCCTACAAAGCCGGATTCGAGCCTTTTCCCAGCGAAATCTATCGCATCCCGTACGCCTACTGCTACCGCTGCTCGTACGGCAAGACGTACCCTGACTGCAAGATCCACTGCGGCTCGCAGGCCTTCGACGAGTTCTTCCGCCGCCAAGTCGCGCAAGAACAAGTTGCCGCGATCATCGTCGAACCCGTCCTCGGTGAAGGCGGCTTCGTCGTCCCTCCGCCCGAGTTCTTCGCCGAACTCCGTGCCGTCTGCGACAAGCATGGCATCG
>Ga0207855_1000079_pt1 | contig 15067 bp, 14 predicted proteins | sample LuqExpMetageno14_FD_187772 | JGI IMG/M metagenome (GOLD analysis project Ga0207855, IMG submission 187772) | Tropical forest soil microbial communities from Luquillo Experimental Forest, Puerto Rico - Sample 14 (SPAdes) | ecosystem: Environmental > Terrestrial > Soil > Tropical forest ...
ATTGGTAATTAGTAAACCGGTCTTTAGCTTTTAGCTAGAGCGGAACTAAAGTTGCTATATCCGAACTGGGGTAATAGACGTAAGTTGGAGTTGGCGATCTCTCCGCGAACCAAACGATGCCACGACCCTATTCGGATGACTTACGCTGCAAGCTTCTGGACGCCTACGAAGCAGGAGCGGGGAGCCTGCAGAAATTGGCGGCGCAGTTTCGTGTGAGTTGGGGATATGCCAAGAAGATCCGCCGGCAGCAGTTGCAGAGCGGGCGGAAAGAACGGCCGGTGCAGCAGCGTCACGGTCCGGCCAGCCGGATGAATGCCGCCGTGCAGGAGAGCTTGCGACAGTGGTTGCGTCAGCAAGCGGACTTGACCGAGGCCGAGTTGCACCAGCGCTTGCTGGAGCAAGGGGTGCAGGTGGTGCAGAGTCGGGTGGGGCAAGTGCTGCGGGCGATGGGCTTGCGGCGTAAAAAAAATCGCTCCACGCCCAAGAGCGCGACACGGAAGCCAACCGTCGGCGGCGCGAAGAATTTCTCAGCGGTGTCGCCGACATCCCGCCGGAGAAGCTGATTTTCTTGGACGAAAGCGGGGTGACGACCCAGATGACGCGCCTGTGGGGACGAGCCCCAAAGGGCGAGCGGATCGACGAAGCCACGCCCCAGGGCCACTGGAAAGTACTCACCACTTTGGGCGCCTTGAGTCTACGCGGCATCCAGGCCGCCATGACCATCGAATCCCCCACCGATGGTGAAGTGTTCACTGCCTATGTGGAGCACATTTTGTGTCCTCATCTGCAGGCCGGTGACGTTGTGATCCTGGACAATCTGTCAGCCCACAAAGTGGCCGGCATTCGTGAGTTGATCGAAGGTTGCGGCGCTCGGCTGCTTTACTTGCCACCCTACTCGCCCGACCTGAACCCGATCGAGCAGGCTTGGTCCAAGTTCAAGCAATGCTTGCGCGATGCTAAGGCGCGCACCCAGGAAGCCTTGGAGCAGGCCATCACGGAAGCTCTGAAAACCATCACCGCCGACAACGCGGCTGCCTGGTTTCGCCACTGCGGCTATGGAACACAGCAGCTTTAGTTTCGCTCTAATTGCGCTGATGCTGGCTCTGTTGTACGTCACCATTGGCAACGCACAGCAGTATCCGATGATGGACATGATCGCCAATAAGGTCATCCAGAAGTATCAGACCTCGACCTGCGAGCAACTATGGCAGCAGAAAGCGAAGAAGACACCTCCTTCGCAGCAGGAGCAGACTGCGATTCAGACATTGAAGAGCGACCCGCAGATGCGGACCGCATTCATTGACAAGATCGCCGCTCCCATCGTCAACAAGATGTTCGAATGCGGCATGATTCCGTGATCGGCGATTCCAGAAAGAAGCCCTCTATGACAAGCTGCAAGCACTTTCGCCGGGCAACGAATATCAGAAGCATTTACAGGCTCAGGCATTGGGATTGGCGCTCGAGATCGGCCACACGCAGTGGCTGATGTTCGAACAGAGGGCCACCCCTCTGCCCACGCCATTGCTGTTCATGCTGCTGTTCTGGCTAACAATGCTGTTTGCCAGTTTTGGAATGTTCGTTCGCCCTAACGTGACCGTGGTTACGAGCCTGGGTATTTCTGCCTTGGCGCTCGCCGGAGCAATCTTCCTGATCGCCGAAATGTATCAGCGGTACAAAGGACTGATTCGAGTCTCCGATGCGCCGATGCGCGCGGCGCTGGCGGAGATGGAGCAATAGACGCATCCAGCGCGCCTCACCTGAATTGTTTGCCGATCCAGGAATATTGCCAACCGATGGAGACCGCCTGGAAGTCCCCACCAAAACGAACATAGGCGCCGTTGGAGTAAGCAACTTTGACCGCTTGATGCTTGGAGAAGGGAATCGACACGGTAACGCCGACCCGCGAGTTCTGCTGCCGGGTGGTGGGACTGGGCACTCCATTGAAACGGGTTTCACCGCCAAAGTAGAAGTTGCCGTCCAGAGAGGCCCATAGGCGCGGTTTGAAGTCGTAGCTTAGATGACCTTCAAACGCGCCCAGTGGAGCTTGCGTCTGTACATTCGTCCCAGGAAAGATCGGGTTATGCGAGAAATATTCGGGGTTGGTTGTGAAAAACCACACTGCGGCGTATGCATCGAGCACCCAGTGCCCCCAGCTCTGGGAGTAGCCGAATTCAGGCTTGAAGGCCCAGCGATTGGTGCCGATGTTGATCAGTTTCGTTGGGTCATACTGGCCTGTAGGGGCCTGCACGAAGAGGCTGACACCCAGTAGGGTCTTCTGCTTCCATTTTGCAAACTGTGGCGTCTTCATCGCAGGGCCGCCCTTGAGGTTGACCGAGAAGCGAAGGAAGCCATCGTCCAGGCCCGAGCGGTACACGCTCTCTTCCCGGCCGACTACGAGCCCTTGGAACGTACCTACGGCGTACGGCAAGCCGACCAAGACATTGGCGGACCGCCCGCAGAGGCTCAACGCATGGTAGTAGGTGGGAAGGAAGGCATTGATTGTTCCGCTGGCTCCGGCGATTGGGGCCGTATTGTTGAATTGAATGGCCCCGGTGTCAATGTCCCAGCTGACAGTCACCGCATTGGAACCCACCGGTGTAATGACATACGCGCGTGGCGAAAGGCTCTGCGCCCCTAGTACAGACGCCAGACACAACAAGAACCCGAGCGCGATGAGACAACGAAAAGATGTTTTCATCGCGCATCGTTCCTTGGCGCCTCGCGAGGCATGGGAATACCTGTTTACTTGTGCTCCAGCGCGTTCTTAACGGCTGTAAGCGATGTCTGCTCATCGGTCACGGAATGGCTGACGGCAACGCGTCGGACCATGGATCCCTTAAATCCCGTAAGCCCCGCCTGCTCCGAACCCATCACCTGCACCAAATAGAATCCCTGCTTTGGATTGGTGCTGTCAGTGATGCAGAAGGTCAGGTTCAATGCCGTCTCAAAGTAATGGCTGGAATACAGTTGCTTCTCTGCGATGGTGTAGGCAGGCTGCTTGGGAGAACTGCCCTTCATCACAACCACCTGCACTATGCGCAGAGTGGGCTTCAATCCAAACTTCACGTTGTCCCAGTAGACGAGGCTGTAGGTGTTGGGCGGCATCCCCTGGGGATAACTCAGGAGATAGTTGCGAAACTCAGGAAGGTTCTGCGGCATCGCCTTGGCGTAGCTAAGGATGTAAGCAAACTGATCGGCGACACCGACTTGCTGCTGTTTGTCGTTGTAGACGGCGCCGAGGACCTTGTCGCCCTGCTTCAGATATTGATCCAGCCGCGTCAGCGCCAGATTTTGGATGTACTGGTTGACCTCTTCAGTGACGTTGGGCGCCGACCAGTTGATGGACTTGCGCAGGTCTTCCATCGTGCTGCCGGGCAACTGGATGGCGCAATCACCGGGCTTGCAGCTCTTCAGAGACTGCGCATCCTGGCTGTCCAGTTCGAAGCCGTGCAAATCACCCAGCTTGGGAGGATCGCTGAACGTGTTGATGGCGAGGTAGCCCGGAGTCTTGCGCAGACGGTCCCAATCGTACGCATACTTCACGTATCCGGCCGGGTCTGCATTGACATAGACCGCCCCGAAGACAATGATCTCGTCGGGAGTACGGGACGGCAGGACCTTGGCAACCGGCTTTCCGTTGCGGATGGCCGTCATCTCGTCTTGCGTCAGGCCAATGTTCTGCTTCAGGTAGTCTTGCATTACCGACGATGCTTGCGTGAAACCGGCCGGTGCTGCAGCCGCGATCAAGACAAGTAGCCAGGTAATCTCCGCGATTCTTTTTTTCATGGCACCCTCCTCAGGGCAGTTCCCTTCCACTCGGCTCGCATTCGAGTTTGAATTGGAGTTCTCCGTTGAATGGCTGGCTGCGGCGTTTCATTGCCCACTCGAAGCTCCCTGCTGGCGGTAGGCGCTAACCAGCAACGCGATGGTGATAGCGAGGTAAAGAACTCCGGTAATCCCCTCGAGTGCTGCCAACATACGCACTTCGCCGTCCAGAGGGACCAGGTCGCCGTAGCCGATGGTCGAGAGTGTTACCAGGCTGAAGTACAACAACGCGCTGGACCGATCGAGAGGCGCCATGGAGCTGTATCGGATGGCGTTCGGATAGATGGCATCGATGGCGCTGTACAGCGCAAACCATTGCATGCCGATCAGCAGGTAGATGCTGACCGCGGTGAACAGATGGGAATTGGTGACGGCGCGGGCGTTCTTCAGGTAGGAGAACAGCCCGAAAACAGTAACTGCAAAAAACGCTGTCAGTATTCCCCATCGCGTTGCAATTAGTCTCGGACTGGAATAGAGGTTACTTGCCACCCCGACGACCAAAGTCGCCAACATCAAAGTTACCGATGGCCAAACCCATGCCTTGATTTGCGCCAGCCTGACGGTCGCCAAAGCGACCGGCACAAACGTCAGCACGCCGAGAATCAGCCTGCGCACGTTACCATGATCTAACACTGGATAGATCAAGATAACCAGCAGCAGAGAGAGCAGGAGCAGCAAATCCGGTCGTGATTGTGCCTTGTCCAGCATCGAAAGCCTTCGTATTCAGGTCCGAGACGACATTGTTGCTGCCAACACAGACATCGTGGCCAGTCCGTGGCCCACTACTTGCCCGGCGGGGCCGCAGACTTCGGCACGACTTGCAGAATGATGATTCCCTTAGCCGTCATGTAGTACACGCGACCTCCGAACCCCGGAGTAATCAAGTTGTTGAGACCCATCGGTTCAAAAAAGTCGGACTCCGCCAAAATTCGCCCGGTAGAGGCATCACGCCAGGTGACTTGTTCCTTGTAGTTCTTAGTGGCCAGCATCGCCTTGAAAGGCAAGTCTGGTATGTTGCTCTTGACATTGGAGAGCAACAGCACCCTCTTGTCCGGCGGGCCGATCAGAGGTTGAAGACTGCTCGTCGCGTCGTCGAGAACAAATACCGTCTTCAAATCCCCTGTTGCCTGGTCAAACTTGATCCCCGCCACTTTGCCCAGACCCCAGTCCGCCGAATAGATCATGCTGTTCTCAGGGTCGACTTCAGGTTTGGGCAGGCAGAAGCTCATCTCCCCCGGCTTAAACTGCCCGAAGGGAAAGATACGTTTCAAATTGGACGCGTCCTTCTGGTTTACGGCGACGATGGTGGAGGCAATTTTATCGGTCAAGAGCCCATCGGTTTGAAAGACGATCCAATCGCCCAGAATGCTCGGCGCCGCGGGGACAGTCTGACCCTCGAGCAAGACGTTTGCAACCCACGATTTGTCCTGTGAAAGCTTCCTGGTCTTCGGGTCCCAGAAGTAGCGAAGTCCTCCACTGTTAGCCCCAATGTAAATGGCAATCTTGCCTTCGAACATGGTGATGGTATGCGGTACTGAGGCTGGTACTGGCAATTCAACTGCGTCGAGAACTTCCAGTGTGTCCGGATTCACCGCCACCAGTTCAGAATTGGCCTGTTTAAATTCCGGTGGACAATACATGATCGCCAGGGTGCCCTGAAGTTTGCAGCCGGCAGGACGGGTCTGGTCCTTCAGGATCAACGTGCCATCCGGCGCCATAGTCACGTGTTTGAAATTTGCGTCGAGAGGGGCCGCTGCACCGCTCGGCAGCGTATTCTCTCTCAGGATGAGGCCAGTGTCGCCATCGAGAAGAACGATGTGAGTTGACCAGGACTCCACGATATTGCCGTTAGGCAGGATGTTCAGATTGGTGTTGCCAATCCAGGCATCTGACGTGTTGCCATTCCACAAATAAGTACGCCAGACCTGCTTACCCGAGGCCGAGTCAGCTTTGGCCACGAATGGTCCGACCGGCATGGGACCGTTACTGGGCGGTGATTCGCCGCCTACGATGTAGATCTCGCCCGGCTTGCGGTTGTTGAGGTACGACGCCACCGGGTAGTCGTCCTCCCCCCGGTAGGCAAATACCTGATTGGGTCCGTCATCGGAGCCCGCAAAGGTCGCGCAGGGAAAGATGCCGCTGCGTTGGGCGTCGGCAATCTCTGCGCCGTTGATGGACGGATAATAGCCGGTTTTCAGTTTCTGCTGGCAGGCCAGCTCCTTCAAGTACAGAGTTACATCGCCCGGAAGCGGGCCGTTCGCTGCGATTTCGTTGGATGTGAGGCCGATCTCTCCAACCCGGTGCTCAGCTTTCTGAGAGAGTATCGGCCATAAGAGATAAGCCGCCGCTGCCAACACGACGATTATGATCAGTCCAACAAGCTTGAATACTCCTGATTTGGTCATGCAAATCTCCTGCTTGAGCCCTTTCTGGTGTGCGCTCGGATGGTTACTTTCTCGGTCCAATCGCTTCGAAGGTGGATTTGTCCATATATTCCCCGCGCGGATAGTACGGTCCCATCACGGATTCTTCCAGGCCGGGCTTCGTCACCTTGTCTGGACTTTGCGCCCAGTTCGGGTCGTTCTGGATGAACCGCAGCATCAGCATCCCGAAGTCGGTTCGGTTCTGCGGAGTGTCGACGCCCTCGCCGCGTGGGCTCCACTCGATCCACGCCACGCCATTCTGTGCTGTCGCGTTCGCGGGCCGGTCCTCCTTGCGGCTGTAGACGATGGTGTAGTAGCCGTCCTTGTCGAGCGGCACCTGCATATCGGTGAGGGCGTCCACGATCTGTCCGGACGGCATGGCCTCGCAGCTCACCAGCGACCAATACTGGGTTTGCGCCGGCGGCATTACCTCGAGGCCTCGGCCGCCCGCGCCGGCGTAAGTGTTGGGGAAGGTTGGCATCTTGCCACGCATCACATACACCGGGCCGAACTTGCGCGAGAGCTGGACGAACATGTACATGGTTTCCGGATCACCGCCGCCGTCGATGGCGCTTGCGTAGGGGATCTTGGCCCGCTCCTCAGGTGTTTTGAACGATCCCACGATGGAGTAGCGGATGTTCCAGTACTTCTCCCACCTGGGATCTTTGCGCGCCGGCGCTGTGGCCGGATCCAGCGCGGGGTCGTTTTCCTTCGAGCGCACTAACATCTCCCACTGCTCGGCGGTCACGGGTTGCTTGGTGGAAGCAGTGAAGGGCCGTGCGAACTGCTTGACCACGTCAGCGGCCGACAGCTTCGTCCCATGCGCGAGGGTGGCGCTGTAAGTTGGAAGTCCACTTCCCGCTGAAGGTGACGCTGCGGGCCCCCATCCCGCCCCATCGCTGCCTTGATCAGAGAGGTACGCCCGGTTGACGAACATCAGCTCGCCGCCGTCCTTCCCCGCATAAAGTGTGTTCTGCGGACGTTGCTTGGGGTCCGCCGGCGCATTCTCGGCCGCAATTCGGAGCGTGAATTTGCGAGGTTCTGCGAGACGATCGGCGCCGACCCGGAACGGGTTCTTGGACCCGGGATCTGGTTCGATGTCTTGCCCCGAAAGCGCTTCGCCTATCGAGACAAATGTGGTCCCCTGAGCCTTGTAGAGCGCAAATTGAAAATAGCGCGCGTGCGGATAAGTGTAGTTGAGCGTCAACGTGCTTCCTGCGGGCAATGCCAGGCGGCCGATGAAGTACGTTGACTGCATGTCCGGCCACAGGTTCGGGTTCTGGACCGGCCTGGGGTATTCGAGATAGTTCCAATATCCCCACCCGCGCGGGCCCTGGAAAAGGCCGTCGTGGCCGTAGCGAGTATCGGTGCGAATGAAGTTTTCCAGCGACTTGTCGCCGAAACGGCGCACGTCGAGGGCGTTGAGATTGCCGACGGCAACCAGCCCCGGCGGAGCCCATGTGCCTTTGCCCAGCGGAAAGACGGAAGGTGGCTCCGTGTTCGGCCAGTAGAGGCGCATGGCGATAAACATCGGCCCGTTCGGCGCGGGGAGCCAGTTTGACTCCTTTTCTTTCCCTGGCGAATCGTGCTGAACGTAGATGGTGATCGACCCGTCGGGGTTTTTCTTCAGCCCCGGCAACATGGGCGAGTTGATCAGATAACGTTCAATCGGGTTCTCGATCAAAAGCTGGGTGCGGCCGTCGTACATGGTGATGGACCAGAATGCCTTCACCGGCGGCAGCTGTTCTGGCGCAAAGGTCATCTGGTAGGTGTGCTTGCTTCCGTCCAGCGCAATGTTGTTCGCATCGCTGCGGGTATAGGGATAAACCGCCTCGGCTTCGCTGTTGCCGTAGATTCCGAGTTTGGCAGCGGCCGCCCGCAGCGCCCAATCGCCGTGGTAGAACTCGCGACTGCCAGCCGCTGCGCCAATCTGCCAGCCGTTCACGTTCGAGCCGACGCTGCTCGCCGTTTCTTCAATCTTGGCGAGGGCGGCTTTGATGCCATCACCCATCGCAGCCTTGAGCTCCGGAGAAACGCTTTTGGGAGCCGCCTTCCTCTCTGCTCCGATACCGATCATTGCGAACTTATGACGTAACGGTACCTCGACGGCCGCAGTGCCCACCGGAGGGCAGAATTGCAGCAGGAAGTTCAAATACTCAGCGAAACCTGTGGTGAACGCATTGTCTTCAAATTTCGGCCAGTTGATCGCCGGAGCAGAGGGCGGTTTGGGTTTGCCGAGATAGCTCGACAGCGGTTCCACCTTGTAGCCCGCTTGTATCTTCTCCACGTTGACGATGTCGGCAGGATTGAACAACTGCGTGCGGTAGACCACCAGGCTGAACTCGGTCTCACTGCGAAAGGTCTTTGCGATGCCTTTGGGCGTCTCACCCTTCCACTCCGGACCCGCGACCAGGTAACATGATGCTCCGTTACCGGTGCTACGGCTGCCCATGTATCCGTAATTGTTGGTGTAGAGATCCACCAGTTGCACATCGTAGTAGCGGCTCTTCTCGATCTCGGGCATGCAGAGGACGAATGGCTCCGCGCGCAGATCCAGCAACGCCATCGAATACGGCGTGTCGCTATTGGGCGTACTGATTCCGGTGTCCTTGGGGGTAAAGACGCGGGCCTCATTGTTGATCTGATTGATCGGCGCCTTGAACTGACCGGAGTTGCGGTCAATGAAAAAGCCGTACATCACCTTGTAGCCGACGACCATCGGGAAGCCATAGAGGTAGGCTTCCTCGGTGATCGCCTTGACTTCCTGTAGTTCCGGTTTTGCCGGCTGCTGCGCAAAAGTGCTGACTTGCAAGGAAGCGGAGAGAACAGCCAAGATCAATAACCTGGTGCTTATGAAGAACTTCGCTCGAAGCTTGTACATTGGTAGATTCCCTCGATCGCGGAACTGCCCTAGCCGGGACCACGACCCGCGCGACGTCTCAAACCGCGGCGACGTCTTGGAACGAGACGGCTTCGGTGTTGTGCTCTCCTTTACTTATGCCGGAGCAAACCCAGGATTGTGCCAGCAGGAGGCGATTTAGTTTGCCTGACCCGTGAAGGGACTTATCTGCTTGGCGAGGTGAGTGAATGCTGAGGCGTGCAGGTTGTCCATAAATCGCAATTAGCAACTGCTGAGCGAATCAGGCAGCTATAACAACATTGCTTCGGTCTCCCTAAGGTGATGGCAATGGGAGAGAGTCGGGAGCGAAGATACGAGTCGTTCATTTTTCTCCCACCGGCCTAGGGCACGGTCCTACTGAGATCCCGCCCCCAATCGTGTCGCACGAGTAGCAATCGATCACATCTTCCGATAATTCGAGTTCTTCTCGGCAACCGTGAGCTGTTTGCTGACGCCGTTGATGGTCGCCATGGCGACGTGGTTGGTGCCATCCGGCAACTGCGCGAACTGAGCGGAGATGTTGACCGCGTCGCTGGGATCGTTCAAGTACGAGTTCACCTTGACACTGACCGGCGAATGGGTCTGCTCACTGATGGTCATGGTCACGGAATCGCCCGGCTTGATGTAGTTCTTGATCACCAGACTGACTGTGCCGGCCCCGGGTTGCACCGAGATATTGCCGGCCTGCTTGGCCTGCATCAGAAGTTGCGGGTTTGGCGTGGTGTACTGTTTGGCCAGGGCGCTGATTTGCTGGCCGTATTGCTCGTATTCCTCCGTCTTCTTCTCGATCATGCGCTCTTTCATGCGGCCTTCGTGTCCGCCGGACTGCGCCTTTTGGTCGCTAAGCGGGTTTTTCTGCTGCTGGCCGTTCACCATTTGCACCTGATAGATTTTGGTGTCCTTGACGCTGCCCTTGATGCTGATGGTTTCAGTCTCCTGCCAGGTGTATTGGGCAAGTTTCTGTTTGTTGGTGTCTTGCGCCTGCTTGATGGCCATTAGCTTGTCTGCCATCTGCGGACTCTGTGCAACCGCATTGCCGGCAGTAAGTACTAGCGGAAGAGAGGCCGCCGCCCAAAGCAGCGTGACTCGATGAAATCTCTGCGCTGTTGCATTCCACATGACGTTGAGTCCTCGATTTCCCAGCTCGCAATCGCATTCCTCGCCCTCGGCGGTCGATCGTGCGGTTGCTCATTGGGAATTGATGTCAATTTCTTATGCCGCTCAGCGCATTGGATTGTGCCAAGCCAGTTGTAGTTTTAGCTCGTCCGCTGATTTCGGTGACAAACGTCATCGTTCCGTCACCACGGACTGGTGGTGCTCCCTTAAACCGACGGGAATTGGTAGGCCAGTCGAACGCCCGGCAGGAGAGGGCCTGTCGCTACCAGCGTCAAGACAGCAAAGCGAACGAAGTACCAAACCATGAAATCCTCCAAGCGGCTGAAAATCGATCTGCTGCAAACTGCGTCTTGTACCGGCCGCCTCGTCCTGCGACAGCGCTCACTGCTCCGAACGCGGTGGCCAGCTTACGTCGAGGACGCCGCTGCAAGCTCTTCAGGCCGGGCATGCAGAGAAACGAACCTGCGGAGAGCCATTGTCAGCGGGGTCGCCATGATGCTGCCCCACGGTCCTAGCAGATAGCCCCAAAACATCAACGACAACATGACCCCGAGAAACGAGATGTGCAGTTGCTTCTTCATGAACCTCGGCTTGAGCACGTAGTCGGCGAGGGCATTGGTCAGGATGAGCCCGCCGGCTACAAGCAGAGCTTGTTTCCAGCCCAGGGTAACCAGCGCCAGGAGAGTAGGCGGCACCAATGAAATCAGAATTCCCAGGTCGGGGATGAAATGCAGGAAGAAATATAGAACGCACCATAGGAAGGGGAAGTCGACCCCGATGGCGAGCAGCAATACGAAATTGGCTAGCGCAGTAATAGCACCTGTCTTCGCCATCACCACAATGAAGCCCTGCACGTCGCCGCCATAGTACAGGAGGCCTCTAGCGAGCGGGCCCAATCTGGTTTCATCATGTTCCGTCATCTCGACCAGGAAGAGCAACGAGAACAGTGCCACCAGAAAACGATCGGAAAGAAGGCCAATCATGCCTGGAGCTACCTCGCGGGCAAAGCCAATGATTCGTTCTGTCGCGGGCTTGCCGGAGGCAGAGGAAGCTGCAAGGTTGACGCCATGAGCGCTCAGAAACACTTGCGTGTGCTCAAAGATGATCTTCAAATGTTCTTCATAGATTGGCAGCCGCTCCTTGATCCGCAAGCCCGTCTCGACCAGAAGAAGGGAAACTACAAAGTGGCCGATGATCACCAGGGTGACGGTGGTGACGATGGCCATGGTCTTGGAGATATGGAAGCGGCGCATCAGCCATCGGGGGAACGGGAGAATGCAGTAGGTCAGCAACAAGGCTATCAGCAGGATGACAAGAAGATGTGATGCCTGCGTGACGCCCCACATCACGATGACGACACAGGCTCCGCCGATCAGAAGCGTCAGCAGCTGCGAAGATGATCGATCACTCATTCTCTACTCCCGCTGGTCAATGGCGCCACTCAGACAGTTTGCCTTGGCCCTTCTTCACTTTCTTGCCGCTTCCCGTGAACGTACGGGCGGTCGGGGCCGACCGCCCGTACCACGAGTGGCAGCGGCAGGGGGAATTACTGTCCACTGGCACCAATCATCCCGCCGAGCCACCCGGCAGACGGCGAAATGAGGTTGCCTAACTTGAATCCGCTATGTACCTGCTATCCCTTTGTTCTGCAGCACGCGGACGACAACGCGCCGGTTCTCCGCCTGCCCCTCGGTGGTGCTATCCGGGGCCACCTGCTGGCTCGTGCCCATCGCCCCTGGAGCCAGCATGCTGGTCAGCGGAATACCGCCCTGCTGTTCCAGGAAATTGATGACGTTCGTCGCCCGCTCCTGGCTCAGCTTCTGGTTCAGGGCTGCAGAACCAACTTTGGACGCGTAGCCCTGTACCTGGATTGTGTAGGCCGTCACGGTCTTGGCCTTCTTCGCCAATGCCAGCAACTTCGGCTTGTATTGCGGATCGATATTCACCTTTCCGTTGTCGAAGTACACCGTCACTTCGTCCATGATGTTGTAGTCGCCCAGTTCGCCAAATCGCTTGTTCGCCGCCGCGATCGCGGCCTTGTTGGCAGCAATTTCCGCTTCGTGTGCCGCTTGTTCTTTTTGCTCTTGCGTCAGTTCAGCCTGCTGTGCCTGTAGCTGTGCTTGCTGCTGCGCAATCTCCCGCTGCTGCTGTTGGGTCTGCTGCTCTACCGGAGTGACGCCGGCTTGGATGTCAGTAGCCGTCTTTAGGTCGCCGCCCTTGAACCTGACGGCACTGGCAACAAGCTGGTTCTGAGCGTTGTAGTTGCCTTGCACCTCGCAAGCGAGCCCTGGCACGAGCGCAGTCACCGCCATCTCCTTCTTGCGGGCATGAAATACGCCCTGTACTTCATCGACCTGCGTATCTGGAGTAAGTACTACCGTCACGTTTCCTGAATTCGTCCGCAGTGTCAGGGTATTGCCGCTACGTCCACTGATCACGCCTTGGAGATTTGCGCTCTGCGCGACAGCAATACCACAAGCAAGAACAACTACCGCGAGGAAGGCGAAGCTTCCGCTCGTAATCCGAATTTGACATCTCGATTTCATCGTCCGAACCCTCCATAGTGCGAATGCCAAGATGGCACTTGAATTACGGCTGTCGAGCCACTGCTGGGACGTCTTATCCGACCGCCGACATAGAGATATACCTCTGCAACGGCAGAGTTGTGCCAAACACCGCCAATTAATGCTGTCGTGAACTGCCAGGCGTCGGGGCATGCGGCCGCTGTCTCCAACCCTGGCTAGCGGGAGGATCGTGCCAGCGCTGGAGTTGTTTTTGTCTTTTCGTTTGGTAGACTTACAGGGTTCTCCTCTCAAGCTAAGGGCTACATCCGCACATGCGAGATTACCCTCAATTCGTCAACTCAGAGGCGTCACGACCGCCTAATGTCGCCCAATTGTCACGTTTGACTGATGAGCAGTTGATGGCCGAGCTTCAGTCCGGCAATCAGGACGCGCTCGCCGTTCTCTACCACCGCTACAACCGATTGATTTACAGCATCGCGCAAAAGATCGTCCGCGACCCCGCCGAGGCGGAGGACGTCGTGCAAAACGTTTTCTTCGAAGTTTTCCGCTCGGCGGCAAATTTTGACCCTTCCAAAGGCACTTGTAAAGTGTGGCTGCTCCACTATGGGTACCACCGCGCCATAAATCGGAGGCAGCAGCTCAATGCGAGACATTTCTACAACCTGGCTGCCATCGAGGATGTGGAGGGAGCCTTGTCCAAGAAAGAATCCAACCTCGGCCGGTTCGCCCACGGTGAGCTGAAGCATCTGATGCAGCAGGGCTTGTCAACTCTGAACGCGGCGCAGAAACGAGTGATCGAGCTCGCCACCTACCAAGGGTTGTCGATGCAGGAGATTTCTGCCCAAACGGGCGAGTCGCTGGTCAATGTGAGGCATCACTATTACCGGGGTCTGAAGAAGCTGCGATCCTTCGTTAACGACGTGCGGCCCAAAGAGAAGGAGGTCGGTGGTGAAACCGCCTGATCACTCCTACTTCGAAGAGCTGGCAGCCTTGTCCGCGGGCGGTTACCTCTCGGAGGAGGAGCTTCGCGAATACCGCGAGCATTCCATCACTTGCACGGAATGTCAGCAGTCCGAAGAGGATTTTGCTGAAATCGTGGAGCTCGGTCTACCCCTGACTCAGAGTTCGGTTCGGGAGATGTACGACAAGTTGCGCTTCCGCCCGCAGGTAGGCGCCCGCGAACGCTTCTTTGAGCGCGCACGGGCCGAAGGCATTCGCTTCTCTCCGGAAGTGGAAAGGCCCCGCTCCAGTTCCGGGAAGCGTGGCGTCCTTCTTGCTTCTGTCGCCGGGGCTTCGGCACTCGCAGCCGCGATCGCCGTGGTGGCACTTTACCCCAGATTTGCCTCCTCTCGACCTTCGCCGCCACCGGCTGAGTCCCAGGCGCAACTGCAGGAATTGAAGACTGAGAATGCCGAGTTGAAAGCAAAGCTGTCGGCTCAACCGCCTGCCGATTCTCAGCAGGCCGAGTTGAATAGCTTACGAGGGCAACTCCAGGCTGCAGTAAAGGCAGCGGAGGACAATGGGCGAAGTGTGAATGAACTGAGGATACGAGCCGAGCAGGACGCGACTCAGAACGCGCAACTCCTCGCCGAACTTCAGAACGGCGAGAAGTCTCTGGAGAACGCAAAGGCGGAATTGGCCCGCCTGAGCCAGCAGCACAACGAGGATCAGGCCTCTACCGTTGCGTTACGCACGCACGTCAACGATCTTACTGAACAGTTGCGCACGTCAAATGCAAAAGTTGACCTGGATCGGCAGTTGTTGGCCCAGGGCAAAGACGTCCGCGATCTTATGGGGGCTCGTCAGCTGCACGTCGTCGACGTCCGCGACACCGACCCGTCCGGCAAGTCCGGAAAGGCGTTCGGTCGCGTGTTCCTGACGGAAGGCAAGTCCCTGATCTTCTACGCCTTCGACCTGAATGACGCAAAGCTGAATGACGCCAAGCACACTTTCCAGGTATGGGGACAGGCAGAGGGCAAGGAGGCATCGGTCCGTAGCCTCGGCTTCCTCTACGTGGACGATAAGGCTCAGCGCAGATGGGCATTGAAAGTGGAGAATCCCAAGCTGGTGAGTGAGATCGATTCGGTATTCGTCACCGTGGAACCGGCAGGAGGCGCGAAGAAGCCAGGTGGCCAGCGCATGTTATATGCGTATCTCGGGGAGGCCAATCATCCGTAACACTTAAGTTGTACTTGATGGCAGCGGTTTCTGCACCAACACGGTTACTAACCCCTCCTACACTACGGACTTGCATGCCGCTTCGTCTCGGCCAGATCGTG
>Ga0207855_1000086_pt1 | contig 14876 bp, 11 predicted proteins | sample LuqExpMetageno14_FD_187772 | JGI IMG/M metagenome (GOLD analysis project Ga0207855, IMG submission 187772) | Tropical forest soil microbial communities from Luquillo Experimental Forest, Puerto Rico - Sample 14 (SPAdes) | ecosystem: Environmental > Terrestrial > Soil > Tropical forest ...
CTCCGCGCTCGACCGGGTGCTGCCGGCTGATCCAGCAGAGAGCGGCCCTGGTCTGCGCGGCCATAGCTGCGCAGGTGGCATCGTCTGCGTTTAGTACGGTGTAGTCGGTGGCGGTCTGGTTTTCGAAAACCCGCGCCTTGGCGGCGGCATAGTTCTCAACGGTGTGATGGCGGTCGAGGTGATCGGGAGTGACGTTGAGCACCATGGCGATCTTAGGGTGGAAGGTCTGGATGGTTTCCAACTGGAAGCTGCTGACTTCGAGCACGATCCAGGTATCGTCGGTGGCTTCGTCAACAAAACTGATGGCGGGGGTTCCGATGTTGCCGCCGACGAGAGTCTTCTTTGCGCCAGCGGCAATAATCTCGCCGGTCAGCGCGGTGGTGGTGGTCTTGCCGTTCGAGCCGGTGATGGCGATGATCTGGCCCTTGAGATAACGGGCTGCGAGTTCGAGCTCTCCGATGACGGGAATGCCCGCCTGGCGCGCCTGCACCAACTGCGGCACGTCGAAGGGCACACCGGGGCTGATGACGATGAGTTGCTGTTCGGTGAAGGTGCGTTCGCCGTGATAGCCGGCCTCGACGCCGATGCCGCGATCCAAAAGCTGCGGGATCTCGTGATGCAGCTCTTCTTCCGACTTGGTGTCTGAGACCTCGACACGCGCGCCCCGGTCCGCCAGAAAGAGAGCACTGGCGATGCCCGATTTGCCCAGTCCGACGACGAGTACGCGCCTGCCTTTGACATCCATGAAAGAGTCCGCCCGAATGGTCATTGTGCCACGTTTAGACTGCGGCTAGCGCAGTTTCAACGTGGTGAGAGCAAAGAGTGCAAACACCAGCGAGGCAATCCAGAAGCGAACGATGACTTTCGACTCGCTCCAGCCCAGAAGTTCGAAATGGTGGTGAATGGGCGCCATCTTAAAGATGCGCTTTTTACGCAGTTTGTACGATCCAACCTGCAGGATCACCGACAGGGCCTCGATGACAAATACTCCACCAATAAAGGGAAGGAGCAATTCCTGCTTGATGAGCACGGCAACCGTCCCGATGGCGCCGCCCAGGGCCAGCGAACCGACGTCGCCCATGAATACTTCGGCGGGGTGAGCGTTGTACCAGAGGAAGCCGATGGCGGAGCCGACCATGGAGCCGCAAAAGATGGTCAGCTCCGAAACTTGCGGGATCTTGGAGATCTCAAGGTAGTCGGCAAAGAGGGCGTGTCCGCTGACGTAGGTCAGCATGGTGAGCGCGCCCGCGGCGATAACGGTGCAGCCGATAGCCAGCCCGTCGAGGCCGTCGGTCAGGTTCACGGCGTTGCTGGAACCGACGATGATCAGCATGACGAACAGCAGGAAGGGCAGATAAGCCAGCGGCCAGAACTCGGTCGGGAGTATCCGGCCAATGACGAGGTCGGGCCGGAAGTGCTTTAAAAACGGCACAATCAGGCGGGTCGAGTAAAGTCCGTAGCGCTGCAGGATGATCAGCGTCAGCCCAATGGCGAGGGCCACGGCGAACTGGTAGCTCAGCTTGGAGCGTCCGGTCAGACCGAGATTGCGGCGATGCACGACTTTGAGATAGTCGTCGGCAAAGCCAATTGCGCCGTAGGCCAGGGTGGCGAGAGTGGCAATCCACACGAAGCGGTTGCTCAAATCGGCCCATAGCAGGGTGGGCACGATGATGGCCACCACGATGAGAACTCCACCCATGGTCGGCGTGCCAGCCTTGCGCTGGTGGGCTTGCGGGCCATCTTGGCGAATGTACTGTCCAATCTGGAAATCGCGCAGGCGGCGCACCACCGCCGGTCCAATCACCAGGCCGATGAACAGCGCCGTGAGGCTGGCGAATGCAGTGCGAAAGGTCAAATAGCGGAAGATTCGGAACGGGCCGATGTGGAGTACGACGAAACCTTTCTGGTACAGCAGCCAATAAAGCAAATTGTTCCCCGTTCTTAAAGTAGGACTGCAGCCCGCCGCGTCAGCGGGAGTTGCCGGCAGCCTGCCCCATCCAGCTTTCGAGTGCCCGCTCCAATCTCACACCGCGCGACCCCTTCAGCAGCACCAGGTCGCCGGGCTTGATATTGCCGCGCAGCCACTCGCCCGCTTCTTCCGGAGAGGCCACGAACTCGGCGTCCACGTTAGCCGAGGCCGCGCCTTCGACAATGAGCCGGGCCAGGCCGCGCACACCCAGGACGAAGTCCACTCGATAGTTTCCCATGAGCTGACCGCAGTCGCGATGCATGGCCTCGCCGTCGGGCCCCAACTCAAGCATTTCTCCGGCTACCACAATGCGCCGCTGCGCCGGCAACTGGGCCAGCGACCGCACCATGCTCTCCAGCGCCTTCGGGTTGGAATTGTAGCAATCGTTGATGACGGTCGCGCCTTCGTACTCCAGCATCTGGCCGCGCTTGTCACCCGCGGAAAGCGAAGACAGAGCAGAGGCGGCAGCTTTCAGAGTGACGCCGTACTGCAATCCCACTGCGACTGCGGCGAGCGCGTTGTAGATACTGTGCTCGCCGAGGAGCGGCAAGGCGGCAGGCGCAATCTCATCGTTGTACACGACTTCAAAGGCGGCGCCCAATGGGTGCAGAGCTTGTATGTCGCGAGCCGTGACGTCGGCAGGCTTGTGCAGCCCAAAGTACACAACCTTGCCGGGAAAATCGCGTCCGAACTGCGAGACATAAGGATCGTCGGCATTGAGCACCGCGATCCCGTTGGGGGGCAGCGACTCGATCAACTCCCGCTTGGCCCTGGCGATGGCGGCAATCGAATCGAAGAACTCGAGGTGTACCGGCGCCACTATGGTCACGACACCGCAATCGGGCTGCGCCAGTTTCGCCAGCGCCGCGATCTCGCCGGGGTGCGACATGCCCATCTCGATGACGGCGATGTCGTGCTCGGGTTCCAGCTTGAGAAGTTGCAGCGGCATGCCGAAGTGATTGTTCAGGTTGCCTTGCGACTTCAGGACGTTGAACTTGGTTCCCAGCACGTGGGCAACGATTTCCTTGGTGGTTGTTTTGCCGGCGGAACCGGTGATTCCCACCACCGGCTTGCCCCACATCCGCCGTACCGCCGCCGATAATTGCTGCCAGGCGAGCAGCGGATCGTCTACCGACAACAGGCGCGAATGGTCCGGATAGCGGCCCAGACGTTCGCGGGCGACGACGGCTGCTACAGCATGCCTGGCCAGCGCGGCCTCGACAAAGTCGTGCCCGTCGAGGCGCTCTCCGCGGACGGCAAAGAACAGTTCACCAGGCTGAATTGCGCGGGAGTCAATGGAATAGCCAGCAGCGACGGCCAGAGGGTCGTAACTGCCACTGGCTTGCACGAAACCGGCGACCTGCGAAAGGCTGAGCTTCATGAGCCGACCGGATGCGGCGATGCGTATCCGGAATGTTGCAGGGCCTTGCGCGCTACTTCCACATCATCGAACGGAACCGTTCCCTCGCTGGTAACCTGGTGCTTTTCGTGGCCCTTGCCGGCGATTAGAAGGATGTCACCGGCCTCGGCTTCCTGAATGGCCAACTCGATTGCTTTGCGGCGGTCGGGCTCCAAAGTGTATCGCACGCCCGTGCGCTGCAGGCCCGGCAGCGCGTCGTTCATGATGGCGATGGGATCTTCGCTGCGCGGATTATCACTGGTCAGAATTACGAAGTCGCTGCCACTACCGGCGGCCTCACCCATCAGCGGACGCTTGGCGCGGTCGCGATCGCCGCCACATCCGAAAACCGTGATGACGCGACCTGGCCCGCCCCGCTGGTGGAGGAAGTCGTGGGCGACGGCAGTGAGGTTGCGGATGGCATCATCGGTGTGGGCGTAATCCACAATCACCGTGAACGGCTGCCCAAGGTCGAGGCGCTGGAAGCGTCCGGCGACATGCGCAATCTGGTCGGCCGCCTCGGAAATCGCGCTGGGTTGCACCTCGCGCGCATAGGCGGCGGCGGCAGCGGCCAGCAGGTTGTACACATTCACCCGGCCCAGCAGCGGGCTCCAGATGGGAATGTCACCCTGCGGCGTGACCATCTTGAAGCCAATACCCGAGCCGCTGACCTTCAACTCCTCGGCGTGGAAATCACCCTTTTCCAGTCCGTAAGTAATCACCTCGTGGTGGCGCTTGCAGAATTCGATCAGTCGACGGCCATATTCGTCATCGAGGTTGGTGACCACGGAGCGCGGCGGCTCCACGCCCAGCCCCTTGAACAGAATCAACTTGGACTGAAAGTAGTTCTCCATGGTGCCGTGAAAGTCGAGATGATCGCGCGTCAGGTTGGTGAACACCACGACCTTGAACGGAATTCCAAAGGTGCGCTGCTGCTCCAAGGCGTGGGAAGAAACTTCGAGGACGGCCTCGGTACAACCAGCATGCACGGCTTTGGCAAACAGACGGTTCAGTTCAAGGGCCTCAGGTGTGGTGTGCGGCGCCGGGAACGTGTCAGTTCCGATGCGGTACTCGACCGTGCCCACCAGCGCAATCTTGCGCCCTGCGGCCCGCAACATACGGCTCAGGATGAACGAAGTGGTCGTCTTACCGTTGGTGCCGGTGATGCCGGTGATCTCAAGCTTTTCCGCAGGATGTCGATAGAAGTTGGCGCTCAGCCGAGCCAGCGCCCGACGTCCGTGCGGCACCCGCGCCCAGGCGATGCCAGGGCGTGGAGAAAGCGAGTCGCTCACCACGGCCACGGCTCCGTTGGCAATCGCCTTGTCGATATAAAGATTCCCGTCAGTGTGCTCGCCGCGCATGGCAACGAAACACCAGTCGGGTTTCACCCGCCGGCTGTCGTAGTCGAGCCCGGTAATCGGCGGATCGCCCCTCTCGTCCAAAACTTCTGCGCCGTCAAGCAATTGTAGGAAGTTCATACAAGTAAATTATAGTCGCGCGAGAAAGGCGGTAAGCGACTGTTTTGGTCGCTGGACGACTCCGTCCCAAATCGGCACAGAGCCAAGTCTAGTGGCTAAATCGCACCGTAACTTTTTGTCCGGCAAGCAGATGGCTGCCCGGCGGAGGAGACTGCTGGCGGGCAACCCCGCTGCCCAACACGTTAATCTCAAGCCCGCTCTGCTGAGCCGCCTCCACCGCCGAGCGGAGCGATTTGCCCATGAACGAGGGAACGACTATGCCGCTGTCGACATTGAGCACGATTGTGCCATTGGCGGCCATGGGAGCAGAAGTTGCGCCGTTCGATGCAGACGGGGCGTCGGTAGATGTAGCGCTTGCATCAGGCGGAGCAGACATCCGCAGTGATGCGTCCACGATCTTCGCGGCCGGCGCCTGTGTCGTGTTTGGGCCGTTCGCGGATGACTGGTTGCTATTAGCGCTATTCGGTGCATCGAAGCTTTCAGACACGAGCGGCGCGCCCAGGCGGTCCGATCCCTCTTCGGCTGCGTCGTCGTTCTTGGCGGAAGCCAGCAACGTGAGCCGCTGCTGGTTCTTGGGCTCAATGTCGTGGGGCACGTGCTGGTACTCCAGCACCTGTTCGGCAATACGCTTGAACACCGGGGCGGAGACTTGTCCACCCTGGTGGAGACCTTGCGCGGAATCGAGAATCACGGCAATCGTGATGGCGGGATTGTTCACCGGAGCGAAACCGACGAAGGAAGCGACATACTTGGTTTTGGAGTAGGCGCCGGTGTTTGGGTCCACTTTCTGTGCCGTACCGGTCTTGCCCGCCACGGTGTAACCGTCGAGGACGGCGCGGCGCGCAGTACCGTCGAGCACTACGCTTTCCATCATCTTCTTCATTTGCGCCGCGGTCATGGTGGAGATCACACGATGTTGTTGCGGGGGATGAAACACCACCGGCGCCGGTCCCGCGTTGGGGGGCAACTGGCCGGCCACGATGCGCGGCGGGGTGTACACGCCATCGTTGGCGATGGTCGAAACCATAGAGACGACTTGCACGGCCGTAACACCGATTTCCTGGCCCATCGCCATGGCGCCAATCGAAACCTTGGACCAGCGGTTGACAGGCTTCTTCAAGCCGCGGCTCTCGCCCGGAAGTTCGATGCCGGTGGGCGATCCAAAACCGTAGGAGCGGATGTACTCATCGAAACGCTGGTCGCCCAGCTTCATGCCGGTCTTGACGGCCGCGACGTCGCTGGAATGCGCATAGGCCTCAGCAATCGTCATCACGCCCATCTTGTGGGCATCGTGTATGGTCATGCCGAAAATGGTGATGGCGCCACCCTGGCAGTCCACCATGTCCTGGGGCTTGACTACGCCCTGTTCGATCGCCGCCGAGTAGGTCACGGTCTTGAATACGGAGCCCGGCTCATACACGTCGCTGACCGCGCGGTTCTTCAGCGCCTCTTTGGGGACGCTGTTGAAGACGTTGGGATTGAACGTCGGTCGATTGGCCAGGGCGAGAATTTCTCCGGTGTGCGGGTTCTGGACGACCACCGTGCCGGCCGCAGCCTTGGTGTCTTGCATCGCCTGCTCGAGCTCTTTTTCGGCGATGTGCTGGATGGTGCCGTCGATGGTCAGCACGAGGTTCTGTCCGGGATCAGGCTGACGCTCCACCCGGCCGTACCATTTGCGGCGGGCGTCCACGGAAATCGTCTCTTTGCCGGGGATGCCGCGGAGGTCGTCGTCATACACCAGTTCGAGACCGCCCAGGCCTTCATCGTCCGTTCCCACGTAACCGACGGCCTGGGCCGCGAGTTCACGCTTGGGATAGAAACGCTTGGGCTCTTTGCGGAAGTAGATGCCGCGCAAGTTCAGTTCGCGGACACGGTCGCTGGTCTCCGCATCCACCTTGCGCTTCATCCAGGCGAAGTTCTTCTGCGAGCGCAGGCGGGCCAGCAGTTCCTGCGGATCGGTGTGCAGGACGGTGGAGAGAATTTGCGCTGTGGTTTCCTGGTCGGGGATTTCGCTGGGAACAGCAAACACCGAATCAACGTCGATCGACATTGCCAGTTCGGTGCCGTTGCGGTCGTAAATGGTGCCGCGGCGCGGTTCCACTTCAATCACCCGCCCGCGCTGGCGTGAGGCCAGGTTGAGGAAGAACTCGTACTTGACCACCTGCAGGACGACCAGGCGGCCCAGGACCGCCGCGACCCATAAGAACAGTACAGCCGACAGAATGTAAAGCCGCTTGGCCGGTGTGTTTGCAGGTCTGCTTGCCCGCATCTCCCCTTCTACCCTTCATGCGATCCCGGCGCCGGGATGCAAGTCTTACATTGTGGTACTACCCTACATTGTGGTACTGCTCTCACCTTTCGGCACTGATAAAGTTGCGGCGGTCCGGCATGGGCAGACCGCCGCGATTACCTTCGGTTCGTCATGGCACTCTTTCCAAACGAGCCTATTGCTGCACCGATACGACGGAAATTCCACTGGGGTTCGCCCGGGCCATTACCGGAACCCCGGCATCGACGTTGCCGCTCTCGATGGGCTGCAGTTGCCCCGCCACCGGCGGAATCATGCCCAGCTTGCGCGCCTCCGTCTCGATGCGGTTCAAATCCGTAAGCGACGAAACCTCTAATTGCAACGCCCGGTTGCTCTGCACAATGGCATTGTGTTCCGCCTTGGCCTGTTCGATGCGGTAACCGTATTCAATGGCACTGAGGTGCTGCAGCAGGTACACCATCACCACCAGGAAAAGCATGCCCAGGGTCACGCCAAATGACAGCATTTCGCGGCGGCGCTTCGGATCCGCCACCCGTACAACGCGGGTGTTGTCGACGCGCTTGGCGAAGTAGATCTCCGGCGTTCCCATGAACATGCCACGGGTCTGGGAAACCTGTTCGCCCCAACTGGCTGCGTCCTGCATTGTGGGATAGATCACACCTGCCGCCATCATGCTCTCCTTGCGCCCTACATTGTGGGACGCCGCCTGTTCGAACCGCCCGCAACCTTTTCCACCGCCCTGTGCATATCTCTGCGGAAAATGTTGATAACTCTCGTAACTTGCTAGAAACACAACCTTGCCAAACTCAAGTTCGCTCCGCCGCCCGCAGCTTCGCGCTGCGGGACCGCGGATTACGATCGATTTCTTCCTCGTCAGCGACAACCGGTTTTTTGGTCAGAACGTGTAATACCCCGTTGTGGGAGCCTTCCCGCAACACGTCTTTCACAATCCGGTCTTCCAGAGAGTGAAAGCTGATGACCACCAGCCTGCCGCCTTTTTTCAGCACCTGTGGCGCCGCGCCTGTACTCAACAGCTCCCGCAGGTCGTCTAATTCACGGTTCACTAGAATTCGGAGAGCCTGAAAGGTCCTGGTCGCCGGATGAATGCGCCGTTCAGCCTGGTTCATTGGCCGGGCCGCAGCCGAGACGACCGCCGCAAGTTGCGCAGTGGTGCGAATCGGCCGCGCCCGAACAATGGCTCTGGCGATTCTCCGCGACCTCCTTTCCTCACCGAATTCGTAAATCGCATCGGCCAGCTCACGCTCGTCGAAGCGGTTTACCACTTGTTCGGCGGTCAACCCCGACTGCGTATTCATACGCATGTCCAGGGGCCCGTCCGCCTGAAAACTAAATCCGCGCTCGGCGTTCTCCAACTGCATGGAGCTGACACCCAGATCGGCCAGCAGTCCATGGGCACTGGCGGGCGCCACATGCTGCGCCACTTCCGCAAAACTTGCGTGCACCAGTTCGATCTGCGGCCAATCGGAGGCCAACTCCGGGGGAGGGTTGGTCAGCCGTTCGCGCGCCCGTTCCAGCGCCGCCGGGTCCTTATCGAAGCCAATCAAACGTCCCGCGGCGCCGAGGCGTCTTGCGATTTCCCAACTGTGTCCGCCTAAGCCGAGGGTCGCATCGATATAGGTCCCGCCGCGCCGTACGGCCAGGAATTCGATCGCTTGCTGTAAAAGAACCGATACATGGCCAAACTGCGTTTCTTTCGGCTCGCCATGTCCGCGCCCTTGGGCGCTGTCCGTTGTTGGTGCCTTTTTGTCCATTCACTGCCGTTCCGAGTTGCTGAATGGACCGCTCTGCCTCACTAAATCCCCAGGTCCGCCAGTGTTTTCGCATCGTCCTCAGAAAGCGGCTGACGCACTTCTTCACGCAGCGCGTCGGCATTCTGTACTTCGAGGTACGTTAAGCGTCCTGCCACTGAGACTTCGCCTTTCAGCCCGGCCGATTCGCGCAACACCGCCGGCAGCAGCAGACGCCCCTGGTTGTCGAACTCCACTTCCTGCCCGTAGTAACTGGTTAGCTTCAAAAGCTTCTGCCTCGAAGCGTTGAAACTGGGAAGAGCGACCAGCTTGCGCTCGATCGTCTCCCACTCCTGGATGGGATAAACATAGGCACTCTTGCCATCCCGGCTGGTGATATAGAATTTGGAGCTGCTGTACTTTTCGTCGGCCAGACGCTTGTATTCTGCGGGCATTTTGAGGCGCCCCTTGTCGTCCAGCCGGGTTAAGTGCGAGCCACGAAACATAAACGCCGGCGTCGTTTCGCCGGAAACCTACTTCGCCGGAAAAGGAGGAAGAACTGGAAATCCAACCCAAACGGGAGCGATTTGCTGCTTTCTGGGCGGTTTTGGCAGATGCGACCAATTCGCTCTAGAAGCTCCCCGGGTTGACCACTTCACTCCAACTCTGGCCACTTTTTACCACTCTTGAGTCCGAAGTTTATACCCTTTACTGTGCGTGTCAAGCGGAAAAGTGCTTTGTTTACCAATATTTTTGCGGTTCTCTTCCCGACTTGATCCAATGCCTACAGGTTGTGTCTCACGTTCTGTCTGCCCCCAAGTAATTGCGCTGTCGTTGCTGCGGCGTGACAAAGCAGACGGAAGATCATCCTAAGAATCCGGAAGATTCCGGCAAGCAAACCGCCGTTGGCCGGCTTTGCAACCGCGATCCGGCGCACGAGCTGCAGTTGGGAGAGGACCACTTCAGACCACAATCCGCCGGCTTTCGGGATGTGATTTGGCAACCTCCCAGCCGGGCGATATAGTCATTGCGCCATGAGTGTGCGCCTGCACGTCGAGCACTGGGTTCCTATTCCCCTGCCGCGTGTCTTCGCATTTTTCGCCGATCCGCACAATCTGCCGCGCATCATGCCGCCATCGCAGGGGGCGAAGATTCTGAAACTGAATCTGGTGCCGCCGCGGTTTGCGGAAGGCACTCGGCCAAAAGGCTTCGAGCGCATGGCCGGAGCGGGCAGCGAAATTTACTTCAAGTTCCGGGCGATTCCCTACGTCCCGATCCACGAGCGCTGGACCGCGCTGATCACCGAGTTCTCGTTTAACGAGTATTTTTGCGATATCCAGAAGCAGGGCCCGTTCAAGTCATGGCACCACACACACTTCTTTGAGGCGAGAACCGAGGATGGCCGCGAGGGCACCGTCGTGGGCGATGAAGTGGAGTACGAAATCGGTTTCGGGGCAGTCGGCCGGATGCTGGAACGGCTGGTGTTCCAGCGCATGATGGAGGCGATTTTTGAGCACCGTAAAGACGCGCTGGAAAAAGTCTTCGCGTCCGATATCTATCGGCCGCGCATGGCGAAGATCTAACCCAGCAGTGAGAGTCCGGAGCTTGCCTCGTGCCGCGCTGGTGGACATACTCTATGCTTACTCCATGGACGTCTTCGCCCTCACGCGCAAGCTCATCGACTTCGAATCCATAACCGGCAATGAGGCCGCTGTTGGCGCGGCCATCGTAGAGGAACTAGCGGCATTAGGCTACGCCGTGGAGCGAATGCCGGTCGAGGGCGCGCGGTTCAACGTGTGGGCGACGCACCCGGGCACGCCGAGGCCTGAGCTGGTTTTCTCGACGCATATGGACACCGTGCCGCCGCATATCGCATCATCAGAGACTGCCGATCGCATCTACGGACGTGGCTCGTGCGACGCCAAGGGCATCATGGCGGCGCAGATTGCGGCAGGCGAGAAGCTCAAGGCGGAAGGCGTCCACGCAGGTCTGTTATTTTTGGTGGGCGAAGAGCGCGACAGCCAGGGCGCACAGACGGCCAATCTCGATCCCAGGGGGGCGAGGTTCCTCGTCAACGGCGAGCCGACGGAGAACCGAATCGCGCGGGCGTCGAAAGGAACCCTGCGCGTCGAGGTAGTCGCCAAAGGCCGCATGGCACACTCGGCCTATCCGGAGCTGGGTGAGTCGGCCATCGAAAAATTGCTCGATGCACTGGAAAACATCCGCGCGATTGAGTTGCCTACGCATGCCAAGGCCGGACCGTCCACGATGAATATTGGCTTGATCGAAGGCGGGCGCGCGCCGAATGTCATTCCCGATCATGCTGCGGCAAATCTGCTGATCCGGCTTGTCGGTCCCACGGACGAATTGCGCCGGCAGATCACTGCCGCGGTCGAAGGCAAGGCCGAAGCCAATTTCATCCTCGAGATTCCGTTTATGGAGTTGGGCACGGTGCCCGGTATTGAGACCATGGTCGCGGCGTTTACCACCGACGTTCCAGCGCTCGGGAACTGGGGCAATCCGGTGCTGATCGGGCCCGGCTCGATTCACGTCGCCCATACCGAGGGCGAGTACATCGAAAAGAAGCAGTTGCTGGAGGCGGTTGAGCTTTACGCCCAGATTGGGAAATTCCTGTTGCGAAACATTGCAACGTCCTGACGGGGCAGTTTGGTCCGGTGACACTTGTTCAGTCGCCCATTTTCTGGTATCCCATCCAGAGGCCCAGGTGAAGGAGAGTCAGCCATGCCTGCTTCGCAGCGTCCGACACCGGCGCAATCGGCTTCACAAACGACGTATCGCACCGAGCGCGGTCATCCGCTGCCGATCGGGGCTACGGTGCATCGCGCCGGGGTGAATTTTTCCGTCTTTTCGAAAGAAGCGACGGGGTGCTCCCTGCTGCTGTTCCATCCCGGTGAGCGCGAGCCCGTCGCAACCTTGCCGCTCGATCCGCATTCAAACCGCACGGGACAAGTATGGCACTTATTTGTCATCGGACTCGACGCTGGGGAGCACTACGGTTACCGGTTCTCGATGGAACCCAATCCGAATTCGTCGATCTATCGGTTTGATCCCGCGCAAAACCTGCTCGATCCCTACGCCCGCGTCATTTCAGGAGGCTTCGATTGGGGCATCGCTTCAATCCAGGCGGAGGGGCTGCGACACAGCGTCATCGCAGAAGACCATTTCGAGTGGGAGCAGGACCAGCCGCTGAACATTCCGCTGGTTGACTCGATCATTTACGAGATGCATGTGCGCGGCTTCACGCGGCATGGGTCGTCCGGGGTGGCGCACCCGGGAACGTTTGCCGGACTGATCGAAAAAATACCGTACCTGAAAAAACTGGGGGTGACTGCGATCGAGTTGCTGCCGGTGAACGAGTTTGAGGAATCCGATACCGACCGGACGAATCCATTTACCGGCGAGCCGCTGCTCAACCTATGGGGTTATCAACCGATCGCCTTCTTCGCGCCCAATGCGGCTTATTGTTCAACGCGAGGCGACGGCGACCAGGTGCGCGAGTTCCGGCAAGTGGTGAAGGCGATGCACCGCGCCGGGATCGAAGTGATCCTCGACATGGTGTTCAACCATACCGCCGAGGGCGCCGCGGACGGCCCGACATTTTCGTTTCGCGGGATCGACAACGCCACGTATTACCTGCTGGATCGCACGAGCGGCGAGTACCTGAACTACTCCGGCTGCGGCAACACCGTGAATGCGAACAATCCCGTGGTGCGCGACTTTATAGTCGAGTGCCTGCGTTACTGGGTGACGGAAATGCACGTGGACGGCTTCCGCTTTGATCTGGCTTCCATACTTGGCCGCGGAGAGGATGGCTCGGTATTGAAGAACCCGCCCCTCTTGGAAAGGATGGCGTACGATCCAGTGCTCGCCAACACCAAGCTGATCGCCGAGGCATGGGACGCTGCGGGCCTGTATCAGGTGGGTCAGTTTCCCGCGTGGGGACGATGGGCGGAGTGGAACGGCATCTTTCGCGACGACGTGCGCAAGTTCGTCAAGGGCGACCAGGGCATGACCTCGGCACTGTCCACGCGCCTGTTGGGCAGCCCCGATTTGTACGAGACAAGCGCGCGTGAGCCGTATCACAGCATCAACTTCGTGACCTGCCACGACGGCTTCACGCTCAACGATCTGGTGGCGTACAACGAGAAGCACAACCTGGCGAACGGAGAGAACAACACCGACGGCAATAACGCGAACCTGAGTTGGAACTGCGGGGCGGAAGGGCCAACAGCCGACCCTGCCGTCAACGAGCTGCGGGCGCGGCAGCGCAAGAATTTTGCCGCCATCCTTCTCTTTTCGCACGGCGTTCCCATGCTTCTGGCTGGCGACGAAATGGGGCGCACACAGCAGGGCAACAACAATGCCTACTGCCAGGACAACGACATGAGCTGGGTCAACTGGGGGCTGACCAACGAAAACGCCGGTCTGGTGCGGTTCTTTCAGCTCATGATCGCCTTCCGCAAGCGCTGTCCGATGCTTCGACGCGATACGTTTGAACTCGATGGCAACAGCGGCTTCCACGTCACCTGGCACGGCACAAAGCGCATGTCGGCCGACTGGGGGCCGGAATCGCGCTCTGTCGCAATGCAATGGACGCAACTTCATGCCGACGGTACGCGCGACGATCTGCACTTCATCGCGCACGCGCACTGGGAAGACGCGACATTTGAGTTGCCGGATATCGGCGCGCGTAAGTGGTTCCGGTTGGTGGATACGGCACTAGCCTCACCGCTGGACATCGCAGAGGAAGGCAAGGAGTACTCCCTGCCGTGGCAGCAGAGCTATCCGGTGAAGGCGCGCAGCGTCGCGATCTTTGTGGCGAAGTGATGCGCTAACCGGCCGCACCCATGCGCTCAAACCTGCCATTTGCCGGGTTGAACTGGCTGATCGAGCCGTCTCCAATGTCGTAAAGCCAGCCGCGGATCTCGATCTCGCCGCGCAGCAACCGTGAATGCACGCTGGGGTGCGTCTTGAGGTGCTCGATCTGGCCAAGCACGTTGGACTCCGTGATTTGACGCAGTTGCACGTCTTCGGGAGCGTCGCCGAACTTGCGCAACGCCTGGTTGCGCGCAGCAAAGCCGTGACTCATCCAGTGCCGAACCCCGGGCATGCCCTCGACCTGTTCGGGATGAAGCAGCGCCTTCATGACCCCGCAGTCGGTGTGGCCGCAGATGACGATCACCGGCACCTTGAGGACCAGCATGGCGTACTCAACACCCGCGGTCACACCACCGACGAACTCGACGTACGGCGGCACCATGTTGCCGGGGTTGCGCTCGATGAAGATTTCGCCGGGATCGGTCTGGGTCACCAAGTTAGGGTTGACGCGCGAGTCGGCGCAGGTGATGAACATCGCCAACGGTTCCTGACCCAGTCGCAAGCGCTCAAACATCTCGCGCTGTGCCGGGAAGACTTCCGACTGGAACCGTGCGACACCTTGTGTTATCCGCGCCAGCGCGTCTTGCTTGTGCATTACGGAGCTCCGAAAAGAACTTGCGGAACCTGAACATTCATCCCGCATCTACCCACGATACCCACTTCCTTGCAGCTGTACAGGGTACCAAACTGACCGGTGTTTCCAATCGCGGAATGCCAGGTGTTCCGGCAATACCGCGTCGCGCCTCGCGAAAGTGCGCCTGCGGTCGCCGATACCTGCCCTGTTAGACTGAACCACGATGACGGAAGCCCACAACGCGCTGTCACGCGCCTCTTCGGCGTACTTACGCTCGGCCATGCATCAGCCCATCCAGTGGCGCGAGTGGGCCGAGGAGGCCTTTGCCGCCGCCGAGCGCGAGGGCAAGCCCGTACTGCTCGACATCGGCGCGGTGTGGTGCCACTGGTGTCACGTCATGGACCGCGAATCTTACGAAGACGCCGAGACCTCCGCGATCATCAACCGGGAGTTCATCGCCGTGAAGGTCGATCGCGACGAGCGCCCTGATGTGGATAGCCGTTATCAACTTGCCGTCTCCGCCATCGCCGGTACCGGCGG